>Ga0180008_1000716_pt1 | contig 24864 bp, 21 predicted proteins | sample MM_PW_MetaG_FD_121121 | JGI IMG/M metagenome (GOLD analysis project Ga0180008, IMG submission 121121) | Groundwater microbial communities from the Aspo Hard Rock Laboratory (HRL) deep subsurface site, Sweden - MM_PW_MetaG | ecosystem: Environmental > Aquatic > Deep subsurface > Groundwater... | reverse complement strand
TTAGTCAGCATGCCACCTGGCACCTGAGCCAATAAAATACGGGCATCAATGCCCTTGAGTGAGCCTTCAAACTGAGCGTACTTTGTCCGTACCTCGCGAAAATAAGCGGCAATCTCTTCCAATGAAACTAAATTCAGCCCGGTATCCCGCGCTGTGCCTTCGGTAATTGCCACCATAGTTTCAGTCGCGCTATGACCATAGGTCATACTCATAGATGAAATAGCGGTATCAAGCATATCGATGCCAGCGTCTATGGCTTTCTGGTAAGTGGCTGTACTTAAACCTGTAGTGGCATGACACTGCATTGCTATAGGTAACTTCACACATTCTTTTAAACGGCGGATCAACTCTTCGGCAACATAAGGTTTCAGTAACCCCGCCATATCTTTGATACAAATCGAATGGCAGCCCATATCCTCCAACTGCATCGCCATATCCAGCCAGCCATCAATGCTATGAACAGGGCTGACGGTATAAGACAAAGTGCCCTGAGCATGAGCACCAACCTTGACCGCGGCAGCCACCGCAGTCTGTAGGTTACGTACATCATTCATCGCATCAAAAATACGGAATACGTCTATACCATTGGCAAAACTACGCTCAACAAAAGCTTCAACCACATCATCTGCGTAATGCCGGTAGCCTAATAAATTCTGACCACGCAACAGCATTTGTTGTTTGGTATTCGGCATAGCTTTTTTCAGCTCGCGCAGGCGATGCCACGGATCTTCGCCTAAATAACGAATACAGGCATCAAAAGTGGCGCCGCCCCAGGATTCCATCGACCAATAGCCCACCTGGTCCAGTTTGGCCGCTATAGGCAACATGTCCTCTAACCGCAGGCGGGTGGCTAATAAAGATTGATGAGCGTCTCTGAGCACCAGCTCAGTCAGTAATAATGGGTGGCTCATTTGAGTTCCTTATGTTGTTTTTGGTGATGCTCTATGGCGGAACTGATAGCGGCAACAACTGCAGGAGAAATACCAGCTTGTTGAGGCGCAGCAACAGCAGGAGCAGCAGCTTCAGTTGAATGTCTGAGTAACCAGGACATGGCCTGCACAGCCCAGACTAATAACATCAAAAAACTAAATACCACCCCCATGCCCACGACCATTAACACCGCTGCATCCAGTAGTAACACACTGACTTGTTGCTCCGCGTCCATCTTGCGTCCCCTGTGTCATTTATCTCTATTGATTAATAGTAGCTTTCAGCAAAGAACATAAGCCATTGCTTAATCACTTTGCTTGATGCTTGTTATTTATACAATGTATACGGAACTCTATTGACAAAGGCAAGAAATAGCCATTTAGACAGCTAAGAATCTAAACTTCTACTACTTAATAGTCATCTGGAGCTGAGTTCAATCAGGAAGGTTAAAAACAACAAAACCCGCAACTAAGGCGAGGTTTGTTGTTTTTATCTAAAACCGACCACAGCCGATTTAGTTAATCAGTAAAAATTAAGAGGCAGGATTTTCTGTGATCATCGCAGCAATCTGCACGGCAACCTGACTCCAGCCTTCACCTAGAGTTTTCACTACTTCGTCATAACCATCGTCAGCTATAGGCAATTGCAGCTCAAAAGGCAGTTGCTTGACTGCAGCACCTGTCAGTAAATGAGCCTGACCGCTGATCAGCACCTGGCCATCCGCTGTAGTATGAAACTGAGTGACTTGTACTGTAAGGCGGCTATCGCTTGCACTACTGACCTGTTGAGTTACACGCCAGTCGGTTAAAACACCGGACAAATGCGCCTGCAAGTTACGGGTCAGTTGCTGGTCTAAAGCTTCTGCCCATTGGTGAGTGCGGGTCAGTTGCAGATTGACTGCATTATTTTGATAGACCAAAGCGTTGCTGTTTAAATAACTGGCGACCATCACGGGTTCTATCACCAATACCTTGGCGCTATCCACTTGTGGCGCTTTTACTGCCACAGCAGGCAGGCGGTAATATTGCAATTCAGATGGAGAACTGCCACAACCGGCCACGGCCAGACTCAGAAATACAAAAGCTAAATAACGCATTAGTTACCCTTCTCAGGTTCTGGATCTTTAGGCAGATCAGCTTTAAAAATCAGTGAGTTACTTTGATTATTCATGGTTTTAATCACAGGCTGTAAGTCACGTAACAATTGGTCCATCGACTGCAAATTGCCATTTAAGCGCTCATAAGCAGGTGAACCAGGCGAAAAACCAGCCAAGGTTTTACGCAGCTCAACCAGGCTTTGCTGAATATCTGCTGGCAATTGCTGTACGGCATTGTGTTTCACCAGTTGATCCAGTGACTGGATCAACTGTTCTGCGTTCTGCAGCATTTTTTCACTTTGTACCAAAGTAGCCGAACTTTGTGCCAGCACATCTTCCACTGGTAAACGATTGACCTTATCCAAAACCTGCAGCACTTTTTGTTCAATATTGGCTAAGCCGCTAGGCGCTGTTGGCATAATTTTAAGACCTGAGTGATCCGCTAAAGCAAAAGGCGCAGGTACAAAACCTTCGCTGGAAAATTCTGGCGGCTGGGCGGTTGCCACTTGCACTTTTTCAGAGTTGTCTGCATCAGCAAGAGCTGGCACAGCCACTTTTACTTTAGGCGTTTCAATTACAGCGTCGGTTTGCACCAGCTCAATATACAAGGCACCAGTTAATAAGCTGCCGGTTTTTAGCACTGCTCTTAAACCATGTTGTACTGCAATCTCTAATTCCTGCGCCAGCTTTTTCAGGCTAAGCTCGCCTGCCAGTCGGCCAGCCTCAACCCGCACCAGCACCGGAATACCTCGCTTAAACGCGACATCTAAAGGGTTGTCCATATTAAAAAAGTACGGTGCCATAGCCACAGTACCAATACGTATGCCTTTGTATTCCAGAGGAGCACCTGCAGTTAAACCACGAATAGACTCGTCAAAAAACATCAGGTACTCGTTGTATTCAGTGTATAAACCTTCTTTGATGGCTTTTTGGTTTTTAAATAGCTGAAACTCGCTATTGCTGGCCACTTTATCGCCAACAGGCCAGCCGTCCAGCACATCAAAATGTACACCACCACTGAGCAAAGTGGCGACAGAGGCTAATTCAACCCGTACACCTTGTGCCGATACATCCAGCGCCACACCACTGGCTTGCCAGAAACGTACGTTTTCAGTGACTAAGGCATCATAAGGCGCACGGACAAACAACTGATAGGTCATATGGCCTTGTTCAGCAACAAAGTTGCTGGTCTCTACCGTGCCTACCGCATAACCATGATAAAGCACAGGGTCGCCGACTGCTAAAGCTGTGGCGTCATCACTCAACAACGTCACTCGCACCCCTGGCGCATCAGCTGGTGCTATAGGCGGGCTGTCGAGCAACTCGTAATAGTATTTACGCACACTAGCTTTGCCTGGCTGCAATTCAATATAAGCGCCGGATAAAAGCGTATTTAAACCACTGACACCACCACGGCCTATGGTAGGTTTGACCACCCATAGCTGTGAGTCTTCATTCAGTAAGCCTTCAATACCAGGGTTCATCTGGGCTTTGACTAGCACTTTGCTTAAATCTTCTGACAGCTGCACTGATTCAACCCGGCCTATATCCACACTGCGACTTTTGATCTGAGTTTTGCCCGCCACTATGCCTTCAGCATTCAATGTCACCAGTGTAATCACTGGCCCCTGATTTTTCTGAGTGTAATACAACATCCAGATCCCAATAGCGACAGCCATCACAGGCACTATCCAGATTGGCGATAATTGTCGGATCTTTTTCACCGCGGCCACCCGGCCCTGCGTCTTAGCCACGCTGCTGCTCCTCTTTTTTATTCCGTTGATCCCACAATAAACGTGGGTCAAAACTCATAGCGGCGAGCATGGTGGTGATCACCACAGTCGCAAAAATTATCGCGCCCATACCAGGGTACACGCCCATCAATAAATCAAACCGTACTAAAGCAGCCAGAATAGCCACCACCAGCACATCCACCATAGACCAGCGCCCTATCCAGTCGACTAATAAATAAACCCGGGTCGACAGTAACTGTCGTTTATGGCCTGTGTGACTGGCTAAATAACATAACCAGAACATCACTACTATTTTCACCACAGGCACCACCACACTGGCTAATAAAATCACAATGGCCACAGGATAAGCGCCGTCCTGCCACATCAATATAATACCGCTGATGATTGTAGACTGAATGCTGCTGCCCAAAGACACAGTCTCCATGATGGGCATTAAGTTCGCCGGGATATACAACAGTGTCGCTGTGATCAACCAAGCCAGAGTTTTTTGTAAGCTGGCTGGAATACGGGCCGTCACCTTAGTGCCACAACGACCACAGTGTTTTTGTTCCAGCGGCACTATAGCAGTACAACAGCTGCAGCTGGCTAAATTCAAAGAGACGCCTGTGCGTCCGGCAAAATCAGTAGAAACCGGCTGAGGCGCAGGAGCGATCGACTCCCACAACGCATGGCGGTCGATCACCTGAAAAGTGCGTAAATGCAATAAACAAAACAGGCAGAAGGCCCAGAAGCTCATCCCTACCGAAATATCGGCATAGACCACCAGTTTGACAAAGGCGACCAGAATACCAATCAAGAAAATATCCACCATGCTCCAGGGTTTGAGCATATAGAGCACACGAGCGGTCCAGACTAAACCACGAACACGGCGCACCATACCCAGCTTGATATAAATCACAGCCAGCATACAAAAAGCCGGTATCGCCTGAATAAATAACCAGACCAGCACAGCCAGCCACTGCTGATGCTCACTAAACAATACAGAGGAGGTATCAAAGAAACTCATGATGTGGACATTACCCGCCACATCCATGCCAATAAAAGGAAAGAGGTTTGCCAGGATCAGCATAAACAACGAGCTTGCAGCGTAAAGCACAGGACGTAATACCGGATCTTTTTGCCGCATATCCAGTAAATAACCGCAGCGGCTACAAGCAGCTTCCTGACCAACAGCCAGCAACGGCAATTGCTGCAATAGATCGCAGTGGCGACAAAGCACCAGTTCAGCAACAGGTTGCGCCGGGGGCGCTATACCAGACTCCAGATCAGACAAAAAGATTCCTTTGCAAATGCCTAGACTGCGAATAGCGCTATTGTAAGCAAAAAAAATGGGGTCAGATCACATTATTTATGTTTAATAATGTGATCTGACCCCATTTTCAATAAATTGCCGTTTATTCAACAGCTTTAGATACACCTACCATAGCAGGACGCACCAGACGGCCGTTCAGCTCGTAACCTTTTTGCATCACAAAAGTCACAGTGTTTGGTGCCACATCAGCGCTTGGCTGAATAGACATCGCCTGATGGAATTCAGGGTTAAACGGCTGACCTTGTGGATCAATTTGCTGCACACCGTTTTTCGCCAGTGTATCCAGTAAACCTTTCAGGGTTAAATCCACGCCTTCACCCAGAGCTTTCTGGCTGTCGTCTTCGCGATTTAAGAAAGTTAAAGCACGCTCGAGGTTATCCACAACAGGTAATAAATCACCAGCGAAACGCTCCAACGCAAATTTATGGGCTTTTTCAACGTCCATAGCTGAACGACGACGACTGTTGTCCGCTTCAGCTTTAATTCTAAGCATTAAATCATGCTGCTCTGCCAACTGGGCTTTTGCTTGCTGTAATTCTGCATCCAGCTTAGCAATAAGTTCCTGCTCCGGCGTCAGTTCTACCACTTGTTGCTCTGCCGCTGCTTCCGCAGCCTGTTGTTGTTCAGTTTGCACTTTATCTTGCTCGCTCATTAGTTACTACTCCACCATAGGTTGGCTTATTATGGGGATTGATTAAGATGATTCAAGTTAAAAAACATTTGTTGTGCTACAGCTTCAACTAAAGGCACAAAACGACCATAGTTCATCCGGCGAGGTCCAAGCAAGGCAATAAAGCCATGCGGCTCCGATCGGTAGCGTGCACAAATCAAACTCACCTTGGCTAAAGGTTCAATACCAGACTCACGCCCCAGTATTAATTTAGGTTGTTCATCCTGAGTGATCGGGGTTAATAACTTCACCAGACAACCCGGATTATCCAGCAGTTCTATCACCTGCTGTAACTCTGGGTCACGGTGATAGTCGGTCGCCTGCATCAGTTGATGCTGACCATAAATCAGTGGCTGATGCTGCTGCATCTCATCTAAGCTCAATTGCGCCATGGCGGTTTTCACCAGCGCCTGCACTGCACCAGATTCCTGTTTACCCATTAATGCTAAACGCGAAATACCATCCAGCCAGTCCTGACCACATAAAGCCGCATTGAGTAAACACAGAACCCGGCTTAAGGTTGGATTATCAATCAAGTCGTCGTAAAACAGCACCCGGTGCAAAATATCGCCATCTTCGTCTATCACCACCAACAACAAACGTTGCGTGGCTAAACGCACTAAATCAACCTGCCGTATGACCCGGCCTTGTCCTTTAGGCGCACTAACAATACTGACCATGCCTGTTAAGTTGGCTAACAGCTGTCCGGCTTGCTGGCATAATAAGGAGACAGGCAATTGGGGTGGCAAATTCACCTGAATAGCATCCAGCCAACGACCTGTTAAAGGCTCCAGCTGTAGCATTTTATCGATAAATAAGCGGATACCCGAAGTAGTAGGCACACGACCTGCTGAGGTATGAGGAGAGCGGATAAAACCCTGCTGCTCCAGCAACATCATTGTATTGCGCACTGTGGCTGAACTGACACCAAGCTCTGACTGCTCACACAACAGCTTAGACGACACCGGCATGCCGTCCGTCAGGTACTGCTCGACTATGAGTTTTAATATCAGTTCTGGTCTGCTTAACTGAACCACTACAGTTGTTACTCCGGTTAAAAAGACTGTGCAAAATACTGCTCATTTATACTGCTAGATATTGTGGGGTCATTATTTAAAAATTCAAGCCTTTCACCTCGCCACAGCTCTGCATGCACAAAGCCTGTTCGCTATCCGAAACTATGGGTATACTCAAACGGCATTTTGAAAGGAACACTCATGAGTCAAAACCCAGGCAGCGCATTTCAAACCATTGGCCTCATTGGCAAACCTAATCATCCGGGCGCCAACACCACTCTTATCAGCCTGTATCAGTTTTTAACTGCACGGAAGTTAAAGGTCTATGTGGAAGAAAAGGTGGCCGAATCTTTAGCCTTACCCGATGTGCAGGTGATGGATTTAGTCGAACTGGGTAAAAACTGCGATCTGGCTATAGTGGTGGGTGGTGATGGCAATATGCTCGGTGCTGCCCGCGTGCTGGCTCGTTTTGGTGTGGCTGTATTGGGTGTAAACCGCGGTAACCTAGGTTTTCTAACTGACTTATCACCGGAAGATTTTGAAACGCCTTTAGCGGCAGTTTTAGCAGGTAATTTCGTCACTGAAAAACGCAACTTGCTGGAAGTGGAAGTCTATCGCAATGACTGCGTCAAAAGCAGCAACAGCGCTGTGAACGAAGCTGTATTACACGCCGACAAAGTAGCACATATGATTGAGTTTGAAGCTCATATCAATGGCGAATTTGTGTTTAGCCAGCGCTCCGACGGTTTAATTGTCAGCACCCCCACAGGTTCTACCGCCTATTCATTATCAGGTGGCGGCCCTATTTTAACGCCTGAGCTCGATGCAATGAGTTTAGTGCCCATGTTCCCTCATACCTTAAGCAGCCGTCCTTTGGTGGTATCCGGTACCAGCGAAATAGTATTAAAAGTATCACCAAGCAACGACGCACATTTACAGGTGAGCTGCGACAGTCATGTGATTTTGGCCGTCATGCCTGGCGATGAAATCCGTATTCGTAAACACCCTAAACCACTTAAACTAGTGCATCCACCTGGTTACAGCTACTTTAACGTGCTGCGTAACAAGCTCGGTTGGGGCAGTAAACTCTACTAAAAAATCTCTTCACCACTCCCTTGCTAAAAGCTGAATTACTGTATAAATTAACAGTTATTCAGTATAAGGGAGTTGGACCATGCTCAACCATCTGCATATCAGCAACTTTGCCATAGTACGCGCGCTGGAACTCGACTGGCGTGGCGGCATGACCACCATTACAGGCGAAACAGGCGCAGGTAAATCTATAGCTTTAGATGCTTTGTCTTTATGTTTAGGCGATCGTGCCGATGGTTTAGTGGTACGCCCCGGTTGTGATAAAGCCGATATAGTGGCTACTTTTGATATCAGTCAGTTGAGCGCGGCTCAGCACTGGCTGGCCGAACAAGATCTCGCCATGGGCAACGAATGTATAGTACGCCGTGTGGTGGGTAGCGAAGGCCGCTCCCGCGGTTATATAAATGGCGTACAAGTGCCGGCTCAACAACTAAAGGCTTTAGGTCATCATCTGCTGAGTATTCATGGTCAGCATGCGCATCAGTTATTGCTTAAATCTGATCACCAGCGTCAGTTACTGGACGCTTATGCCAATACCCATTCCGCTTTAGCGGATTGCCGTCAATACTGGAAAGCCTGGCAGCAGCTGAAACAGGAATACACTGAACTGCAAAGCAGCCAACAACAACGTGAAGCTCAACGTCAACTGCTGGAGTATCAGGTGGCGGAGCTGGATCAGTTTGCGCCAGGTCCTGATGAATTTGCTGAACTGGAAACTGAACATCAGCGTTTAAGCAACAGTCACAGCTTAATCCAGGCCAGCCAACAAGCCTTGCAACTGGCTTATGACGATGAAGACGCCAACAGCTATCGCTTATTGGGCCATGCCTGTCAGCAACTGGACGACTATATAGAAGTAGACCCGGCTTTAGCCCCTATTCATCAGATGCTACGCGAAGCTTTAGTGCAAATAGAAGAAGCTGGCCGTGAGTTACGCCGTTACAGCGAAAAAGTAGATATTGACCCAGAGCGTTTAGCGGAAATTGATCAGCGCCTCGGGCTTTGGCTCAATTTAAGCCGTAAGCATCAAATTCCAAACGATCAGCTGGCGCTGTTCCATCAGCAATTATCCCAGCAGTTATCAGAACTGGCTGGTGATGATGATCGCATAGTACAGCTGCAGCTTGAAATTCAACAGGCTCAGCAACTCTATTGTCAGGCCGCAGAAATAGTGTCTGAACTACGTAAGTCAGCCGCTTTAGAACTATCGGATAAAATTGCCCGCAGCATGGCTGAATTGAGTATGGCCAACGGTAAATTTTATATAGCGGTTGAAAGTGCCGGTATAGATAAAGCCAACGCATCCGGCTGGGATCAGGTCGATTTTCTGGTCAGCACCAACCCGGGCCAACCGTTACAGGCACTGCACAAAGTAGCATCAGGTGGTGAATTATCCCGTATCAGTTTGGCGATTCAGGTGATTTTGGCAGGCAAAGTCACTACTCCCACCTTGATTTTTGATGAAGTAGACGTTGGCATCAGCGGCCCTGTTGCTGCTGGTGTAGGCCGCTTGTTACGCCAGTTGGGAGAATCCACTCAGGTGATTTGTGTCACGCACTTACCTCAAGTTGCCAGCCAGGGCCATCATCAGCTGTTTGTCGAAAAATACACCGACGGTATAGCGACAGAAACCCGTATTCGCGAGCTGGCAGACGAAGAACGAGTGCAGGAAATTGCGCGCTTACTGGCAGGTGAAAATGTCAGCGCTAATGCGATTGCCAACGCCCGCGAGCTGTTATCCCCTTCGTACTTGAAGCTGCAGCTTTGTTGACTGCATGCTCTCGCCCCAGTCACATAGGACGACTATGCTCCTGGGGTCTCGATCACTTGTCGCCTCCCTGCAACTCCAATTACTTTGGGTATATGTGCGCCTTAAATCAATTATTTTTAACAGGCACGAACTTAGCCAACACACTTAGGTCTGATTAAGGCTTTAATTTCAGCCCGTGCTTGCGGTATGATGCCGACAGACTTATTCAGATGAAGAGACAGATGAAAGCAGTAGTGAAAACGGCCCTTGTGTTGGCCACAGCATTGACTCTGGGTGCTTGCAGCAGTTGGATTTACCGGATTGATATACCACAAGGTAACTTTCTGGAGCAAAAAGACGTCGACAAACTGCGTGTTCAAATGACCAAAGAACAGGTTCGCTTTGTATTAGGCAACCCTGTTGCTGAAAACGCTTTCGACGACGACATCTGGCATTATTTTTATGCGTTAAAAGGTGGTCGTGGTGATAACTTTGAAAAGCAAATGGTCATCAATTTTAAAGACGGCAAGCTGGTTGATATTACAGGTGACTTCACCAAACCAGCCAACTTCAATACCCCGCTGGATCAATAACTTTTGAAATTGGGGTCAGAGTAAAATTAAAGGCGGTTATTAATTTTACTCTGACCCCAATTTTGCTTAGATCTGTGGATCAGACTCAGTATTCTGTCCCTGTTGTGGTATGCCACCTGTTGTCTTATTTGCTCTGCCTTCGTCCTTTGCTTTTTCAGCACGGCGGCGACGCATATCTTTAGGATCAGCAATTAAAGGCCGGTAAATTTCAATTCGGTCACCCGCCTTTGGCACTTCATTCAGTTTGCAGGTCCGGCTCCAGATCCCCACTTTATTCTGACTTAAATCAATTTCAGGAAAAGAAGAAAGCATACCGGACAGCTGAATAATCTGCTCCACAGTGGCAGCAGCATCCACAGTTAAACTCAACAAACTTTGTTTAGCCGGCGTGGCATAGGCCAGTTCAACAGCTTTGGTTTCAGCCATGTTGTTCTCCGTACACTTGTTTCGCTCTTTGGGTAAAAGCACCGACCATAGCCGCTGTTAACTCATTAAAAATTTTGCCAAAAGCAAACTCGACTATTTTATTGGAAAACTCAAAATCCAATGCCAGCACCACTTTACAGGCTTCATCGCTGAGCGGAACGAAAGTCCAGCCACCGGATAAAGCTTTAAAAGGGCCGGATTCCAGTTGCATCTGAATTTGCGAATCAGTCACCAGGGTATTTCGGGTGGTGAATTCCTGACTGATACCGGCTTTTTTCACCTCTAGTCTGGCCAACATCTGATCTGCAGACTGCTGCAAAATTTGTGCTTTGGCGCAGCCAGGTAAAAATTCCGGATAACGTGGTACATCGTTCACCAGCTCAAACATCTGGCGCGCGCTGTAAAAAACCAGTGCGCTGCGCTCAATTTGTGGCATACTCTCTCCCCTTAATGCAGGCGGCGATTGTAACAGATCTGGCCGTAGCCTCAATGTCCCAGGCGTAAGCCTTTTGCCATTAAATTCCTTGGCTTTTAAGAGTTAATTCGTTCGCAAAGATGAGCAAAAAACAAAGCAGCAAAAATCAGGGCGGCACCATAGCCCAAAATAGAAAAGCACGACACGACTATTTCCTCGAAGAGCGTTTCGAAGCAGGTATGTGCCTGCAAGGCTGGGAAATCAAAAGTATCCGTGAAGGCAAAGTCAATTTGTCCGACTCGTACGTCATTTTAAAAGATGGCGAAGCTTATTTAATTGGTGCACAAATTCAGGCGCTGCACAGCGCATCATCTCACGTGGTCTGCGATCCAGAGCGCTCGCGCAAGCTGTTGCTGAACAAACGTGAACTGAACAAACTGGTCGGCAAAAAAGAGCAAGACGGTTACACCTTAATAGCCACGTCCATGTACTGGAAAGCCTGTTGGGTGAAGCTCGAGTTCCATCTGGCCAAAGGTAAAAAGCACTTTGATAAACGTGACGACATCAAAGACAGAGACTGGTCGCGTGAGAAAGAACGCATGATGAAGCACAGCAAAAGATAATTGTAGCCGGGTTCTTACCCACTTCAGCTTGAGATTGTTCAATTCGTCACCATATAGAGTAATAACAGCCAAACGCAGCAAGAAAAGACCAGTTCTTACCTTGCCGCGTTGAACTGCAGAGCGTAGAATGCGCTCAACACAGAAGTGTTCAGAAGTACTAAAGAATTCGGGGCCGATACTGGATTCGACGGGATTCACGAACTCTTAGGTGCATGCCGAGGTGCGGTAGGCCTCGTAAAAAAGCCGCAAACTAGTAGTCGCAAACGACGAAACATACGCACTCGCTGCCTAATAAGCAGTAGAGCGCTCTTCCCCTCACGCATGCCTATAAGCTGAGACTCTGGAAGATCACCCCTAATAGGATCGCATGGCGGCTTTGTCTGGAGCCAAGATGCTAAAACCAATCAGACTCGCCCGACGATAGCCTGCCAGCTGGCGCTCATAGGGTTAACTAAATAACTGGATAAGCATGTAGTACCGACGATCTAGGTTTTTCGGACGGGGGTTCAAATCCCCCCGGCTCCACCAATAAGCCGAGAGGCAATAAAAACCCCAAGAATCAACAACTTGGGGTTTTTTATTATGAGGTATTCGTAGTGTAGCGCGTCACCTAATTTGTGAAAAATAATTCACCTAGTTTGATAAATTTGTGAATTTCATCAGCTGACAGTCAAGTCAAACTAGTTTACTAACCGATTCAAGGGAAATTTTTTACTACCTTGTATGTAATACTGCTGTTATCAGCCTTGATGACTTCAAGTAATGCTCCTTTATAGCCTATAACGTTTGATGATGATAAATCGTACTCAACATCATTGTTAAACGCTGGGCGAGCCGAGTTATTACTGAACTCTCGGTAACCTATATTTATTTTATTGCCAACCCTCCCACTGTATATCAAAGTTTGTTGAAAGCTATTTCCTCTTTCTGAGAGCTGTTTCCTTCTTTGATAATCTCCTTCATAGCACGCACTGCCACCAAATACCGTCACAACACACAGCTCTGCTCCTTCTTTCCTTTCTAAAGCGAGTGCTTGTATTGGATCAGATAAGATTCCCTTAACTACCCCAATTGCAGAGTAAAAATCGTTCTTTTCATCAAATCCAATTTGAGGATACTCCTTGGCTGTAATATCGTAAGCAACACCATCAATGGTTTCGTTAACAATTAATATATTTTCTTCAGTTAGTGTACCTTTCTGAACCAGATGATCGCCAACATACGCGGTTATAGTTTTTCCAACTTCAGGGTAATTAACTTCCTTAACAAAGCTATCTGTGCCGTTATATTTGACAGTTGTACAACCTGATAAGGCAAGAATTGAAATGACTAATAATAAAACTCTCATTTTTTATACTCCATGTATTGTTTGACTAGACGATTGCAGCAGGACATCTAGCCCTGTATCGACCCTCATCTGCATTTATAAGTGCTAGAATTTAGCATTACCAGTATTGAAACAGTCTTTTTTACGCGCCAAAGATTAACTGAGCTTTAACGTCAATTAACAGGTAGCAGCCGTAGCTGGACATTTTTCGACCTCATGAAACTAGCGCCGACGTTCCCATTTTTCAATGTTTTTTCTTTGCATCGATAAAGTCTATTCAGACGTTGTTAGTGCTTGCCACCTAATCCACTTTCCAATTCAATATGAATCAATATCCCTAAAACTAGATCTGGTACTCAATTGATTTATATAAACCACTTAGGGGTCAATCCCAGCCAAAGTAAGACTTATACGGTTCGGATCACTGGATTCGTCATATCTCTAATCGGCTCAGTCATAACTAGCTCTAGTTCACTAGCACATCTTTGATTAATTCTCTAATTTCCGAGACTCAATGGGAACTATGCTTTAAAGTTTCGGCTGAAACATCTCCATACCTTGAGCGCCCAAGTATTCGGGTATAAGTTTTCACCATCAGTATATGGAGAACACATAATGAAAACAGGTACTATATTTCAACATAACAGCTCTCAGATCGTTAGCTTGCCAGTAGAAACTCATTTCCCAGAGACAGTGAAAAAAGTCTATGTTCGGGTTGTTGGGCAAGATCGTATTCTCACGCCTGTAGTACATACATGGGATTCATTTTTTCTTCGGGGCGCAGCCGTTACTGAAGATTTTATAACTGAACCTGCTACCCAAGAGCAGCAAAAAAGGGAAGCGTTTTAATGATAAAACCAGCAAAGTGAAGGGTTTTTAGATTATGGGAAATCTAGAGTCAAGTGTGATCGAAATACTTCAGTTTTTGTTGCCCGGTTTTGTTACGGCTTGGGTCTTTTATGCTTTGACCTCTTATGCTAAACAGTCTGAGTTCGAGCGTGTTGTACAGGCACTTATTTTCACTTTATTTGTTCAAGCAGTAACCTATCTTGCAGAGTCTTTGTTCTTACTTATAGGGCACTACAAATCATTTGGTATATGGAACAGTGATAAAAGACATTTAACGTCCTTAATTGTAGCTTTAACCCTAGGGTTACTTTTCACCTATTTGGCAAATTCAGACAAACTGCATAAATGCCTGAGATTTTTGAAAATAACAAAAGATACATCCTACCCGTCTGAGTGGTTTAGCGCATTTAGTAAGCAGATAACTTTTGTTGTATTACATTTTAAAGATGAAAGACGTTTAATGGGATGGCCGATAGAGTGGCCTTCTCAACCAGATTCCGGACATTTTTTACTGATCCACTACAGCTGGATTACAGACCCTACCCAAGAAATCGTGGGGATTCAATCGAAAGTAGAGTCTATACTGATAGATGCAAAAGATGTACGATGGGTCGAGTTTATGAGTGAAGCGTCTTGGAAACACAGCGAGAACATAGATGAAAAAGCAATCTAACCCTACACCTTCACAGCTGACAGGAAATGGAGCCAACAATAGGCCTGTTGCCTTTTCTCGTCCTGCACCACCACCACCGCCGCCTCCAGCGCCAAGCAGATAAAGCTAAAACGGTAGTACCCTTAGAGCCAGCTTCAAGTTCCTACTGTTCAATTGAGCGTCTACTAAACCCAAAAGCACCTAACGGCGGCTTTTGGGTTTGTTAACTACAGACACTATCAACAACCCCTACTTCCCCTGCCCCAGCAGCCAGCCATAAATATCCCAGCCTTCGTACACCTGCCGCCAGGCGTCGTGTTCTGCTTGTTCCAGCATACTAAAACGCACATTGGTGTGACCTAACTGGCGCAGCTTCTCTATGCCTGGGTAGATATTATCTTTATTGATAGCCGAATCCCGGCCTGCTGCAATCACCCAAAGTGGTAACTTGGCTTTGGCTATAGGCGGCATTAAATCTGGATGGCCCCATGCCACCACAGGAGCAGCTGCTGCAAATAACTGCGGGTGTTTGCTGGCCATATACCAGGTTCCAAAACCACCGTAGCTAATACCTGAGATATAAAGCCGTTTGGTATCTGTATTGTAATTTTTCTGCACGGTCGCAATCATGGCCAGTAAATCCTGCTCAGCCTTCTCCCAGCCATTTGGCAATAACACAGGTACTTTCGATACATCAGCTACAGCTTTGGCTGGTGTTATGGCTTTATCGGATGGGAACATCACAGGGCGTGGCGGTACGCCATCCGTTAAGCGTTTCGGAATATCCGCTTTACTGCGGTTGGCAATATAAGGCAGCTTGCCCATATCAAACATCTGCAATTGCGGCACTATCATAATAAAAGGCAGATCGCGTTTTTGCACCCAAGCCTCATACAAAGGGCCGTGCACCATGGTGAAATCCAGCTCGTCCAGGCCATTGCCACGTTCGCCATTGCCGTGTAAAAACAGCAACACTGGCCATTTTTGCGCAGCTTTTTGATCATAACCTTGAGGCAAATAAACAAAATACTGCCGCTTTAAGCCATCGACTGTACTTTGATAATCAGCTCTTAACAGCTTTGCTTCTGAAGCCACTGCAGCACCTGACAGCAACACCACGCATAAACATAGAATTCTGAATAACATAACGACTCCTTTTTCTTACCGAATTGCAGGACTGCAGACTTCAAAAGCTCAGATCAAATCCAAATCACCAAACCCCATGCTCGCTGACTTTGTGCTTTTTGTCACCACAACACAAAGTAATTTAAGCTAAATCCCCCGTAAATTCAGTTGGCTCCGCAATTCGACAGCTATGAAGCTGTTCACTATGCTTAGCGGCGAATAAATAACCAAACCGGAGGACTTTGTATGAGATGGCTTTCTAGGATCAGTCTGTCAGTGCTGTTAATTTTTACCGCATTAGGCTATGCGGCCGTGACCGAAAAAAAAGTGCAATTGCCCAATCAGCTTGGCAGTGCAGTGATTTATGGCAATGACAGTATCAAAAATCAAGGCACAGGCGTTATCGTGATCCATGAATGGTGGGGCTTTAATGACTATGCCCGCAGCAGAGCCAAAATGCTGGCAGAGCTGGGCTACACCAGCATTGCTGTGGATATGTATGGCACAGGCAAAGTGGCCGATCATCCGGACAATGCCATGGCCTTTATGGAAGAAGCGATGAAAGATCCAGAGAAAATTAACGCCCGCTTTGAAGCCGCTATGACCTTATTAAAGGCAGAATCAGGTGTGGATGCCAGCCGCATTTACGCTATGGGCTATTGTTTTGGCGGTGGCGTGGTATTGAATCAGGCCCGTATGGGTAAAAACCTTGCCGGAGTAGCCAGTTTCCATGGCATGTTAACGTCAAAAAAATTCAAAGCAGACGCTACTACTCTGAAAGCCAAAATTTTGGTGGCGCATGGCGGTGCCGACCCTTTTGTGCCACCTGAACAAGCCAGCAGCTTTGTTACTGAAATGCTGGGGGCTGGCGCTGACTTAGATTTTCGGGTTTACCCCGGCGTCAAACATAGTTTTACCGTACCTCAAGCTACTGCCAAAGGTGAAGCTTTTGGTATGCCTTTTAAGTATGACGAGCACGCCGATAAAGACAGCTGGGCTGCGCTTTTGCGCATGCTGGAGCAAAAATCATAACAGCGCCTGCGGGCGCTTTTCAAAGACTGTACCGCTGTTAACTCCAACACAAGCTAAATCACTAAATACCTGCTTTGTTTCAGCTTTTTATTTAAAAGCTTTCAAAATTGCAGTTACACTCAATTCATATCTTTTGTCTGGAATTTTTGTATGCGGGCAGTTTTTCCACCCAATGAAGCAGAACGTTTAGCCACACTTTATGCGCTGAATATTCTTGATACAGCACCTGAAGCAGCCTTTGATGCGCTGGTTCAACTGGCGAGCCATATATGCCAGACTCCTTGTGCCGTGCTGACTTTGGTGGACAAAGACAGACAATGGTTTAAAACTAAAATTGGTTTTGATCATCATCAAACCCCAAGAGATATATCCTTTTGCGCCCATAGTATTTTAGAACCAAACAAACTGACTTATGTGCCGGATGCCAGTAAAGACCCACGTTTTGCCGATAACCCTGATGTGACCAAAGCTGATGGTATACGTTTGTATGCCGGGGCGCCGCTGACGCTGAGCAATGGCGCTGTGCTTGGCACTTTATGTGTGGTCGACAGTAAAGTCAGAGAACTCTCACCTGAACAACGACAAAGCCTTTCTTTGCTTGGACTTCAGGCGGTACAGCTTTTGGAAGCGCGGCAAAAAGCTGAGCTTTATTATCAGCAACAACGCACTTTAACGACTGTCATCAATCACGCCCCAGTGCTTTTAGGCCAGATAGATACCCATTTTCGTTATATATTCTGTAACCACAAATACTCGGAATGGTTTGGTATAGAACCTGATTATGCGGTTGGCAAGACGATCACAGAGGTGTTTGGCAAGGCTCCTTTTACTGATGCAAAGCCGTCACTTGAACGCTGCCTGGCGGGAGAAACAGTATCATTTCAGACAAAACCCACCAATGGTCAGATTTTTGATGTGAATTTTGCACCGCAAAAAAATCACAAGGGCCAGATAGAAAGCATCATCATTATTGCAGCTAACGTCACCGAAGTGCATCGGCAGCAGTTACAAATTAAGCAAGAACATGAGCGGATGGATGCCATTATCAATGGTTCCAACCTTGGTACCTGGGAATGGAATGTGCAAACAGGCACCACCATTTTTAATGAACGCTGGTTTACTCTGATTGGCTTAACGTCACTGCAGCAAACCTCTATCAATTTATGGGCTGAATTAGCACACCCTGAGGATTTAGTGCGCAGTACAGAGCTGCTGGAGCAGCATTTCGCTAAAGCTACGCCCTATTATGACAGCACTTTCAGAATGAAACACAAAGCTGGTCATTGGGTCTGGATCCATGCCATTGGTAAAGTCATGAGCTGGACTGCGGATGGAAAACCGCTGCTGATGTTTGGGGTGCACTCTGATGTCACAGCGGCTTTGCAAAAAGAAACTGAGATTTTAGAAACCCGGTCCTGGCTGCAGGCCATTATTGATTCCTCGACAGAAGTCGCACTGATCTCTTTTGACCCCAGTGGCATTATCAGGCTGTTTAATACCGGCGCCGAGCGAATGCTCGGCTATAGCGCAGATGAACTCGTGGCTAAACATAGCCCAGCTCTGTTTCATGACCCTGCAGAAATAACAGCTCACGGTCAGCTCCTCAGTAAGAAGCACCAGCAAAAAATAGAGGGATTTGATGTTTTTGTGCATCATGCCCGCCAGGGTCAAAGTGAAACCCGGCAGTGGACTTACGTTTGTAAAAATGGCGACCGTAAACAAGTACGACTGAGTGTGTCGGCAATGCGGGACGAACACAATGCGATTCGTGGTTTTTTGGGCGTGGCCATAGATATTACTCAGCTGGAGCAGTTAAATCATGCCTTACTGATGAGTGAGCAGCGCTACCGCTCTATGCTGGATAATTTGCCTGGCGTAGTGTATCGCTGCCGTAACGACGAACACTGGACCATGCTGTTTGTCAGTGACGAGGTTTTTGCGTTAACAGGTTATAAGGCGCAGCAGTTGATCCGCAGCAAGGAACTCAGCTTTGCTGAACTGAATTATCCGGATGATGCAGAGCATACCAATAAAGCAGTACAACAAGCCCTGGCAAAGCGACAACGCTTTAATGTGGAATACCGGCTCAGACACAAAGACGGCAGCTTACGTTGGGTGCAGGAACTAGGTCAGGGTGTTTATGACGATAACGGTGAACTGCTGTATATCGATGGGTTTATCTGGGATGTGACCCAACAACATGAAGCGCTTCAAGCTTTAAGTTCAAGCGAGCAAAAACTGTCTTCGCTGTATAAAATGGCTCCACTGGCGATAGTATTGAATCGCTTTACCGATGGCGCTTTTATTGAAGCCAACCCTGAGTTTTATCGTATGCTGGGCTATCAGCATGATGCAATGTATTCCGAAGCTCCTTCTACTGCTGGTTACGCCACTATGGCCGCCGATCACATGACGCAATTGCAAACGAATGGGCGTTATGGGCCACTGGAGCAGGAGCTGCAGCATAGTGATGGTCATCCGGTGCCTGTCTCTGTCACAGGGGTATTGATTAAAAACCACGAAGGCGAACAGCAGATCTGGTCCATTATTCAAGACATTACTGAACGTCGCCGCATTGAGCAGATGAAAAACCAGTTTGTCTCTATGGTCAGTCATGAACTGCGCACTCCATTGACCTCGATTTCCGGCTCTTTAGCTTTGGTTACAGGTGGTGTTTTAGGCCCGGTACCCGGCTCTATGGTGTCGATGCTGGATATAGCCAAAGACAACAGCTCCCGACTCAGTCAGCTAATTAACGACCTGCTGGATATAGATAAGCTGGTGGCAGGTAAAATGCATTTTGATCTGAGTTTATGCCTGATTACTGATCTGCTGGAAAAATCAGTGCAAAGTAACCAGCCCTACGCTGATAAGTATGGAGTCCAGCTACAACTGACTGAACAACAGGACGCCATGGTGATGGTAGACGCCATGAGGTTTCAGCAAATTATGGCTAACTTATTGTCCAATGCCGCCAAGTTCTCCCCTGCGGGTTCTATCGTCAAAGTGCGTTCTTTGATCATAGAGGGCCAGGTCAGGGTGGAAGTAGAAGATGAGGGACCTGGTATAGCTGATGAATTTAAAGCGCATATTTTCGAGAAATTTTCGCAGGCTGATGGCGCAGACAGCAGACAAAGCGAAGGCACAGGTTTAGGTTTATCCATAGTCAAAGAGTTGACTGAACACATGGCCGGCAAAGTAGGATTTGATAATCTGGCACCTAAAGGCAGCTGTTTTCACCTCACCTTCGCCCAAGCGAAACAAGCCAGCCTGAATCAGCCGAAAATATTGGTAGTTGAAGATGATCCTCACGTGGCTGGATTTATTATGCAGCTGTTGCAGACACAGGGCTATCAAAGCCACTGCGCTGCAACTCTGGCAGAAGCTATAGCGGCTTTAGATCAGGATTTATATCAGGCCATTACTTTGGATCTGAATTTGCCCGATGGCCATGGTTCAGCTTTGTTTGCCGAACTGCGCAGCCGTCGCCACTATCAGACAACCCCAGTGTTGATTGTCAGCTCTGAATCCAAAGACAATCATACTCAGTTGCTCGGTGGCGTTCATGCATTAGATTGGCTGGATAAGCCTGTATCCCCTTCCTCACTATTGGAAAAACTTGAGTTATTGCTGGGGACTGATAAGCAGCAAAACACCAGAATTTTGCATGTGGAGGATGACCCGCATTTAGGTCAAATTCTTGCCTTGCATCTGGCTGATTTTGCCTCATCAGTGCAGGCCACCAGCGTAAAATCTGCTTTGCAGCTGCTCAACAGTCAAAGATTTGATTTAGTCATACTGGATATTGGTTTACCAGATGGCTCCGGGCTGGAGTTACTGCCCGAACTGGCACTGCGCCAACCTCAGACCCCAGTGGTGATTTGGTCAGCTCAGGAGTTAAATCAGCAGCAGCGCCATCAGGTGGATTTAGTGCTGGCAAAAAGCCGGATAGATTTACCGGCTTTGTTGCAACAATTGAAGAACTTATTACCTCCCGCGCAGTAGCTTTGACTGAGCGGGATTTAACAGGGGGCCTGGTACAGCTGAGTTTGATTTCGTCCTGCATATTTGGAGCTGTACAGCGCTTTATCCGCCTGATCAATCAGTTGGTCCGTCTCATCAGTGGCTTTTGCCTGGCTAATACCAGCACTCAAAGTACAATGGAAATTCTGGTAATCAAAACTAAAAGGTAAGCTGGCAAAGGACTGGCGCAGCTGTTCCACCAATGCAAAAGCTTGCTCGAGATTACAATCAGGCAAAATCAGCAAAAACTCTTCACCACCGTAACGGCCAATGATGTCGGTTTTACGCAGTTGCTGTTTTAACAGGTTAGCTAAACTGCTAATCACCTGATCGCCGATCAGATGGCCATAGTTATCATTCACCTTTTTAAAGTGGTCAATATCCAGCATCACCACACTTAAAGGCTCACCAGTACGTTCGCTGCGTTGCAGTTCGTGACTTAAGCGCTCTTTGACTCTGGCATGTTGTAATAAGCCGGTTAAGCTGTCTTTGGTCATCATATCAGCCAGTTGTCTGGCACGTTGCGCTCTGGCAAAAACAGCGACTATCAATGCAGTGTCTGTAATAGGTTTAGTCAGGAAATCATCACCACCTTTGACTAAAGCAGCTAGCTGGCGTTCACCGTCTGTTTCTGAAGACAAGTAAATAATAGGCACGCTGAGCCACTCGTCTTGCAAGCGGATCAGCTGCGCCAATTCAGGGCCCGAACAGCCTGGCATCAACACGTCCAGTAATACCACGTCAGGACGGAAACGGTTCAGACCTTCGTAAATTTGTGAAGGCTCCAACAGAATTTCAGCACGCAGGCCAGCACCTTGCAACACCAGTGCATAATGCTCAGCCAATAACTGATCATCATCCACGATCAACACTCTGAACGCTTCACGACTTCTTACAGCCAGCAGACGTTGTAATCGGGCCTCTAAAGCTGCGGTATTTAAAGGTTTAACAAAATAACCACGAGCGCCAATTCGCACAGCCTGTAAATGATGAGCAAAACTGTCGTGACTGGTCAACACCAGCACTGGCAAAGCTTCAACCAGACTTTGCTGAAAATTTGCAATATACTCCAGGCCACTTTGCTCTTCATCCGGTAATGAAATATCCAAGATCAAGGCATCAGGTAAGCGGGTTTTTAGGGCCAGATCCAATTCTGCTATACGTTTATAGCTTTGGATCTGATAACCAAAAGTGGCAAGAGTCAGCGTCAAATGATCCGCAGTTTCTTCATCATCTTCCAGCACATAAATGAGTGCTTTCTGATCATGCACCAAATCCAACCTGGCAGAGGTCAGGTTCATCACCTGATGTCCGCTTTGATGCGCATATTGCACCTGCTGAAAAACAGCCATAAAACTGTTTATTTCAGACAGGTCCGGCGCAGAATCTCCTGCGATCCAGTCTTTTAATTGCAACTCGAGTTTTTTGGCCAGCTTCCCCAGTTGTGGTAAGCCAAAAGTACCGGCAGAACCAGCCAACGTATGGAATTTATGCTTTAACGGCAGAACAACTGAACGCCAGTCGGGCTGGTTTGATAAAGTCACTAAGGCCCCGACCTGAGAGGCAAGCACAGGAATGTCGGTTTGCAGTCGCTCCATATATTGCTGATGAAGCTTAGCGAGTTGTTGCTCTAATTTGGATTGCTCTGCAGTCATGCTCTGCCATTGTTCATTGTAGGTGCTGTTCTACTATAACAAAGGATTACATAAATCCCAGCAACAAATACAAATTTGGTTGTAAAAATTTCACGCTATGTGCTTAAAACAACAACAAAAATTGGGCAAAGACCAAACCGGCTTTGCCCAATTGTCAGTTAGAGCCGAACCATTAAACCCGAAGCGAGTGCTCTGCGGTAGGCTAAAAAGGCAGGGATAGCTCCCAATACTAAAGTGAGACCCAACACAGCAGACAGCAGTACGCCAGTTTGGTCATGCCAGGGATTAATACTGATAAAAAGCCCGTACTGACTGGCTAACAGTTCACGAAAGCCCCAAAGCCCAACCACTAAAATAAGTAAGGCCGCGCCTATGGATAATAAGGCCATCAGCAATAATTCCAGCTCTATCAACAAAAATACCGTAGAGGCCGGAGCACCCACAGCCCTTAATATGGCCATTTCACGCTGACGCTCTTTTAGACCTGCCAGCAAGGTGGTGACTATACCGACCAATGTTGCCACTATCACTAAGGCGGTGATCAGCAACAACATATTTTCTACCATGCTGAGCATCTGCCAAAGCTCAGCCAAAGCTACACCTGGTAAAATGGCCGATAAAGGTTCAGCTTTAAATTCGTTGAGCTGACGCTGCACCGCAAAAGTTGCCATTTTGGATTTTAAACCCAGCATATAAGCGGTAATGACTTTAGGTTCTAAATCCATGTTCAGGCTTTGTTCTGCGCTGATGCTTTTGCCTGGCGCAGGCATGCCTCCACTTTGCCAGCCTAAATGAATAGCTTCGATGCCCTGCAGCGGTATATGCACGCTCTGATCCACCGGAGTACCAGTGGGTGCCAAAATACCCACCACTTCAAAAGGCTTATCTTTATGTTGGGTAAAACTGATACTGCCAACACCGTGCGACAAGGTAATTTGTTCTCCCAGTTTATAACCCAGTTTTTGCGCGACGACTGAGCCTAGAACCGCCTGGTACACGCCGGCAAACACTTTACCCTGCGCCAGTTTCAACGGCTGTTTTTCGCCATACTGATAAAACTTAAAATAATCTTCGTTGGTACCGATCACCCGATATCCACGGTGCGAATCGCCCAGCGATATTGGAATACTCCAGGCAACTTGTGGATGAGTTTTAACCGTCTGATAATTTTTCCAGCCGATATTATTGGTGGCATTACCAATACGAAATACCGAATACAACAATAAATTCAACTGACTGGAACGGGCACCGACAATCAAATCTGTGCCTGAGACTGTGCTGGTAAAACTGCTTTTGGCTTCATGACGAATATGATCAATACCCAATAACAAAGCGATACTGATGGTTAACGAAATCACTGTCATCAGCACAGTGCCTTTGCGGTTCCATAAACTGGCTCTGGCCAACTGCATTAACATGGCTGAACTCCTTGTTGTAACTGCTCCATATCCAACTCGAATTTAAAGTACGAGCGCAATGCTGGGTCGTGACTAACAAAAACCACTGTGGTACCACAGAGTTCAGCCTCACTCAGCATTAACTGCATAAAGCCATCTCTGTGCTTGTGATCCAACGCCGAGGTCGGTTCATCGGCAATCAGCAAAGCAGGTTGAGTTAATAAAGCTCTCGCTATAGCCACACGCTGCTGCTGGCCAACACTTAACTGGTTAGCCGGTGCTTGCCACAGCTGTTGATCTAATCCTAGCTTCTGCAATAAATAACGGGCGCGCTGCTCTGCTTGTGGAATTTTTTTTGCAAAAGCGCTGACCAGCAAGACGTTTTGTAGCACAGTCAAATAGGGGATTAAGTTCAATTGCTGGAACACCACCCCTATCGAAGAAGCCCGCAATTTATCGCGTTTCGAAGCGGACAAAGCCGCCATCGACTGGCCGGCAATGAAAATATCCCCCTGCTGACAAGGGTAAATACCAGCGAGTAGATTTAGCAGGGTGGTTTTACCTGAACCAGAGGAGCCATAAATAAATAAATGCTGACCCTGTTCTAATTGCAGTTGTGGAATATTCAATAAAGGGGCTTGGTCCGGCCAACTGAACACTAAAGATTTGAGTTCAAGTGCCGGAATTTTCAGGTCTGTGTACTCGGACATTACAAGGCTCATGTTATGATACGGCTTCTTTTGTGACCTTATAACATATGCAGAGGCTGAGGCTCCAATGGTTAAATCGTTATACATGGCGTTAATTCTGACTTTGGTCGCATTTGCTGCGTTACCGGCAAAAGCGGAAGACTATAAGGCATTGGAATGGACAGATTTGTTGCCGGAAGAAGATTTGAAGAAAATGGAGCAACTACCTGAAGTCAGCCATGAAGGCGGCGAAGCTCCGGCAAGTGGTGCATTAAATCAGGCTTTTGGTAATCAGGATCCGGCTGCAGCCGCATGGAACGAAGTGCTGATGTCTGCCAATGTCAAAGGCGAGCTGAATAACCAAAAAGTGAAGGTTCCTGGCTTTATTGTGCCAGTGGAATACGATGCCGATCAAAACGTGACCGCGTTCTTTTTAGT
>Ga0180008_1000715_pt1 | contig 24878 bp, 18 predicted proteins | sample MM_PW_MetaG_FD_121121 | JGI IMG/M metagenome (GOLD analysis project Ga0180008, IMG submission 121121) | Groundwater microbial communities from the Aspo Hard Rock Laboratory (HRL) deep subsurface site, Sweden - MM_PW_MetaG | ecosystem: Environmental > Aquatic > Deep subsurface > Groundwater... | reverse complement strand
GCGACAACGTGTCGATCACCGTCAAGCTGATCGCCCCCATCGCCATGGAAGAAGGCCTGCGCTTCGCCATCCGTGAAGGCGGTCGCACCGTCGGCGCCGGCGTCGTGGCCAAGATCCTCGACTAAAATCGCCAAACTGGTTTCTTGTCAGCAGGGGTATAGCTCAATTGGCAGAGCGTCGGTCTCCAAAACCGAAGGTTGTAGGTTCGATTCCTACTGCCCCTGCCACCGACTGACCACAGAAACCACCGCTGTCACAGCAGCCCGCAGGCTCCACGAGTCTGCGGGCTTTTGCCTCACTCAACCCCCATCGTTTTGACCGTCATGGCCACCTCGGACATCGATACCGTTTCCACCAGCGCCGACAAGGCCCGGCTGGCCGCTGCCGGCTTGCTCGTGGTGGGTGGCGTGGCGGCTTTCTACCTGCTGGGTCAGCAAAGCCTGTGGCTGCGCGTCATCGCCCTGCTGGTGCTGATCGCCGCCGCCGTGGGCGTGTTCCTCACGTCTTCGCAAGGCAAGGAACTCATTGGCTTCAGCCAGGATGCCATCAAGGAAATGCGCAAGGTCGTGTGGCCCACCCGTCCGGAAGCCACGCAGATGACCCTCTACGTGTTTGCCTTCGTGGTGGTGATGGCCTTGTTCCTGTGGCTGACCGACAAGGGCCTGGAGTGGGTGCTATACGACCTGATCCTGGGCTGGAAGCGCTGATCCCGATCACCGCGCGCACGAACAACAACCGAGGTTCCGACACATGACTGACGTTCAAGCCGCTCCGAACGCCGCCCCCCTGCGCTGGTATGTGGTGCACGCTTACTCCGGCATGGAAAAGGCCGTTGAGCGCAACCTGCGCGAGCGCATCGACCGCGCCGGCATGCAAGACCAGTTCGGCCGCATCCTGGTGCCCACCGAAGAAGTCGTCGAGGTCAAGAACGGCAAGAAGTCCGTGACCGAGCGCCGTTTCTTCCCCGGCTACGTGCTGGTCGAAATGGTCATGAGCGACGACACCTGGCACCTGGTCAAAAACACCTCCAAGGTCACCGGTTTCGTTGGCGGCGCCAAGAACCGCCCGGCCCCCATCTCGGAAGACGAAGTCATGAAGATCGTCAACCAGATGAAGGAAGGCATCGAGAAGCCGCGGCCCAAGGTCGAGTGGGAAAACGGCGAAGTGGTCCGCGTCAAAGAAGGCCCCTTCACCGACTTCAACGGCTCCATCGAAGACGTCAACTACGAGAAGTCCAAGCTTCGCGTGTCCGTCACCATCTTCGGCCGCGCCACGCCGGTCGAGTTGGACTTCGGTCAGGTCGAGAAGATCTGAGGACCGAAGGTCGGCAGATCTTTCGCCGAGGCTCCCGCCCGCAGGCGAAAGATCCTTGCACAGCAGGCCTCATCGCTTGCGCCAAAAGGGCTCCCTGCGGGAGCCCTTTGTTATTCCACAGCCAGTCAACCAGCCCAGATCACTCCCCCGTCCGCGCCGGGATCCATTTCAGCAGCGTCTCGATCAGGTGCTCTGCGATGATGGGTTTGGCGATGACGTCACACATGCCCGCCTGTTCGCAGCGCAGCTGATCTTCGTGCAGCACCGCCGCGGTCATGGCAATGATCGGTGTGGTTTGCCAGCCTGGCAGCTGCGCGATCTGCCTTGTTGCCTCGAGGCCGTCCATCACGGGCATGTGCATGTCCATCAGGATGGCGTCGAACTCGCCTGCTTGCGCGCGCAACACCGCGTCCACGGCCTGGGCGCCATCGCCAACGGTGGTCACGTCCACCTCCACCTGTTGCAGGAAGGCCTGGGCCACCATCTGGTTGAGCGCGTTGTCTTCGACGAGCAGCACGCGCCGACCTTTCAGACGCCGGCCGCTGACCCAAGGTGATGGCGCCTCCGCCAGCGGAACGAGGGGGGGGTGTGCGTCGTGCACCTGCCTCAGGGCGTTGAGCAGCGTGTTGCCCATCACCGGGTGCGTCAGCAGCCTGACGTCGCCCAGCTCCTGTGTGGCCGCGAGCAGGCGTTTGCGCCAATGTCCCTGACTCACCAGCACCAAGGTAGGCCAGTTGCGCCCCGCCGAAATCACCCCGCTGCGCAAGCGAACGAGGTGCCCGGCAAGCTCTTGTGGTTCGCTTGGCCAGTCGATCAGCAAGGCATCGACCTCGGGTTGCGCGCCCAGCAGTGCGGACTCGACCTGCTCCGGGCTTTGTCCCAACAGCCATCGCTCGGTCGACAGCGCCGGGTGTCTGCGCCACAGGTCGGGCACCCGGGGCGAGCTGCCCCAGAAGAGGACGCCAGGATCTTCCAGCGGGGCTGGGGCGTTGCCGGGCGGATCACACGCGAGCAAGGGGACTTCGAACCAGAACACGCTGCCGTGCCCGAGCTGGCTGCTGAGGCCGACCTCGCCGCCCATCAGCGTCACCAGGTTGCGGCAGATCGACAGGCCCAGGCCGCTGCCGCCGTAGCGGCGCGTGATCGAGGCGTCTTCCTGGGTGAAGGCAGAAAACAGCGCGGCGCAGCGCTCGGGGGCGATGCCGGGCCCGCTGTCGCAGACTTCGAAGCGCAGCCCATGGGGGCGGTGCGGTGTGGGGGCGCGGCGCACCGACAGCGTCACCCCGCCGTGCTCCGTGAACTTCACGGCGTTGCCCAGCAGGTTGTTGAGCACCTGTGACAGGCGCAGCCCGTCGGCCATCACGGCGGTGGGCACCTGGGCGTCGATGTCGACGTGAAAGCTCAGGCCCTTCTGGGTGGTGCGGCCCGAGAACAGGTCCACCGAGCGGCGCACGAGCTCGTCGATCACCAGCGCCTGGGGGTCGATGCGCAACTGCCCGGCCTCCAGCTTGGAGTGGTCGAGGATGTCATCGAGGATGCCCATGAGCGCCAGCGCCGCCTCGTGGGCGCGGCCGATGTCGCCCTGCACCTCGCCGGGCAGGGGCTTGTCCAGCGTCAGGCGCAACAGGCCCAGGATGGCGTTCATGGGCGTGCGGATCTCGTGGCTCATGTTGGCCAGGAAGGCGCTCTTGAGGCGGGCGCTTTCCTGGGCCGCATCGCGGGCCAGGGCCAGCTCGGTCAGGTCCGACCAGCTCACGTAAAAGCCTTGCGTGCGCCCTTGTTCGTCCTTGTCGGGGCGGTACTCCACCCGGGCGATGCGTTCGGGGCGGCCGCCTTGCGCCGGGAGTGGGTGTTCGAACTGCTGAGGTTGACCCTGCAGGGCCAGGCGGATGTGGGGCGCGTGGATGGCGTGCAGCGCCGGGCCCAGCAGCTCCTGCACGGTCATGTCGGCCAGGTGCTGCGGCGCGATGCCGAACCAGGCCTGGTGAGCGACGTTGCCAAAGCGGATGCGCCCGCCCTGGTCCCAGTAGGCGATGGCGTTGGGCGCGTGGTCCAGGATGTCCTGCAGCGTGCGGTCGAGCTGGCGCAGCGTGCGCTCCTGCTCGGCGAGCCGGTGGGCGAGCTGGCGGGATGCTTCTTCCTTGGCGGTGCGGGTCTCCTGCAACTGCAGGCTGCGCAGGATGGCCTGGGTCAGGCGCTCGGCGTCGAGCTGCACCTTGGGCACGTAGTCGGACGCCCCTTCCTGCATCGCTTCGACCACCAGGGCCTCGCTGCCCGCGCCCGTGACCATGATGATCGGGCCGGCGTAGGCGGTGAGCTCGCGGATGGCGCGCAGCAGCGCCGAGCCGGTGGTGTCGCCCAGGCAGTTGTCCAGCAGCACGCAGTCGATGGCCTGGCTGCTGAGGATGCGCATGGCCTCGTTGCCCGATTCGGCCTCCATCATGCGGGCGCACAGGGTGCTGTCGCCCAGGCAGCGGCGCACGCGCTCGCGATCGACGTCGTCGTCGTCGATGATGAGGATCTGCAGTTCACGGGTGGGGCTCGGGCTCAGCATGGATCCGGGTCAGGGGAGTTGAACGGCGCGCCGGTAAACATCCAGCAACTGGGTCAGCTTGGCGAACTGCGGCCCGACCGCCGACTTCACCATGTAGCCGGCGACGTTTTCGTCGTAGGCGCGGCTGCGGTCGGCGTCGGCGCTGGAGGTGGTGAGCACGAAGATCACCTCGTCCCGAAGCCGGGGGTCGGCCCGTGCGGCCTCCAGGAACTCGAAGCCATTCATGCGCGGCATGTTCAGGTCGAGCAGGATCAGGCGCGGCCGCGGGGCCTTGCGCTGGGTGTCCTGTTCGCGCAGCACCTCCAGCGCGGCCTGGCCGTCCTCGACCCAGGTGACGGGGCAGGGGATGCCGGCGCGCTGCATGCTGCGCATGACGGCCTCGGCCGCCACGTCGTCGTCTTCGACCAGCAAAACGTGCAGGGGGCTGGGCTCACTCATCGTTGGTTCTCCTGGGGTACATGGGCCACCACACGCGGAACTGGGCGCCACGCCCCTGCGCCACGGGCGAGACCACATCGATGTGGCCACCATGGGTTTCGGTCATGCGTTTGCACAGCGCCAGGCCGATGCCCGAGGTCTCGGCGCGCCGGCTCGACGACAGCGTCTGAAAGAGCTGGAAGATGCGACGCGAAGCCTGCGGCGGCACCCCGGGGCCGTCGTCGGTGACCGTGATCAGCATGTGGTTGCCATCGGGGTGCGCGGCGACCTGGATGCGGCCCGTGTCCCGGTCGTGGTGCTTGACGGCGTTGTCCAGCAGGTTGCGCAGCACGGTCGACAGCGGCGTGCGCACGGCCTGGAAGCTGCGCGCGTCCAGCCCCGAGGTGTCCAGCATGAAGCGCTCGGGCACGGGCTGCAGCTCGGTGATCTCGGTCACGAGTGCGGGCAGGGAGACGGGGCGGTAATCGGTGTCGGTCTTGCCGGCGCGGGCGTAGCGCAGCAGGTCGTCGATGAGCGACTCCATGCGCTGGATGCGCGGGGTGATGCGTGCCAGGTTGCGGCCGACTTCTTCGGGCTTGCCATCGGCCAGGTCCTGGGTGATCCATTCGACGAGGTCGGCGATGCTGCGCAGGGGCGAGCGCAGGTCGTGCGAGGCCACGTACGAGAACTCCTGCAGATCGGTGTTGGCCTGCTTGAGGTCGGCCTCCAGCCGCTTGCGGGCGCTGATGTCGGTGACCACAGCCAGCGTCATCGCGCGGCCCTGCCAGCGCACCCGGTTCAGGCCGATTTCCACCGCCACCTCGGTGCCGTCGGCGTGCAGCGCGGTCAGGTCCCGCCCCTGGCCCATCATCCGCGCGCCGCCTGCGCTGGCGTAACCCTGCATCAGGCTGGTGTGCTGGGCGTGGTAGCGCTCGGGCACCAGGCGGTGCAAGGGTTGACCACGCAGGGCGTCCGGCGGGTGCCCGAGGGCGGTGCCGAGGGCGGCGTTGCTCTGCACGATCACCCCCATGTCATCGACCAGCATCAGCCCGTAGGGAGAGGCGTCGAACAAGCCCTGGAAGGCCAAGGCCAGGTCGTGGCGGTCGCTCATGTCGACCACCGAGGCCAGCACCATGCGCGCGCCCGCCGGGGTGACCAGCGGCGTCAACCCGATCTCGACCGGGAAGACGTGGCCGAGGGCGTGCTGGCCGTTGAGGACGCGGCCTTCGCCCATGCGGCGGCGGCTGGGTGCGGCCAGGAACTGGCGCCGGTGTTCGGCATGCTGCGCCCGGAAGGCTTCGGGCAGCAGGATGTCCACCGACTGCCCGATCAGCCCCTCGGCGGGGTGCCCGAACATGCGGCTGAGCTCCTGGTTCACCGACGCGATCTCGCCGAGCTCCGAGATCAGGATGAATCCGTTGGGCGCCGCGTCAAAGGCCTGGGCCAGGATGGTGGGGCTGACGTCTGCTGACGACGCTGGCAAGGGCTGATCCATGCGCCATCTCCTCTCTGAGAATTTTGTGTGAAGCGGGTCGGGTGGACGAATCCGTCCGACCATCGCTGTCAGGTTATTACGCCGAAGCCCCCCCGCGAAAGGGGGGGTGGCAATGGTCGCACCCTCGTCAGGGTCTTGACAGGGTGCGACCACGGCTTGCGTTCTTGCCGGAGGCGGCATAGAATGGAGAGCTTTTGTCCGCTTTGGCGGGCACGTTTTTCAGTCGCCGACGCATGCGCGACATGAGGAGCCCGGATGGGCGCCTGCTGAGTTTTGACTCTTGCGGGCATCGAACCGGGCGCTGGCACTCGACCAATTCCGACAGGCCGTTGGGTTGGTTCAAGGAGAAAACATGGCCAAGAAGATTGTCGGCTTCATCAAGCTGCAAATCCCGGCCGGCAAGGCGAACCCGTCGCCCCCGGTTGGTCCCGCGCTGGGTCAGCGTGGTCTGAACATCATGGAGTTCTGCAAGGCGTTCAACGCCCAGACCCAAGGCGTCGAGCCTGGTCTGAAGCTGCCCGTGGTGATCACCGCCTACGCAGACAAGTCCTTCACCTTCATCATCAAGACGCCTCCGGCGACCGTGCTGCTGAAGAAGGCTGCCAAGATCGACAAGGGCTCGCCCCGTCCCCAGGCTGACAAGGTCGGCAAGCTGACCCGCGCTCAGCTGGAAGAAATCGCCAAGACCAAGCAGAAGGACCTGACCGCTGCCGATCTGGACGCCGCTGTGCGCACGATCGCCGGTTCCGCCCGTTCGATGGGCATCATCGTGGAGGGCGTGTGATGGCCAAGCAAACCAAGCGTCAAAAGGCACTGCCCCAAGTCGACAGCACCAAGCTGTACGCCCTGGACGAAGCCCTGACCCTCATCAAGTCCGCTGCCAACGCCAAGTTCGATGAATCCATCGACGTGGCCGTGCAGCTGGGCGTGGACGCCAAGAAGTCCGACCAGGTCGTTCGTGGCGCCGTCGTGATGCCCAACGGCACCGGCAAGACCAAGCGCGTCGCCGTGTTCGCCCAAGGCGCCAAGGCCGAAGAAGCCAAGGCCGCCGGTGCCGACGTGGTCGGCATGGAAGACCTGGCCGAGCAAGTCAAGGCTGGCAACATCAACTTCGACGTGGTCATCGCCTCGCCGGACACGATGCGCATCGTCGGTACCCTGGGTACCGTGCTGGGCCCCCGCGGCCTGATGCCCAACCCCAAGGTCGGCACCGTCACCCCCGACGTCGCCACCGCTGTCAAGAACGCCAAGGCTGGCCAAGTCCAGTTCCGCGTCGACAAGGCCGGCATCATCCACGGCACCATCGGCCGTCGCTCGTTCGACGACGCCAAGCTCAAGGGCAACCTGGCAGCTCTGCTGGAAGCCCTGAACAAGCTCAAGCCCGCTTCGTCGAAGGGCGTCTACCTGCGCAAGGTGGCCGTGTCCTCGACCATGGGTCTGGGCGTGCGCGTCGACGTCGGCAGCATCAGCGCCGAGTGATCGGTGCCTGACCGCTGGAAGGCGGTCAACACAACACAGCCTTCCGGGTGCCTCGGCGCCTGATTGGCCGGGTCCCTTGCGAGTCTGGCAGGGGCGCCCGAAAAGAATTGGTGGGCTGCGCCCCCGTGGCAACGCGGAGGCGCAGGCTATCAAAGACCGTAGGCGTGTGTGGCGTGCTTGTACAGGCGTCGCGCGCTTAATCAACCTCGGTTGGCCTACGCAGATGGCGCACCCGCTGTTGAAGTTTCCCTGGGGTCATTGCCTGGTCCCTGGGTTCCTGAGGCAGAAGGTCGCTGCATCCGGTGTGCCTCGAGGCGTCCGCCCCTGGTGGGGTGGTTGTCAAAAGGCACGTTTTTGAGGAGTAGACCTTGAGTCTCAATCGCAACGAGAAAGAAGCCGTCATCGCTGAAGTGGCTGCCCAAGCGGGCAAGTCGCAGACGCTTGCACTGGCTGAGTACCGCGGTCTCACGGTGGCTCAACTGGATCAGCTGCGCAAGAACGCCCGTGCCCAAGGTGTGTACCTTCATGTCCTGAAGAACACCCTGGCCCGTCGCGCTGTTGCCGGCACCCCGTTCGAAGTCGCCGCCGAGAGCATGAGCGGCCCGCTGATCTACGGCTTCTCCGAAGACGCCGTGGCAGCTGCCAAGGTGATCGCTGACTTTGCCAAGGGCAATGACAAGCTGGTCATCAAGGCTGGCGCTTACGCTGGCAAGGCACTGGACGCCAATGGCGTCAAGTCGCTGGCCTCCATCCCGAGCAAGGAAGTGCTGCTGGCCCAGATCTGTGGCCTGCTGCAATCGCCGATCTCGGGTCTGGCACGCGTGCTGGCTGCTGTGGGCGAGCAAAAGGGTGGCGGTCAAGCCGCTCCCGCCGCCGCAGAAGAAGCCCCTGCCGCCTGAGCAACCGCTCCGCACTGAATTTCAACATCCAACCGATTTTAGGAACCCAAAATGGCATTCGATAAAGACGCATTCCTGACCGCCCTGGACAGCATGTCCGTGATGGAACTCTCCGAGCTGGTCAAGGCCATCGAAGAGAAGTTCGGCGTGTCCGCTGCCGCCATGGCCGCTCCCGCCGCTGGTGGCGCTGCTGGCGGTGGCGCTGCTGCTGCTGAAGAAAAGACCGAATTCAACGTCGTCCTGACCGAAGCTGGCGCCAACAAGGTCGGCGTCATCAAGGCCGTGCGCGAAATCACCGGTCTGGGCCTCAAGGAAGCCAAGGACCTGGTCGACGGCGCTCCCAAGAACGTCAAGGAAGGCGTGGCCAAGGCCGACGCCGAAGCTGCCGTCAAGAAGCTGGTCGAAGCCGGCGCCAAGGCCGAACTGAAGTAATTCAGTGTTCGCCTGGTGGGTGCATGTCGCGCCCGCCTCGGCGAATGCCCGGTGATGGCCGGGTCAGACAGCTGCCTCCGCAAGGGGGCAGCTTTCGGCTTTTCAGGGGGTAAAACCCTGAGCACACTCGAAAGGCCCTCAGTGGTTGTACACTGGAGGGCTTTTCGAGTGTTCTCTGAACCGACTGCGGAGAACTGGTTTGGTCGAGCCTGGGTGCAATGCCCGGGTTGTCTGCCAGCGGTTGGTAGTGGCCAACCACCAAGCCTCGGACGCAAGGTCCGAACGGCCAGTCGCCGAACAACGGGCTGTTTCCTTGGCCGGGAATCAGCCTGAATTCGAAGCGGAACGCCCACCGGGCGACCGAAACGGAGAGTTTATGGCGCAAGCAACCCCCTACAGCTACACCGAGCGCAAGCGGATTCGCAAGAGTTTCGGCAAGCGCGGCAGCGTTTTGAACGTGCCCTATCTGCTGACGATGCAGAAGGATTCGTACGTCGCATTCCTCCAGAAGGAGGTGCCGCCGCAACAACGCAAACCCGAAGGCCTGCAAGCCGCTTTCCTCTCGGCGTTCCCCATTGTTTCGCACAATGGCTTCGTCGAGATGAAGTTCATCGAGTTCAACATCGCCAAGCCGGCGTTCGATGAGCGTGAGTGCCAGCTGCGGGGCCTGACCTTCGCGTCGGCCGTGCGTGCACGCCTGCAGATGATCATCTACGACCGCGAGACCTCCACGCCGTCGTCCAAGGTCGTCAAGGAAGTCAAGGAACAAGAGGTCTACATGGGCGAAGTGCCCCTGATGACCGACTACGGCTCCTTCATCATCAACGGCACCGAGCGCGTCATCGTGTCGCAGCTCCACCGTTCGCCTGGCGTGTTCTTCGAGCACGACAAGGGCAAGACCCACTCGTCGGGCAAGCTGCTGTTCAGCGCCCGGATCATTCCTTACCGTGGTTCGTGGCTCGATTTCGAGTTCGACCCGAAGGACCTGCTGTACTTCCGCGTGGACCGTCGCCGCAAGATGCCGGTGACGACCCTGCTGAAGGCCATCGGGATGAACAACGAGCAGATCCTGTCGACCTTCTTCCAGTTTGACCACGTCAAGCTGATGGACGCAGGTGCTCAACTGGCTTTCGTGTCCGATCGTTTCAAGGGCGAAGTCGCCCGCTTCGACATCACCGACAAGTCCGGTGCCGTCGTCGTCGAGAAGGACAAGCGCATCACCGCACGCCACACCCGCGCCCTGGAGCAGTCCGGCACCACGCACCTGAGCGTGCCCGAAGACTTCCTGCTCGGCCGCGTGCTGGCCAAGAACCAGGTCGACCCGGACACCGGCGAGCTGATCGCCAAGGCCAACGAAGAGCTGACCGAAGCGCTGCTCAAGAAGCTGCGCGTCGCCGGCATCCGTGACCTGGAAATCCTGTTCACCAATGAACTGGACCAAGGCGCCTACATCTCGCAAACGCTGGCCACCGACGAAACCGCCGATGAGCTGGCCGCGCGCGTGGCCATCTACCGCATGATGCGCCCCGGCGAGCCGCCGACCGAAGACGCCGTCCAGGCCCTGTTCCAGCGCCTGTTCTACAGCGAAGACACGTACGACCTGTCGCGCGTGGGTCGCATGAAGTTCAATGCCCGCGCCGGCATCGACTCGCCGACCGGCCCGATGACCCTGTCCAACGACGACATCCTGCGCGTCGTCAAGATCCTGGTCGAGTTGCGCAACGGTCGCGGCGAAGTCGACGACATCGATCACCTGGGCAACCGCCGCGTGCGCTGCGTGGGCGAACTGGCCGAAAACCAGTACCGCTCGGGCCTCGCTCGCATCGAGAAGGCTGTGAAGGAGCGTCTGGGCCAGGCCGAGACCGAAGCCCTGATGCCGCACGACCTGATCAACTCCAAGCCGATCTCTGCGGCCCTCAAGGAGTTCTTCGGTGCGTCGCAGCTGTCGCAGTTCATGGACCAGACCAACCCCCTGTCGGAGATCACGCACAAGCGCCGCGTCTCCGCACTGGGCCCGGGTGGTCTGACCCGCGAACGCGCCGGCTTCGAAGTGCGCGACGTGCACCCGACCCACTACGGCCGCGTGTGCCCGATCGAAACGCCTGAAGGCCCGAACATCGGCCTGATCAACTCGCTGGCCCTGTACGCCCGCCTGAACGAATACGGCTTCCTCGAGACGCCGTACCGCCGCGTCAACGACGGCCAGACCACGATGCAGATCGACTACCTGTCGGCCATCGAAGAAGGCAAGTACGTGATCGCGCAGGCCAACGCGTCGCTGGACAAGGACGGTCGCCTGACCGACGAACTCGTGTCCGCTCGCGAACACGGCGAATCGGTGCTGACCAGCCCCGAGCGCATCCAGTACATGGACGTCGCCCCGACCCAGATCGTGTCGGTCGCTGCCTCGCTCGTGCCCTTCCTGGAGCACGACGACGCGAACCGCGCACTGATGGGCGCCAACATGCAGCGTCAGGCTGTTCCCACCCTGCGCCCTGAAAAGGCCTTCGTGGGCACCGGCGTCGAGCGCGTGGCCGCCGTCGACTCGGGCACCGTCGTGGTGTCCAAGCGCGGTGGTGTGGTGGACTACGTCGACGCCAACCGCGTCGTGATCCGCGTCAACGACAACGAAACCGTTGCCGGCGAAGTGGGCGTGGACATCTACAACCTCATCAAATACCACCGCTCCAACCAGAACACCAACATCCACCAGCGCCCCATCGTGCAACGTGGTGACGTGGTGGCGGTGGGCGACGTGATCGCCGACGGCGCATCGACGGACCTGGGCGAGCTCGCCCTGGGCCAGAACATGCTCGTGGCCTTCATGCCCTGGAACGGCTACAACTTCGAAGACTCGATCCTGATCTCCGAGCGCGTCGTCGCCGAAGACCGCTACACCTCGATCCACATCGAGGAACTCGTGGTCATGGCCCGCGACACCAAGCTGGGCAGCGAAGAAATCACCCGCGACATCCCGAACCTGTCTGAGAACCAGCTGGCTCGCCTGGATGAATCCGGCATCGTCTACGTGGGCGCCGAAGTCGGCCCCGGCGACGTGCTGGTCGGCAAGGTGACCCCGAAGGGCGAAACCACCCTCACGCCTGAAGAGAAGCTGCTGCGCGCCATCTTCGGCGAGAAGGCGTCCGACGTGAAGGACACCTCCCTGCGTGTCGACCAAGGCACCATGGGCACCGTCATCGACGTGCAGGTCTTCACCCGCGAAGGCATCCAGCGTGACAAGCGCGCCCAGCAGATCATCGACGATGAACTCAAGCGCTTCCGCCTGGACTTGAACGACCAGCTGCGCATCGTCGAGGCCGACGCCTTCGACCGGATCCGCAAGCTGTTGATCGGCAAGGTTGCCAACGGTGGCCCCAACAAGCTGGCCAAGGGCACGACCCTGGACGACGCCTACCTGTCGTCGGTGGACAAGTTCCACTGGTTCGACATCCGTCCTGAAGACGGCGAACTGGCCAACCAGCTGGAATCCATCAAGAACTCGCTGGAGCAGACCCGCCACAGCTTCGACCTGGCTTTCGAAGAAAAGCGCAAGAAGCTGACCCAAGGCGACGAGCTGCCCGCTGGCGTCTTGAAGATGGTCAAGGTTCACCTGGCCGTCAAGCGTCGCCTGCAACCTGGCGACAAGATGGCCGGCCGTCACGGCAACAAGGGTGTGGTCTCCAAGATCGTTCCGATCGAAGACATGCCCTACATGGCCGACGGCACCCCCGCCGACATCGTTCTGAACCCGCTGGGCGTGCCCTCGCGGATGAACGTCGGTCAGGTGCTGGAAGTGCACCTGGGCTGGGCCGGCAAGGGCATCGGTCAGCGCATCGGCGACATGCTGCAGCGCGAAGCCGCCGTGGCCGAACTGCGCAAGTTCATGGAAGAGCTCTACAACACCTCGGGCAAGAAGGAAGACATCGCTTCCCTGGCCGACGAGGACGTGCTCAACATGGCAGCCAACCTCTCCAAGGGCATGACCTTCGCCACCCCGGTGTTCGACGGTGCCAAGGAAGAGGAAATCCGCTCGATGCTGCAGCTGGCCTACCCGGCCGACATCGCCAAGGCCAAGGGCCTGACCCCGACCCGCACGCAGGCCATCCTGCACGACGGTCGCACCGGTGAAGCCTTCGAGCGTCCCGTCACCGTGGGCTACATGCACGTCCTGAAGCTTCACCACTTGGTGGACGACAAGATGCACGCCCGCTCGACCGGTCCGTACTCGCTCGTCACGCAGCAGCCGCTGGGTGGTAAGGCGCAGTTCGGTGGTCAGCGCTTCGGTGAAATGGAAGTGTGGGCCCTGGAAGCTTACGGTGCAGCCTACGTGCTGCAGGAAATGCTCACCGTCAAGTCCGACGACGTCAACGGCCGCACCAAGGTGTACGAGAACATCGTCAAGGGCGAGCACGCCATCGAAGCGGGCATGCCCGAGTCGTTCAACGTGCTGGTCAAGGAAATTCGTTCGCTCGGTATCGACATCGAGCTCGAGCGCAACTGATAGGAATAGGAGAGCCCCATGAAAGGTTTGCTGGACCTGTTCAAGCAATTCACGCCCGATGAGCATTTCGATGCGATCAAGATCGGGCTGGCTTCGCCCGAGAAGATCCGCTCGTGGTCTTTCGGCGAAGTGAAGAAGCCTGAGACCATCAACTACCGCACGTTCAAGCCCGAGCGTGACGGCCTGTTCTGCGCCAAGATCTTCGGCCCGATCAAGGACTACGAGTGCCTGTGCGGCAAGTACAAGCGCCTCAAGCACCGCGGCGTGATCTGCGAGAAGTGCGGCGTCGAGGTGACCCAGACCAAGGTCCGCCGTGACCGCATGGGTCACATCGAGCTGGCCGCTCCGTGCGCCCACATCTGGTTCCTGAAGTCGCTGCCGTCGCGTCTGGGCCTCGTGCTCGACATGACCCTGCGCGACATCGAACGCGTGCTGTACTTCGAGGCATACGTGGTCGTCGACCCCGGCATGACCCCGCTCAAGAAGTTCAGCATCATGTCCGAGGACGACTACGACGCCAAGCGTCGCGAGTTCGGCGATGAATTCGAAGCCCTGATGGGCGCCGAAGGCATCCAGAAGTTGCTGGCCGAGATGGATCTCGACATCGAGATCGACAAGCTGCGCAACGACATGACCGGCTCCGAGCTGAAGGTCAAGAAGAACTCCAAGCGCCTGAAGGTCATGGAGGCCTTCAAGAAGTCCGGCATCAAGCCGAACTGGATGGTCATGGAAGTCATGCCCGTGCTGCCGCCGGACCTGCGTCCGCTGGTGCCGCTGGATGGTGGCCGCTTCGCGACCTCCGACCTCAACGACCTGTACCGCCGCGTCATCAACCGCAACAACCGCCTGGCCCGTCTGCTGGAGCTGAAGGCTCCCGAGATCATCGTGCGCAACGAAAAGCGCATGCTGCAAGAGGCTGTGGACTCGCTGCTGGACAACGGCCGCCGTGGCAAGGCCATGACGGGCGCCAACAAGCGTGCCCTCAAGTCGCTGGCCGACATGATCAAGGGCAAGTCGGGTCGCTTCCGTCAGAACCTGCTGGGCAAGCGCGTCGACTACTCCGGTCGTTCCGTGATCACCGTGGGCCCGACCCTCAAGCTGCACCAGTGCGGCCTGCCGAAGCTGATGGCGCTTGAACTCTTCAAGCCCTTCATCTTCTCGCGCCTGGAAGCCATGGGCATCGCCACCACCATCAAGGCGGCGAAGAAGGAAGTCGAATCCGGCACCCCCGTGGTGTGGGACATCCTCGAAGAGGTCATCAAGGAGCACCCGGTTCTGCTGAACCGCGCCCCGACGCTGCACCGCCTGGGCATCCAGGCCTTCGAGCCCGTGCTGATCGAAGGCAAGGCCATCCAGCTGCACCCGCTGGTTTGCGCCGCCTTCAACGCCGACTTCGACGGTGACCAGATGGCCGTTCACGTGCCGCTGTCGATCGAAGCGCAGATGGAAGCCCGCACCCTGATGCTGGCCTCCAACAACGTGCTGTTCCCCGCCAACGGTGAACCCTCGATCGTGCCGTCGCAAGACGTGGTGCTGGGCCTGTACTACGCCACCCGCGAGCGCATCAACGGTCGCGGCGAAGGCATGGTCTTCTCCGACATCCCCGAACTCCAGCGTGCGCTGGACAACGGCGTGGTCGAGATCACCGCCCGCATCAGCGTGCGCCTGACCGAGTACACCAAGGACAAGGCCACGGGCGAGTTCATCCCCGAGACCAAGCTGGTGGCCACGACCGTCGGTCGCGCCCTGCTGTCCGAGATCCTGCCCAAGGGCCTGCCTTTTGCGAACATCAACAAGGCGCTCAAGAAGAAGGAAATCTCGCGCCTGATCAACACCTCTTTCCGCAAGTGCGGCCTGAAGGAAACCGTGGTGCTGGCTGACAAGCTGCTGCAAAACGGCTTCCGCCTGGCCACGCGTGCCGGCATCTCGATCGGCATCGACGACATGCTGGTGCCCAAGCAGAAGTACGAGCTGATCGAGCGCGCCGAGAAGGAAGTCAAGGAGATCGAGCAGCAGTACGTCTCCGGTCTGGTGACCGCTGGCGAGCGCTACAACAAGGTCGTGGACATCTGGGGCAAGACCGGCGACGAAGTCGGCAAGGTCATGATGTCTCAGCTGTCCAAGCAAAAGACCATCGACCGCGAAGGCAAGGAAGTCGATCAGGAATCGTTCAACTCGATTTACATGATGGCCGACTCCGGTGCCCGCGGTAGCGCGGCCCAGATCCGCCAGCTGGCCGGCATGCGCGGCCTGATGGCCAAGCCTGACGGCTCGATCATCGAGACGCCCATCACGGCGAACTTCCGTGAAGGCCTGAACGTGCTTCAGTACTTCATCTCGACCCACGGCGCACGTAAGGGCCTGGCCGACACGGCGCTGAAGACCGCGAACTCGGGTTACCTGACCCGCCGTCTGGTCGACGTGACGCAAGACCTGGTGGTCACCACCGACGATTGCGGCACCGACCAAGGCATCAACACCCGCGCGCTGGTCGAAGGTGGTGAAGTCATCGAGTCGCTGCGCGACCGCATCCTGGGCCGCGTGCCCGCGATCGACGTGCTGCACCCCGAGACTCAGCAGGTGCTGGTCACCGCCGGCACCATGCTGGACGAAGACGTCCTGGACGAGCTCGAAGCCGCTGGCGTCGACGAAGTCAAGGTCCGCACCCCGCTGACCTGCGCCACGCGCTTTGGCCTTTGCGCCAAGTGCTACGGTCGCGACCTCGGCCGCGGTGGCCTGGTCAACTCCGGTGAAGCGGTCGGTGTGATCGCCGCCCAGTCCATCGGTGAGCCCGGCACGCAGCTGACCATGCGGACCTTCCACATCGGTGGTGCCGCTTCGCGCGCCGCCATCGCATCCAGCGTGGAAGCCAAGTCGGACGGCATCATCGGCTTCAACGCCACGATGCGCTACGTGACCAACGGCAAGGGCGACCTGGTGGTGATTTCGCGTTCCGGCGAAATCGTCATCTCCGACCAGCACGGCCGTGAGCGCGAGCGTCACAAGGTGCCTTACGGCGCCACGCTCAACGTCAAGGCCGACCAGACCGTCAAGGCTGGTCTGGTGCTGGCCACCTGGGATCCGCTGACCCGCCCGATCATCACCGAGTTCGCCGGCAAGGCCAAGTTCGAGAACGTCGAAGAAGGCGTGACCGTGGCCAAGCAGGTGGACGAAGTGACCGGCCTGTCGACCCTGGTTGTGATCGACCCGAAGCGCCGCGGTGCCGCGAAGGTTGTGCGCCCGCAGGTCAAGCTGCTGGACGCTTCCGGCTCCGAGGTGAAGATCCCGGGCACCGACCACGCCGTGACCATCGGCTTCCAGGTTGGCGCGCTGATCCAGATCCGCGACGGGCAAGACCTGTCGCCTGGTGAAGTGCTGGCCCGCATCCCCATCGAAGGTCAGAAGACCCGCGACATCACCGGCGGTCTGCCGCGCGTGGCCGAGCTGTTCGAAGCCCGCAGCCCCAAGGACAAGGGCTCGCTGGCCGAGATCACGGGTACCGTGTCCTTCGGCAAGGAAACCAAGGGCAAGGTTCGCCTGCAGATCACCGACCCCGAAGGCAAGGTCTGGGAAGACCTGGTCCCGAAGGAAAAGAACATCCTGGTGCACGAAGGCCAGGTGGTCAACAAGGGCGAATCCATCGTCGACGGTCCGGCCGACCCGCAGGACATCCTGCGTCTGCTGGGCATCGAAGAGCTGGCTCGCTACATCGTCGACGAAGTGCAGGACGTCTACCGTCTGCAGGGCGTGAAGATCAACGACAAGCACATCCAGGTGATCGTTCGCCAGATGCTGCGCCGCGTGCAGATCGTCAACCCTGGCGACACGCACTACATCGCTGGTGAACAGGTCGAACGCTCCGAGCTGCTGGACACCAACGACAAGATGCGCGCCGAGGGCAAGATGATCGCCACGCACAGCGATGTGCTGCTGGGCATCACCAAGGCCTCGCTGTCGACCGACTCCTTCATCTCGGCCGCTTCCTTCCAGGAAACGACCCGCGTGCTCACCGAGGCTGCCATCATGGGCAAGCGCGACGAGCTGCGTGGCCTGAAGGAAAACGTCATCGTGGGTCGCCTGATCCCCGCCGGCACCGGCATGGCCTTCCACCAGGCTCGCAAGGCCAAGGAAGAGATGGACGACACCGAGCGTCGCGCCATCGCCATGCAGGAAGCCCAGGAACGTGCCGCCATGGAACTGGCTGCGCTGGACGAAGCTTCCGGCGATGCCGCCCCGAGCGAAGGTGGCGCCACCGCCGAGTGACGCACAAGGGCCGATGCCAGTCAGCACTGGCGTCGGTCCGAGATTCGGTTGCCGGGCTGGTTGAATGCCTCGGCCATCCAGTGCCCCAATGACAAGGGCCCCGACCAAAATCGGGGCCCTTGTTTCATTTCAAGCGATCACACGGCGCGTGTGTGATGGGCACTCGTCAGGCAACGGGGTGACGCCGGGTGTCAGTCGCTGTCACGCCCGCTGCCAAGCCCTGGGTGGGGCCAGTTCAGCAGCTCCGCCAGCCGGGTCACCACCCAGGTGGCCTCGGCTTCGCTGACGCCCGACTCCGGGGTCAACAGGCCTTGCTGGCAACGCGCCAGCACTTCGTGCGTCTCGGCGCCGATCTCCACATGCACGCTCTGGCAATGCGTGGTGAGGTGCTGGGCCAGGTCTTCACAAAGCTCGTGGCGAGAAGCCACCTCGCGTGGCGGCAGGGTCCACCGACCGCGTGCATCGCGGTACAGGGCCTGAAAACTCGGGGCCACGTAAACCTGGTTGTCGTCGCTCATGGGATGGGCTTGCCTTGATCAGGGACTTGGTGCGGGCGTTGCACCAGTGGCTTTCGGCGCCTCTTGGGGGGCACCCCCTCCCTGCACGGCCAAGCGCTCGACCAGCGCAAAGCCTCGGCGCTCCGCGACGATGACCACCGGGTCCTCGGGCTTCAATCGGTCCTTGCGCACGAGTGCCAACTGGCCCGGCAAGGGTTCTCGGGATGGCGTTGGCGCCCCGAGGTAGAAAGCGAAGCTCGGTTGCCGCGCACGCCATTGCACCACCTCGGCACCCCGCGCCTGGGCAATCTGGGCCAGCTCGTGCACGGGGGACTGCAGCGTGCTGGCCCACCAGGGCAACACACCGTGCACCACCCAGAAGGCACCCAGCAGAGCGCCCAGCACCGCGCGTTCAGCGGGCGCCCGACGTGGCCAGCACCAGATCGCCAGCCACACTCCGCCCACCGCCACCACCTGCCACCATGCGGGCCCAGTTGGCGCGCTTTCCAGCAAGGTCCGGTAGAGCGGGTCCTTGGTTTGTGTGGCCAGCCAGCCCGCCACGTGCTGGCTCCAGGAGAGGCCGGCGAACAGCAGCAGTTGGCACATGGCCAGCGCCCAGGCCATGCCGCGCGAGCGCAGCTTGGCCAGCGCACCCGCCATCAAGATGAGCAGTGGTGTCGTGCCGTACAGGAGGTAATGCGGCAGCTTGGTGCTGGAGAAGGTGAAGAACAGCAACGCGAACCCGGACCAGCACAACAAGAACCTGCTCACGGGTTCTGCCCACAAAGCGCGCCAGTTCGCCAACACAGAAAGAAGCAGCGGCGTCCAGGGCAGGGCCAGCAGGGGGGCGACGATCAGCGTGTAGTGGGCCTGTCCGCCGTGCCCTTCTCTGGTTTGCAAGAAGCGGTTGACGTTGTGCTGCAAGATGAAGCCGTCGACAAAGGCCATGCCGTGTCGGTGCAGTGCGTAGGCGTACCATGGCGTCGCCACGCCAAAAAAGATGACCCAGGCCCAGGCATCGCCGAGCACCTGCCGCAAACGCCCGGCCTGACCCGATGCCAGCAGGTAGACCACCACCGAGGCGCCGGGCACCAGGCACGCCACCGGGCCTTTGGTGAGCACACCCAGGCCCATCCACAGGAAGGCGCGTCGCAGGGGGCGTCGGCTGCCATCGGACAGGTGGCGCCACAGGTCCAGGCAGGCCCAGCACATCAGCGCGTTGAGCAGCGCATCCGCTGTGGCCGCGCGACCGATCAGCATCACGCCCACCGAGGTGGCCACCACCACGGCCGCCACGCGTTCGGCCCGTTGGTCGGCCCAAAGCTGGGCAAACCGCACGGCTGCCAGGCACCACATCAAGGCAGCGCAGGCCGAGGGCAGGCGAGTGGCCGCTTCGGTCACACCAAAGATCGCCAAGCCCAGCGATTGCAGCCAGTAAATCAGGATGGGTTTGTCGAACCGGTCTGCGCCATTGAGCGTGGTGTGCCCCCAGTCGCCGCTCGACAGCATCTCGCGCGAGGCTTCCGAGAAGGCGCCCTCGTCCACATCCAGCAGTGGTGCGCTGTCCAGGCCCAGCAGCCACAGCGCCATCAGCAAGCCCACCCACAACCAGGCGGGCCACCAGTCCAGCACGCCGCGGGATGCCTGAGCGGTGTTGGGCAGCGGGCGGGAACTCAAACTGCGCCCTCCTGGTGGGCGGGGCGTTGCGACGCCAGCCACCAGCGCCAGGCGCCCCATGTGCTCAGTGCCATCACCCCGCACTGCACCCCGAGGGGCACCACCCAGCCCTGCTTGCTCAAACACACGTAAAGCCCAAAGGCGGGCAGGCTCAGCGCCACGGCCTTGCAAGTGGAGGGTTTGCGCAACCACCCGGCCAAATGGACGCTGGCCTGCAGTCGCCAAGCCACCGGAGCGAGCAGCAGTCCCAACCCCGAGCCGACCAGCACGTCGCTGGGCCAATGGGCTCCGACCACCACGCGCGAGAGCGCCTGCAAAGCCGCCAGCGCCCACCAAAGGTGACGCCAGAGGGTCGCACGCCCCTCTTCATGGAGCACCAACAGCACCGCCACGGCCCAGGCGGTGGCAGAGTGTCCGGAAGGCATCGACCCTTTTTTGAGGACCTTGCCAATGACCTGGAAGACAGGGTGATCGGGCCCGAAATAGGTGGCGGGTCGGTCAACGTGAAGCACCCGCTTCATGGTGTGAACGACGATGCCACCGATCAGCAGCGCCAAGATCAGCGCAGCCACCCGCCTGGGCTCTTCGGCGCTCAGGCTGGTCAGCAGCACGAAGCCGCAGATCCCCAGCCCCGACCAGGTCAGGAAGGCCCATGGCACCGGCCAATCGCGCAGCGAGACCTGGAGGTCAAGCAGTGTTTGCCGATCCAGCTCTCGGCCTGCCAGGGCCAAAGCGGCGCCAAGCGCCATGACCAAGCAGGCCGTGGCCCAACCGAGCCAGGGCACAGGGGTGGACGTTGCCCTTTTCGACGGATCGGGTGCCTGCAGCATGGCCGCAGATTGTAGTTGCGACATGTGGCAATTCGGCCTTGGCAGACATCCGCCCCCGGAATGCAATCCGTTACAAGGGTTTCCCCCCTGTTTTGCGTGTTTACCCTTAACATGGCGCATCGCTTCACTTTCTCCTTAGGAGTGCACCATGGCTCAAACCCTTGCTCGTTTCCCTGGCTCCACCGCCCAGCGCCAGCAGTTGCGCCTGGAAAAGGTGGGTGTGATCGGTGGCTTCCTGGTGGGCCTGGGCTTGGCGGCTGGCGTCGTCAGCGGTTTGATGGCTGACTTGGGCGCGCCGGACGCGCTGGCTTTTGCCGCCGTCGCCTTGACCGTTGCCGCCGCCACCCGCCTGGGCTTGTCTGCGGCGGCGGCGCTGTCGCGAAAGCTCGCGGACTGAGGCGGCCGCCTCCCTGCCGATCCTGGATGGTTCGGCTCGCCAGCTCGCTGGCACCGACCGCATGGGGCCCCTCGGGGCCCTTTTTGTTTCTGTCTCCACGGTGCCGGGGGCGGCCAGTTGCAATGCGGCGTCCTGCCGCTTACAATGGAAGGCTTTTCGGCTTTTAGCCTGGTGCCTTCGTGGGCGCTTGGGTGAAAAGCCGTTTTGTGCTGGCGGCGGTTGGCCGCTGCCGGTGAAATCAACGGGAACCAACAGGAATCAATCGATGCCTACCATCAACCAGCTCGTGCGCCACGGCCGTCAGGTCGAGGTCACGAAGTCCAAGTCGCCTGCGATGCAGAATTGCCCGCAGCGTCGTGGCGTGTGCACCCGCGTGTACACCACCACCCCCAAGAAGCCTAACTCCGCTCTGCGTAAGGTTGCCAAGGTGCGCCTGACCAACGGTTTCGAGGTCATCTCCTACATCGGCGGCGAAGGCCACAACCTGCAAGAACACAGCGTCGTGCTGGTTCGCGGCGGCCGTGTGAAGGACTTGCCCGGTGTGCGCTACCACATCGTGCGTGGCTCCCTTGACCTGCAAGGCGTCAAGGACCGCAAGCAGTCGCGCTCGAAGTACGGCGCCAAGCGTCCGAAGAAGGCCTGATCGGCCCTCTGAGCAAAACAAGATTCGGCTCGTCTTCACCGGCCTGTCACCCGAAGGTGGCACGCTCGAGAAGAGAAGGCCGAGGTGGCGGTTCTGCCGGAATGGTCCGGTCTGAACTGAGTAAGTGGAGTCTGTTGATCAGTCTCCAGATGCAGGCAAAAGTGATCCGCGATCCAGCCCGCATCAACTGAAGCATTGAAAGGAAACGAAATGCCTCGTCGTCGCGAAGTACCCAAGCGTGAAATCCTGCCCGATCCCAAGTTCGGATCGGTCGACCTCTCCAAGTTCATGAACGTGATCATGGAATCCGGCAAGAAGGCTGTGGCCGAGCGCATCATCTACGGTGCCCTCGAACAAGTCGAAAAGAAGGCCGGCAAGGATCCGCTGGAAATCTTCAACATCGCTCTGAACAACATCAAGCCCGTGGTGGAAGTCAAATCCCGCCGCGTGGGTGGTGCGAACTACCAGGTTCCCGTTGAAGTTCGCCCCGCCCGTCGCATGGCCCTGGCCATGCGCTGGCTGAAGGAATCGTCGCGCAAGCGTTCCGAGAAGTCGATGGCCCAGCGTCTGGCCAACGAACTGCTCGAGGCCTCTGAAGGCCGCGGCGGCGCGATGAAGAAGCGTGACGAAGTGCACCGCATGGCCGAAGCCAACAAGGCCTTCTCGCACTTCCGTTTCTAAACCACCACCCCTGCAGCATCCACTGCAGCGGCGCCGGGCTCCAACAGGGCCCGGCGCCGTGACACTTGGAGTGACACCATGTCCCGCAAGACCCCGATCGAGCGCTATCGCAACATTGGCATCTCTGCCCACATCGACGCCGGCAAGACCACCACGACCGAGCGCATCCTGTTCTACACCGGTGTGAACCACAAGATCGGTGAAGTGCACGAAGGCGCAGCCACCATGGACTGGATGGAGCAGGAACAAGAGCGCGGCATCACCATCACGTCGGCCGCGACGACCTGCTTCTGGAAGGGCATGGACATGTCCTACCCCGAGCACCGCTTCAACATCATCGACACCCCGGGTCACGTGGACTTCACCATCGAGGTGGAGCGTTCCATGCGCGTGCTCGACGGCGCCTGCATGGTGTACTGCGCCGTGGGCGGCGTTCAGCCCCAATCCGAAACCGTCTGGCGTCAGGCCAACAAGTACGGTGTGCCCCGTCTGTCGTTCGTCAACAAGATGGACCGCACCGGCGCGAACTTCTTCAAGGTCTATGACCAGCTCAAGCTGCGCCTGAAGGCCAACCCTGTGCCCGTGGTGATCCCCATCGGTGCCGAAGACAACTTCCAGGGCGTGGTCGACCTCCTGAAGATGAAGGCCATCTTCTGGGACGAAGCTTCGCAGGGCATGAAGTTCGACTACCGCGACATCCCCGCCGAGCTGCAAGCCGACGCCAAGAAGTGGCGTGAAGGCATGGTCGAGGCCGCCGCCGAAGCCAACGAAGAGCTGATGAACAAGTACCTGGAAGAGGGTGACCTCTCCGAGGAAGAGATCAAGCTGGCTCTGCGTCAACGCACCATCGCCTGCGAAATCCAGCCGATGCTGTGCGGCACCGCCTTCAAGAACAAGGGCGTGCAGCGCATGCTCGACGCCGTCATCGACTACCTGCCCTCGCCCGTGGACATCCCCCCGGTCGAAGGCACCGACGAAGACGACCAGCCCACCAGCCGCAAGGCCGACGACGCCGAGAAGTTCTCGGCCCTGGCCTTCAAGCTGATGACCGACCCGTACGTCGGCCAGCTGACCTTCGTGCGCGTGTACTCGGGCGTGCTGAACTCTGGTGACTCCGTCTACAACCCCATCAAGGGCAAGAAAGAGCGCATCGGCCGGATCCTGCAGATGCACGCCAACGAGCGTGAAGAAATCAAGGAAATCCTGGCCGGCGACATCGCCGCCTGCGTGGGCCTGAAGGACGTGACCACCGGCGAAACGCTGTGTGATCCCGAAGCCATCATCACCCTGGAAAAGATGGTCTTCCCCGAGCCCGTGATCGCACAGGCGGTGGAGCCCAAGACCAAGGCCGACCAGGAAAAGATGGGCATCGCCCTGCAACGCCTGGCCGCTGAAGACCCGTCCTTCCGCGTGCGCACCGACGAAGAATCCGGTCAGACCATCATCGCCGGCATGGGCGAGCTGCACCTGGAAATCATCGTCGACCGCATGAAGCGCGAATTCGGCGTGGAAGCCAACGTCGGCAAGCCGCAAGTGGCCTACCGTGAAACCATCCGCAAGAAGGTCACGGACGTCGAAGGCAAGTTCGTTCGCCAGTCCGGTGGTAAGGGTCAGTACGGTCACGTCGTGCTGACCGTCGAGCCGCAAGAGCCCGGCAAGGGCTTCGAGTTCGTCGACGCCATCAAGGGCGGCGTGGTGCCTCGCGAGTACATCCCTGCGGTCGAGAAGGGCGTCATCGACACCCTGCCGAACGGCGTGCTGGCTGGCTACCCCGTGGTCGACGTGAAGGTCACCCTGACCTTCGGTTCGTACCACGATGTGGACTCGAACGAAAACGCGTTCAAGATGGCCGCTTCGATGGGCTTCAAGGACGGCTGCCGCAAGGCTTCGCCCGTGATCCTCGAGCCGATGATGGCCGTGGAAGTCGAAACGCCTGAAGACTACGCTGGCACCGTGATGGGCGACCTGTCCTCGCGTCGCGGCATGGTCCAAGGCATGGACGACATGGTCGGCGGCGGCAAGATCATCAAGGCAGAGGTTCCTCTGTCTGAAATGTTCGGCTACTCCACCAGCCTGCGTTCGGCCACCCAAGGTCGTGCCACGTACTCCATGGAGTTCAAGCACTACTCGGAAGCCCCGAAGAACGTGGCTGACGCCATCATCACGGCTCGCGCCAAGTAAGGCAAGGCCCACCCCCTGCGCGCTTCGCGCGCCCCCTCAAGGGGGCGACACCTTGGGCCCGGCGAAGCCGGATCCTTGGTGCCCACTGGATCAAAACCAGTGGCGTGCTGCGGGGGTTGTTGGTGTCGAGGGCGGGTGGTAGCATCCGTCCCTCTCAAAAATCAAAGCCGGTCTTCGGCACCACGCAAGTGGCTGACTCGCTGCCCATGGCGGCCAATGCTGGAGACCTTAAACAGGCATGGGCAACTGTTCTTTGCTCTCTAGGAGAATCAAATGGCAAAAGGTAAATTCGAGCGGACCAAGCCGCACGTGAACGTCGGCACCATCGGTCACGTTGACCACGGCAAGACCACCCTGACGGCTGCCATCGCAACCGTTCTGTCCAAGAAGTTCGGCGGCGAAGCCAAGGCTTACGACCAGATCGACGCAGCGCCTGAAGAAAAGGCCCGCGGCATCACCATCAACACCGCTCACGTCGAGTACGAAACGGCCAATCGCCACTACGCTCACGTTGACTGCCCCGGCCACGCCGACTACGTCAAGAACATGATCACCGGCGCTGCCCAGATGGACGGCGCGATCCTGGTGTGCTCGGCCGCTGACGGCCCGATGCCCCAG
>Ga0180008_1000714_pt1 | contig 24884 bp, 15 predicted proteins | sample MM_PW_MetaG_FD_121121 | JGI IMG/M metagenome (GOLD analysis project Ga0180008, IMG submission 121121) | Groundwater microbial communities from the Aspo Hard Rock Laboratory (HRL) deep subsurface site, Sweden - MM_PW_MetaG | ecosystem: Environmental > Aquatic > Deep subsurface > Groundwater... | reverse complement strand
CTAAAATCCAATCTGACGTTTGCGGCTGCCATCCTGGCAGCCCGCTGCACTCGGCAAGCGTGGAAAAACCTTGACCTCCTGACGTTTTTCCACGCTTGACGCCGATTGGATTTTGAGTTTTTGTAACTCTTCCACTTGGCTATTTAAAAAAAGACTACTTAATAGCCGCTCTGAATTGCCATTGCGCCCCCCCCTCCACTTGGCTATAGAAAACAACATCACTACAAAACAAGCGATCTGAATTAAGGTATTTATGCATCCTTCATCCGCCTATAAAAAAATTGTGGAAATTTAAGTATTTTGATTTTTTTTATTAACTGTTGACTTTTTTATACGGTGCTTTAAAGGCTCTAACGTTGATACCAGCTGTCGCAGGCTCGTAATAGACTGGACAACTCTACAAGAAAATTTTATGCTTCTAAGTATTTCTCTAATAACAAAGAAAGGAAGAACTATTCCAATCGCTTATGATGGATATAAGCATAAAAAAAGATATACTCCTGTGGCAAACCCTAAAAGACGAATAATCTCGATTTATAACTTAGCACTTAAAATGATTAAGGGGCTCGGCAGAATATTCAATATTTTCATCAACCAATTTGATGAACTTATTATCCGGCCAGTGTGAAAAAGATTCGTGCGGTATAGTATTGGAGGTGCGTTATGTTTAAATTAAAAAAAATCACTGGGTATCCGCTAGGGTTAGACCTTATAAAACGTACGAGATAACATTCGTATTAAGATTAACATTAACTCTACTTTGGTAAATTAGGTAACATGCGGTAGCAAAATCCGCGACCAGCTCCTTTTTTTTGTTATTAGGGCTCGACCCGGTGCAAAAAAAAGGAGTTGGTCGCGGATTTTGCATATCCTTACGTTCAATTTAACAAAGTAGAGTTAAATTTTTTTTTTACTTGACATTTTAATTTTTATCATGTATAATACATGTATATTGATGTATATCAATATACATGATAAATGCTTTTTCACGGAGTACTAAGTGCACACAAAATTAATAATCGTTCTTTTTTTCACGCTAAATATACTGCTTTCCCTCGACAATCCGGGTTTCGAGAAGGAATCCAGCGGACAGCCTGAAAGCTGGACTTACTGGATCAACACCCCCGGTGAAAAGACCCTTACATTAACCGAAGACTGTAAAGAAGGTTCTTTCGCGGTACAACTCACACATGAAAATACCGGACTATACAGTTCCATACGACAAACCGTTCCATTGGTACCATATACCGATTACAAAATCACTTTTTGGGCAAAAGTGGCGCATATTATTAAAAGCGAAAAGGGAGCCGGTCCCCGGTTATTTTTAGCAAAAGCAGACGGAAGTACTTTAAAATCTCTTGAGATACTAAATAATAATTGGGAAAAATTAATACTGAATTTCAATTCCGATAGTCTCGACAGCATGTTTCTCACTCTATACCTTCACCAAAGCAGCGGCAGTGTCTGGTTTGACGGACTGGAAATAGTCCAGGGTAATACGGATAATAACGCGGCTGCAAAAACTGCAGAAATAAAAAAAAACGCATATACTCCTGTCCCTCCGCCTGAATTGCCTGAAGGTGAAAATATTGCGCTGAATAAAAAATACACTTTAAGTGTACTGCCGGTTGCGACATGGAATAAACTTATTACCGATGGCGGTAAGGCTCTTCCGGATCCGGCAAAAATTCTCACAGACGGTGAGTTCAGTACATCTACTTCTTTCTGGACTTCAGAAAAGGCAATCAGCTTTGCCGGAAGCACGTACATTGATGTGGTAGTCGATCTCGGAAAAATCTATCCCATTGCAGGCATCGGCAGCGGAAACAGCGCGCGCCCTGCTGCAGGTATTTTTCTGCCCGTACGGGAAGAGTACTATGTAAGCGATAACGGTAATGATTTTTTTCTTGCAGCGGTATATTCAAATTTGCTTGACCCTCCTGATGCAGGGGATGTTACCGATATGCAAAAAAGAGGATACACCGGTATCGTACGGTTTTCAAGCGGTCCGATAGAATCAAAAGGGCGATATGTATTAGTGAGAACGTATGGAACAGAAATCGGCACTTTTAAAGGTTACGTGGCGCATGATGAATTAGTAGTGATAGAGGGTGGTTTTTCTCCTTTAAGTGTAAAAATAAATTCAAAAACATCAATAAAACTGGGAAGACCTGATATTAGCACAAATATCAGTATCTACCGTGTAAATCCTCCTGATTATGTTAAGGAATCTGTGAACAACCCGCTGTATATCGGTATCGGGCCCACCGGGTTTCTCGGTGATAAAGAGTATCATTTATCCGTTGACGGCCTTTATGTCATACAGTTTGTTCCGTATCTTGCATCATCATTTTCCCCGGTAAATACGGTCCTCACGGTAACTTTTCCCGAAAGTGTTGAAATATTAGCCCATAACACCTATAACAAAACTGATATCCGGGGCAGTGAATGTATCACTGAATTAAAGGATGACTGGTTTTCTCAATATATGCGGCATCCGTTCTTTTTTATCAGAGCCAAAAAAAATCTGCCGATACAGGATATCGGTGCGCTGTCATTTTCCTACACTTATACAATAAGCGGAAAAAAATATTCAAGCCAAAGCGGCGAATACCGCATTATCCTTCGGCATCGTATTGAAGGACAAAGTCCTCTTGATTTCCCCGCTATGGTATGGATGCCCTACCAGGCCCGCCATACCAGCGACATGACAGTGTATAAACATCTTCTTGCTTTTTACCGGACCCTGGGAATAAACGGCATAAACGGGGGACAAAATACCGCCGATATATATTCTTTCGCCGCAGCACAGAATATGACTGTGTACAGTGAAGCGGGCGTAGCAAACGGCATGATGCTTGGGAGCATTATTGAAATTCCGGAAACAGAAGCATTTGTGTATCATCCTGAAAGAAAACGAAGTGATGATAAACGCAAATCAGTATGTCCGCAGGCGCTGCTTGAAGATGCAAACTATAAAACTGCTGTTAAAAAAGCTTTTATTAATAAACTCTCTACCGCAGATCATATCTATGCGAACTGGGAACCTTACATGTTTCAAAAACAGGGCTGTGTATGCGAAAGATGCAAAAAGAAATTTATTGCCTTCGGCGGGAAACCAGGAGAGTGGCCTGATGCGGTAATAGACAACAATTCTGAAATCCATAACCGGTTTTCATCCCGGCAATATGCAGACATTGTAATAATGATGCAGCAGCTCGCAGCCGAAGCAGGTAAAGAAAGCGGTAAAAAGCATCAGGTTAACTTTGTTCCGGCCTTTGAGCCGAGTTACACAACACCCGGGCATGACTGGAATAAAGTACATAATCCCGAATTATACTTTAAGAAAATTAATTATGCGCTTATGTGGTTTTATCCGAACACTGTCAATCTGATTGATTTTTCTTCACGGCAGATAGTCGGGAATAACATCAACCTTTTGGTCACACATTTTGGAGATGTGCAGAAAATTATCAGCGCAATTAATACCCGCAAAGAAGACAGCAGGATGCCGAGAATAGGTTTCATGGCAACAGAGTACTGGGGACATGAACTGGTTATGCCCAAAGATTACTACTTCACCAGTTTGCTGGTATTTTTCAGCGGCATGCACGGATACGGTACATGGTGCACCTACTTCAAGGGCGATGCACGTTATTTGTCCCTTCAGGCGGAAGCAAATACACTTATCGCAAGGTTTGAAAAAATAATAATCAACGCTGAAAAAAACGGACAAGTGAGCGCTGTATCGCTATCGCCTGTTCCTGCGTTTGCCGCAGCTGCAAAGAAACCCCTGCATGTCTGTTATGGATATCTCTATCAGGGAAAATATTATGCAGCAATTGGCAATGATTACCCGGCCCCTCAGTATGTGAGCGTTAAATTTACAGGCCTTCCCGCAGGTTCATACCGCCTTATCGATATCCGCTCCGGGACTGCATATGAAAAAAGTGCATCGTCAGGTTTCAGTCATAGCGATATATCAAAAGGAGTGACAATCAGAGTATCGGGGAAGGATTGGGCATTCCTTGAGATTTCGTCTGCAGTTATTCCCCAAGGGTACACTGTCAAAAGTGCTACGGAAGTAAAAAATGATCTGTTAAAAGAAAAAGCCTCTTTAGAAAAAATTGCAGACATCTTCTGAAGATATTCCGGATAATCCGGCCAGTGCCGTGCGGCAGTCCTCTGTGCCGCTGTATACTCAGATAGCTGAGTATCTGCAGACTAATTTTATCGCCCGGACGGGAAATAAAGAAATTATTCTGCCTTCAGAAAAAAAACTGGCAGAAAAGTTTTGTGTGCACAGAGGTACCGTCCGCAAGGCCATTGCGGCACTAAAAAAAAACGGTTGTGTGCAATCACGGCGCGGTCAGGGCACTTTTACAAAAGTCCTGGCTGCAGCGGGTAAAGACCGCATTGATCTGATTCTTCCCCCGTCAAGCACCGATAGTGTGCTTAATCCGGTAAACTATTTCCTGAGTATTGAAATACTGAAGGGAATTAGCGCACAGTGCGAATTGTACCACAGCCGTTTATATATTCACGACATCCCTTGGGAAGAAAATGTCCATATAAAAATTCTAAGTCTTTATGAAAAAAACCAATCATCTGCCGGAATTTTGTTTATCGGTTACACGGGGTGGGAACGGACTATTAGTGAACTAACTGCCCGAAACATCCGATCGGTTGTTATCAACGGACTGAAAAGCAACACCGCGGTAAACAGCATCGGTACTGATCATGAAGAAAATATATGCAAGGCGGTTGCGCATTTATCCGGTCTCGGTCACAAAAAAATCGGCTATATTTCAGGTCCGCTTTCATCACCTGTGTTACAGGAAAGATTTAACGGTTTCGTCAAAGCAATGCGCATGGAGGGTATCCGCACTCCGGAGGTGTTGATTGCTGAGTGCGGAGGGCTGCCTGATGACGGCTATAAGGCATGCGGAAAACTGCTTCAGGAAAATCCCGGTATAACCGCGCTGTGCTGCGCAACCGATTACAGAGCGCTTGGGGCAATACGGTTCTGCTCTGAACACAATATCCATGTTCCCCGGGATATATCTATAACCGGGTATGACGGTATTGCCGAAGGTGAACACTGCACTCCCCCGCTTACCACAATCAAAACCCCTTTGTGTGAATACGGCAGACAAGCGGTTAAAATGCTTATTGATACCAGGCACAATTCTGCAGATGAATGTATGCGTAAAACGCTGCCCGGAGTTTTAATCACACGTCAAAGTTCGGGGCCATGCAGGGGCTGACGCACACTTTGCTTTCAAAAAAAACAAAAAACAAATACTGGTTGATTTATCAAGCAGTATTTGTTCTTTTACCTTGTTTTCCGTGTTGACAGGGCATGACGCAAACGATTTCTGTGTTGTTTCGCGTTTTTTGAGCGATTCCGTCGGGCCTTCTTAAATTAGTCGGATAAAATTTAGTCCATTGCCCGACGGCTTAGTGAAAAAAACGCGAAACAACGCAGAAATGAAAAAGTTTGCGTCATCCCTGTTAAGTGATGGTAATGGTTTTTCATGATAGAATTTACCAATGTTCGGCTGTGAACTTAAATGACCAGGCGTCCCGATTTCAATATTCAGATTAAAACCCGTGTTGTTGAACAACTCTACCAGCACGCACCTGCCTCCATTACGGCTGTAATAATCAATACACTCATAGTCGGTTTTACCTTCAGAAATATCATCCCGTTATCCGTTATTTTGCCGTGGGTTCTGACAAACACCGGCGTTTTACTTTCCCGATTAATCCTTGTCCGCACAACACTGCGCACCAGTTTCAGTTCTGAAAACTACCGTGCCAGATATGTACTGTTTGGTGTAAGCGCTTTCCTTTCAGGGTCGGCTTTCGGTTCAGCCGGCATCATACTGATATCACCCGCCAACCCCAGTTATAATGTTTTTATTTATTTTTTACTGGGGGGGTTATTTGCGGGCTCAATGGGCAGTTATGCCATTAACAAAGCGCTGTTCTTCATGTACAGTGCACCTGTATTTCTTCCGGTATTGATGCACTTTCTGATATTGGGCGGAGAACTTAATACTGTTATGTTTTTTCTTGGTTTAGTTTTCCTGGTTTTAATGGTCACCGTCATGATCCGCATGAATAAAAGTCTTATCTCAGCAATCAGACTAAGTCTTCAAAACCATTATCTTTTAATAAAAACACGAAAACTTAATCACCGGCTTCTTAAACTATCCCTCCACGATACCCTGACCAAATTAAAAAACCGCCGTTTCGTATTTGATGTACTCAAGGACGAAATTGACCGTTTTGCCTATGCCAAAGCGAAACTTCATTCCACAAGTATTGACGAAGATAATCTGGCCGGACATGTATACGGCATTTTCCTTATCGATATAGACCACTTCAAATCAGTCAATGATAATTACGGTCATAAAGCGGGTGATAACGTGCTCATAGGTTTTGCAGACACACTAAGAACCCTTATCCGCCGCAACGACGCGATTATCCGCTGGGGAGGCGAAGAATTTCTTATCATTCTAAAAAGAACAGAGGCGGATTATTTAAAACACTTCTGCAGCAAAGTACTTTCCGCTGTATCCAGCCATAGTTTCTCAGTTAAAGAAGACCTTTGTATTCAAAAAACCTGTTCAATAGGTTATGCATCCTTTCCATTTTACACGGATTTACCAAACCTCTTCACTATGGAACAAACGATAGAAATTGCCGACCGGGCGCTCTACCACGCAAAGAATACCGGCCGCAATCGGGCAATAGGAGTACACCTCAACGTGACTGATTCTGCGGAACATTTTACCAAACTCGCTCAGGACGGCAATCTGGATGCTCTTTTTGGAGCAAACCTGATATCTTTTTCTCAGTAAATCCTCATCGAATTACCGGTTTGCGAAAGTTTCCCACAATGCTATAGAAAAAAAGCCGTTAGTATTATAGAATACCTTTTAATCCTTACGGTAAATATTCAGACTGCAGCAATTTTGACCGTTATATCAGAATAGATTTATACACATGGGTAAAATAATGGATAAAATGAAAGCAAAGTATATTCTGAATAAAGATGCATTTACAAAAATCTGGGGTGCGCCTCATCTTGATGAAATATTTCTGAATGAGGCGCCGAAACTGAAGGCTCTTTTTTATGGTGCCGGCTCAATCCGCGGCATTGTTTCCGATGCCATGTGGGAAAGGGGTATTCTCATAACCAGCGCGTATGCGGCAAATGCCATTCCAGTGGCAGAGTTCTGCGTTTCACAGATTATTTTCGCGCTCAAATGCGGTTGGCAATATGTGAGGTATATTCAAACAAACCATACTTATCCGGAGCATTTTCGTGTGCCCGGCGGATATAAAAGCACGGAGGGAGATCTTCACAAAATGCCTTGAGGCTTCGCAGATCGGCGGGGTGGGGTTGTTCATGTGATTAACTCCGTGTTTTGACTATTCGACACTGATGGCGGCATGGAGGCGGACGGATGCGAGGCGGATACTCAACAGGCCGTCATTCCACTTCCAGTCGAGTTCGGCATTTTCCAGTACGGTGCGTACGGCGGAGGGACGGGTGGCCATCTTTAGGATCGCAGAAACCGGACCGACCAGCGGAATCTCGTCGATGGCGCCATTGTTGGGTTGGTTCGGGATGCCGCTGCCTCGGTTGACTAGGTGAATGAACGCCGTGGTGCCGCGCCGGCGCAGGGCCACATCGACGGCCACCGGCGCCCTCACCCGGATATCCGGATCAGGCAGGAGCCGTTCCGCGAGGGCGCCGATGAAACGGCGCGTCAGAGGGTAGCGGTTGTGCGTGAAATCGCGGAACAGGTTGGCGGGTATATACACGACCTGCCCTTTCCCGACGCGATGGCAGACGGCACAGGGATGCGGCAACAGGCAGTCGTCGAGCAGGCAGCCGCGGCCGATGTGCCCCAGGCTCTCGGCGGTGGTCGCATCGCCCAGGCGCCAGCTCTGGCTGTACAGCTGCACCTCGCCGTCGTCGGCCGGAACGGCATAGGTCTTCTCCGTCTCGACCGCGACCGAGCGGAACCCTAGGAACGCCTCGCCGAACCGATCGAAACTCTCGCTTCCCGTCACCAGCAGATTACCGCCGTTCCCGACATACGCCTTGAGCGCCGTCGCCATTTCATCCGACAGGCGCGCCTGCTCGGGGACCACGACAGCCGGGAACTCGGCCAGCCGCGGTAGCAAGGCCCATTCATCAAGGATATCGACGCCGTAGCTGTTCTCGAGGAGCGAGAAGACGGCCCCCTGCACCGGCGCGACATCGACGTTCCACATCAGGTTCTTGCCACGCACATCGCTGAACAGATGGTGTTCGGAATGCAGCACGGCAATCTGCGTGATGGTCTCGGAGTGCTGACAGACTTCGCGGCGCGCCTTGACAAAGGCGGAGACCTCGGCCAGCCGCTTCTGCCGCCAGGCGAGCAGGCGCCCATCGCGCAGAGACGGATTTTCGTAGATCTGCACATTGCCGCCGAAGGCCAGCAACACGGCGGCTTCCTGCATCAGCATTTCCGGCGGTTTGACTATCCATGACGAGTCCGGTTTGCCCATGCCATGCGAACAGTAGAAATTCCACAGCATGATGTCCCAGGGTTTGCCGCGCGTCGAGAGAAAGCGGGCTTCGCAGCGACTGCCGTCGAGCCCCCAGACCCAGGCATTGTCGCCACTGATCCAGTCGGTCGGCACCACCGGCGCGCCAGGGTTCTTGAAGGTTTGCAGCCAGTTCGAGCAGACCAGCACACCGGGCTTGTGCACATGGACGGCATCGCAATAGCGCGTGACGAAGGCGTAGAAACTCTCGCGGGTGAAGTTCCACCAGCGAGGCCAGTCGTGATCATCCTCCTTGGCAGGTGGCTCGGTGAGGCCGGTCGCAGCCGTCCAGGCGGCGCGGCATTTCGGGCAATAGCAGGGTTCGACCGCCCACAAGTCGCCATCGATCCAGAAACCATCAACCTCATAGCGGTCGATCAACTCGATCAGTTGCGGGATCATCAGATCGTCGAGATAGGGGCCGCGCGGGCACATTTTCTCGCCGGTTGGCGCGCCGGCGTTCTGCCCGAAGGGTGCACCGGCCAATTGGCCGTCGGAACTAACGACACACCACTCGGGATGCTTTGCGCCGGCCGCCTTGTCCCAGATACCGGAGTAGTGGCAGTGCAGGGGCAGGCCGAGCTTGCGCGTGGCCTCCCGCCACTGCATCAGCGCGTCCTGTGTCAGCCTCGGCGGCACCGAGGCGTTAGCGACTTTGCTGAACCAGCTCGTGTAGCCCGGGTGTCCCTTGCAGTCGGTCTGCACGAAATCCGGTGCCATCATCTTCAACATGGGAAGCAGTTCGTCTTCAGCGCAGCGGGTGCCCAGTTCCGTATCCTTTTCGCTGGCATGCAGGTCGTAATGCAGACCGAAATAGTGCGTATCACCATGCCATCTGCCTGTTGTATTGATCATTATGACAGAGCCTCACTTGCCCAATTTACTGATATCAAAACCTGCCGGCGCGATAATAATGAAATCAAGATTCAGCGGACCCTCTTCATTTTCAATGGTGATTGTGTGTTTACCTTTTTTAAAATGTATGATAAATGGCCCCTTCTCATTACCCAACAGCTGTACTTTCCAGTCATCTGTTTTGTTGGCAAACCCATCCGACGGAAGAGCTCCCTGGGTAGATAAAAATACTTGTCCAGCCGCTTCCCGAAAAGGCTGCTTTGCGTCAAAATAAAAATTACGCTTTGCCATCGAAGCTGTACAGTACTTAAGGGCAATAATATAACTGGATTCTTCAGTTTCAAATGCAGCCTCCATGACGGTACCATACGCGTTCCAGCCGGTAGTGGAAACTACCGCACCAATTTTTTTATCCGATATTTTTATACCGGAACTGCCATTACTCAGCATGTTCTCTGCCTCTATAATAATCGGCTTTGCGGATGCACTTTTACATAGCGGATTTTCAACCAGATATTTTGCATAATCGATTACCGCCATTTTTTTTTCATTTACCGTTTCTTTTTTTATTTTCGCCAGGATAATTTCGGTTTTCAATTCAAGTTTGTTCCCGTTTGCTGCTGCTTTTATTGTCAGACACTGCACTCTTCGGAAAGCTGAATTCGGCCAAATCTGTTTAACTACATCAATAGGCTGGTCAGCGGTGAAAATGATCTCTGCAGCCGGCCATTTAGCTATCCAGGTTTTATTGTTTTTGGAGCTGATATCTATTACCTCACTGGTGCCGGTGTGAAACCGAAACCATTCTTCTCCGGTCTTTTTATCACCGCCCTCAGACATTATTACGCTATCCTTAATTATAAATGGACCGTTCTTCTGCCAGTTCAAAGTCCGCTGCCACTTTTCTACATCGGTATAACAGTAACCGCCATCTATTGATATGGTGCCGCCATTTTCGCCGGCGCTTTCCACCGTTATCGGCGCTAAACAGGGAACCGTATGGGCCAGAACACCCCCGGACTGAAGCACATTATGTCCTTTAACTCCGATGAAATTTTCAACAGCTCCTTCAGTTCCATACGGGGGATTAGCGGCTTCCACAAGCACCGGTGTCTCTCCGTTGTACAGTGAAATATGTCCCTGATCGCGATGTGAGTGCGTGTCATTCATTGAATTACCGCGCATCCAGAAAGCAACCGCCTGGAACATATCCCAGCTTGACCTCCAGACAAAAAGCTGACTGCCGGTGAAAAAAGCAAACAGTTCCGGTGGCGTCAGCCTGGCATGGTCAATCCCCTGCGAAAAAAATTGATACAGAAATCCGCCGAAATTGCGCGGAGTCTTCTGGAAAATATTATCCATTACCCAGTGGCTGGAGAGATCACCGGAAAGCAGTATACTCAAGGTATAGCCGCTGGAAGCAGTGCTGTTTTCTCCTGAAAAGCCACTGCCGTCATAGGCATTAACTATTCTCCGGCCGGGCATCTGAAGCTGTGAGTAGTACGTACTGAATTTTTTTACGAACGGAAGCTCGGAAAGCCGCCGATCGCCGCACCATTGAATAAAAAGCAGAGTCGGTGCAAGGACATCCATGGTCATGGTGGCATAAGCCGCTCCCTCGGTATACGAACCATCATTCCCCTGCGCAAGGCAGGACTTGGCTATCCCATCCATGCCTAGCTCATAGGCGCTACGCAGGCTCTCATCTTCAAGATAAAGACAGGCATATACCATACCCATCAAAGGGAAAATCCATTGATTGGAATTAAATTGTTTTGCTACTACATACCAGGCAAGCTCTTTTTCCCAGGTTTCCATCACCAGGGCTATTTCTGAGCGCAGCAGCTTTTTAATCTTAACCAGCAACGCGGGGGGCACACTGTCACCCATGGCGTTGAGTATTTCAACGATGCCAACAAGACCCCAGCCGGTAGCCAACCAGACGCCATCGCCCTTCCAGTTCTGAGGCAGATCGGAACCGGGTGTGTATAATGTCCAGCCTGGTCTTTGCAGCGGCTGCCAATTATCCGCAATTTCTTCCAATTGCCGGAGTAAGCATAATTTTATTTCTTCATCCCTTGTGTAACGGTATACTATAGCCATACTGACATAAGTGGTAAATACTTTGTTTGCGAGTGTACAATCCGCCATTGCCAAAGCAAATTGCTCGCCTTTTATTCCAGTGCTTCCCCGTTGAGTCTCTGAAAAAAGTCCTTTTGCTTCAATTTCATTGCGGGGTCGGGTGTCCGGTTTTGCGGGTATATTGTTTTTAACCGATAAAGTCAGATTATCAAGAATTTCCTTCATACTGGCATTTTTTACTGATGCAGAAAACATTTTTTCCCATTCCCATGATTTGAATTTCAACGGTACTTTCCACCCGGGTAAACCTGTGGCGCTTATGGTTCGCTTATCAGATGGCGGGGGGGCAGTTTTGGGTTCAAGGGTCATCCGATCGATGTATAAGCCAGTATCCTTTTTCGCTTCGACCCCTCCCCACACCGAATGAAAAGCGACTAGAGCAATTTTATTCCATCCCGCAGGCGATCGGGAGATTGCCATCTTTTGAAGCGGGAATTTAATCAATCGCCATCCTTGCCAATTAATTGAAAACCTTTGATGATAGTAGTCTCCCGCTCCGTTTTCCCCCGGTGATTGTATTTGCAGGATTATGGTGGCATTATTGTTGACTACACTGTACATCCAGAATTGGAGTGTACCATATCCTGACCAGTCCGAAGGCAGCTTATCACTACTCAGCGGTTTCCCTGCGTTTGCACCTTCCCACATACCTGAAATTATTCCGTCTTTAATGAATTCTGAGTTTGTTTCAGGCTTAAGGCCGGCCCACATGGTAATCTGATTTTCTTCATTAAACAGCAGCAGCGGTTCAGCGGCAGGAGCACTTTTCGATACCGAAACGGCAGATGATTTTAACGCAAGCTGCGGTTTTTTATATCCGACTCTGCTTTTTTCATAAGCAGCTGCGATTTCTTTTTCATTTAATTCTTTATTGTAAATTTTCCAGGTACTGATCAAACCTTCAAAATTCCCATAACTGCCTGAAGGGGCTGCGGCTCCGATAATCAGATTATGAGGCGAAGGTTCAAGTTCCGGATTCTTTGTATCAGCTGAGTTAACTTTTCTGCCATCCACATACGCTATAGTCATGCCTTTGTTAAAAGAAATTACATAATGAATCCATCTGCCTTTCGAAGTGAGAAGTGCCTCTGCGCCGCCATATTGTACTTCATTTTTGCTGTAAAGAAAAATCAGCATTTCTTTTTCCTGACGTATTTCGAATCCGCATTTTTTAAACTCATGGGTGCTGAGTATGGTCTGTCTAGTGTCTAGATTATTCGGACAGAGCCACATTTCCACAGTCAGCGGTCCGGTAATTTCATTGATTTGAGTTACGCCGCAATCAATGTACTGTCGGTCGCTGGCTCTGCCATTGAATTCTACTGCGTAACCGTAATCCCCTTCAACAATTGCAGGCTTTCCCTTTACAACAGCGGTATAATCATTACCTGATTGATCTTCAATTTCCTGTGCCGATTCGTCTTCCGGGTGCCAGGAACCCAAAAGTGCATCATTCCCGAAGGTCATCCGAGGTACTGTTGTTGACACCAGAAATAAAATAAGTGCTGTACCAGTGAACAGAAAATTCTTTTTCAATATTTCCATGCTTTTCTCCATCTTTTATTTTTTAACCAACACTATCAATACTTTTTTCGAAACACCTGACCGCCTCTATAATATCACAGCCGGACAATAAAATTTTATTCATCATTTGACTGAACCCGTCATAAGTCTTGTAGTCGGAAAGATTCGCCGGGGTATACCTGCCGTATCGGCACGCGGCGTATATAACGCTTTTCAGGCTGTCCTGCGTGTCACCATCCAACTGCCTGCTATCGGCAGGCGCCATCCAGGTGTTATTTTTTAAAAATTGCACACCAGCGTCCGATGTAATACGGGCGAGAAGAAGCGCGGCCGCATCGCTGACCGGTGAATCTCTATGTACACCGAAGTTTTTTGTAAGAATGAGTGTGGTGCTTTTTCTACCTTTAGGTAAAAAAGTTACCCCGATATCACAGCCCATAGAAAGCAGAACCTGTACGTCGTATGGTTGTCCTGCCATCATTGCCAGACGGTTATGTTGCATTAAGTAATAATATTGTGCTCCGATCTGTGTTTGATCCAAAAGTCCTGGCCGGAGATTGTTAATACGCATAAGTTCAAGGTACCATTTAATTGCTTCGGTAACCCTACAGGTTTGCTCAGCTGAGCCGCGGCCGGAAGGCAATATCTCCGCGTCATTCTGCCAGATAAACGGAAGGAGACGATTAAGTGTGGGCTGGCAGCCAAACGCGTAGGTCTGAGGTTCATTTTCAGAATTTCTCTCGGCGGTGATTATCCGGTTGAGTTCCAGAAAGCTGTCCCAGTTAAGGCTATCATCCGGAAGTGGCAAGCCCAGATTTGAAAATACTGTTTTATTATAAATAAGTATGATAGGTATTTGATATATCGGGACAGCCTGTAAGAGCCCATTACATCCGCAGAGCTCGAGCAGTCCCTGGTCATAGGCCTTGTAAATATTTACCCTGCACCTCTCGAGTGCTTCGTTACAATTGAAAAGTACTCTATTTTCAATGAAATATTTTTGCTGAGCGAGATTTATGAATTCGATGGTGTCAGCTTTGTAAACAAGCTGTTCCTCCAGCGGACGATTTGGAAGGTGATCAAAAACAATATCTGAAAGTTTGTTTTTTTCGATAAACTCTGAGGCATACGAATTATGAAAAATCTGCCGGTGGAGGGAATTAAGCCATTTCAGATGTTCAAAATAAAATAAGCCGGTAATAATCTTTTGCGGTGGCAGCACACCCGTTACAAAGGATCCACGACCTCGTTCACGGCGGATATAGCCGGAAGCGACCAGGGATTCCATCGCTTTATCGACGGTATTTTTACTGCATTTATATAATTTAAGCAGTTCCGTTTCCGATGGAACTCTGCTGCCCGCAGCAAACTCTTCGCTGGTTATCCTTTTAAGAATTTCGCGACTTATTTGTGCATATTTCGTTTGCATTTTCAATTCCCCGATATACCGAGGAACTGGAAGTATACACTATTTTTTTGCGTTTGTCAAGTAAAACTTCTTCTTTTTCACTGGGTTAGGTCCAAATAAAAAAAATGGCTAAATTGAGTGTCAATAAAAAAGTCTACAGTCAGGCAAAGTGATGTAGAAAAAAATCCGTTAATATTATAGAATATCTTTTATTCCTTTTCAGTAACTATTCAGGCTGCAGTAGTTTTGAACGTCATACAAGAAGAGGTTAATATACACGGGTAAAAAAATGGTCAGAAAGAAAGCAAAATATATCCTGAATAAAGATGCTTTTGCGAAAATCTGGGGCAACGCCGAAGAACATCAGCAGCTCTCCGAACTTCTCGATATTGAACATAAAGTCTATACTCCTGAGGAAATCAAAGATGATTGGTCACTTATAAAAGATACTGAGGTTATTATTTCCGGCTGGGGAGCACCTCATCTTGATGAAGAATTTTTGAATCAGGCGCCGAAACTGAAAGCTCTTTTTTATGGCGCCGGCTCAATCCGCGGCATTGTTACCGATGCCATGTGGGAAAGGGGTATTCTCATAACCAGCGCGTATGCAGCAAATGCCATTCCAGTGGCAGAGTTCTGCGTTTCGCAGATTCTTTTCGCGCTCAAATGCGGTTGGCAATATGTGAGGTATATTCAAACAAACCATACTTATCCGGATCATTTTCGTGTGCCCGGCGGATATAAAAGCACGGTCGGTATAATTACCCTCGGCATGATAGGTACTAAAACTCTGGAGAAGCTCAGGGCATATGATGTCAACATAATTGTTTACTGTATAAGCATGAATGAAGATAAAGCACGCGGCATGGGCGTAAAACTTGTTACTCTTGAGGAGGTTTTCAGCCAGGCCGATGTTGTCTCGCTGCATACTCCGAATCTGCCCCAGACCCGAGGTATGATCACAGGGCTCCACCTTGCGTCAATGAAACATCACGCAACATTTATTAATAGCGCCCGCGGCGCGGTAGTCAGACAAAATGAAATGCTCGATGTTCTGCGTAAACGGCCGGATCTCATAGCCGTACTCGATGTTACTGATCCTGAACCGCCTCCTGCCGGCGATCCCATATACGAATTGCCAAATGTAATTCTTACTCCGCACATTGCCGGTTCAATGTACGATGAATGCCGGAGGATGGCTCAGTATGCAATTAATGATCTCAGGGATTGGCTTGCCGGTAAAACACCTGAATGGGCCGTCAGTCGGGAAAAAGCTGCCGCATTGGCTTAAATATATCAGATGCGCAGGCGATTAAATAATCCGCTTGGAATAAACAAATGATACTGCATATCAGCACATATGACCGTCTCGGCGGCGCGGCAACTGCCGCATACAGGCTTCATAAAGCCCTCTGCAGTGCCGGACAGGACTCGCGTATGTTTGTAATGGAGCGGAGTGATAATGACGCAGATATTGTTAGTCCGTATTCTTCCATACAGAAGGGATTAAACAGAGTCAAACTCCGCATGGACTCGCTACCCAAATGTGTATTCGGTTCGCCGGATTATCCCTTTACCCCGGGCTGGGTTCCCTCACATAAAGCCGGTGCGGTGAATGCGTGTAAGCCTGATGTAATAATGCTTCACTGGATACACGGCGGCTTTTTCAATACTGCCGAGCTAAAAAATCTCAACGCGCCGATTGTCTGGCAGCTGCACGATATGCGCCCCTTTACCGGTGGCTGTCATGTATCCGGCGGATGCAGCCGGTACATGGAAAACTGCGGTAAATGTCCGGTACTGCATTCCAAGCGGGAAAATGATATCAGCGGCATGATTTTTTCACGTCAGCGCAGGCATTATAAACATGCGGGCAACATGGTGCTTACTGCCGGGTCGGTATGGCTGAAGGATTGTATCCAAAAGAGCGCTTTACTGAGCCGGTTTCCATGCCGTCACATTCCAATCGGCATTGACACAGAGCGCTTTAAACCAATTCCGCAAAAAACTGCACGGGATGTACTCGGACTTCCGCAGAAAAAAAAAATAATTCTTTTCGGCGCGTTAAGTCCGGTAAGCGACTACAATAAGGGTTTTGATCTGCTCCAGGAAACTATGCGTAAATTAGCATCATCCATTACGCCGATAAATAATAATAAATTTTTAATTGTAATTTTCGGAGCCGCCTCCGGGCCGGGACGTGACACTTTCGGTTTTGATACGGTATATCTCGGCCGTCTTACCGACGAAGCGCTGTTACCTCTTGTCTATTCTTCCGCCGATGTCACAGTAGTTCCTTCAAGATATGAAAGTTTCGGTCTCACCGCGCTCGAATCACTCGCGTGCGGTACTCCTGCGGCGGCTTTCCAGACAAGCGGACTGGTCGACCTCGTGCAGGATAAGATTAACGGCGTGACCGCCCCGCCGTACGACACTGAGTGTCTTTCCGAAGGTATCCGCTGGATTTTATCACTCCGCGGAAATATGCTAAAAAAAAATGCACGGCAATTGGTTTTAAAAAAATTTACCGCCGCCCGGCAGGCTGCATCGTATATTGATTTATTTAAAGAGATTTGTAAATAAAATTATGATTGATTATAAAAACATCCTCCGGAAAGTGCGCGTGCTGCGGTATATAGTAAGTACTATTCGTTATCTTACCGCAGAATTCTTCTTTTTCTTTTCTAATCCGCGCATAACCCATCCGTCCCGTCAAAAAAAGCTTTCTGTTACAGATTACCGCGTACTGTCAATCGATCGGCCAATTCTCACTCCGGAATTTCATTATGAAAACGCCTATTACGGCATTGGATGCGCACTCAAACAATACGCGGGCCTTGGAACAATGTACAGGATAAAAGCATCGATTGAGCATGGACTTCTTCTCAATAATTATTACTGGGAAAAAAATCTGCATGCGCCGCTGCCGGGCATAATGTGCATCAGTTCCGCACACCGGACGCCTTTTCTGCGCACGATGACAAACAAAAAAATATTTGCGGTGGGTCCGTATATTCATTACGCGCCTCTGTTATATGATGAAGAAAAAATGGACCTTATGCGCCGCGAGATGGCGCCGACGCTTCTTGTGTTTCCCTCTCACTCGTGTCATAATGTCGATGCCGACTGCAGCGAACCAGATGAATTTCTAAATGAAATAAAAAAAATCCGGTGTGATTACAAGACGTGCCTGATATGTCTGTTCTGGAAAGATGTAAACAGGGGTATGGCGGAGATATTTAAAGAAATTGATTGTAAATTCGTCACCGCCGGACATATGTACGATCCGGCTTTTCTGTCCCGCCTCCGTACCATTATCGAGCTGTCCGATTACACCATGTCAAATGAAGTCGGCACGCATTTCGGGTATTGTGTGCATCTGCGCCGGCCGCATTATTTTGTACGGAGCACGATACGCTATTCAGGAAAAAAAGACGAAGAAAAAGCAGTTACTGACATCGGAAACTCCGCGGAAGCGATTCGCCTGTCCGCACCATTCACCCAGCCAGGTACTACGGTTACACCACAGCAGCAGGAAGTGATTGATTATTTTTTCGGAACATCTGATGTCCGGACTCCGGAAGAGCTTCGTGGTGTTTTCAGTGAACTTGATTCGGAATTCAGGGCGGCGACTTTTTAATCTTCATTTCCCTTCTTCCCACCAATCATCAACTTCATCCGTAATCTGCCTGTATGATACCCCCAGCGCCTTAAAATGCCTGGCAGCACAGGCAATCTTTCTTCTCTCATTGGGAAACTGCAGCAGATTAGGATTAATATTTCCTTTGGTTTCCCGTACCAATTCCAGCTTATATTGACCATCCTGAGAAAGCCGAATTACACCCCAGTCAGGATTATAATTTTCAATTACTTTCGGCATATTAATTTTAAATTTGCCTGGAAACTTGAAGTAGCAAATTACCTTCCCGTCCGGATTAAGCCTCTTTTCAACAAATCGTTTTTCAACATCACTGTCTATTTGAACATAATCATAGAGCGATGATCTATTTTCTCCCTTTATCAATTCTTTTTGAGGGAACATTTTGAACTCTGGAAATACTTCATCTATCGTCTCATCAGGATCCGCAACATCCCGAAGAAAATACTCGATATTGTCAGCAATATGATCCGCAAGACACCCTTTTACTGTATGGATAAAAATGTTTAAAAAACCTTCCGGGTTTTTGAATATATATTTTTGCTGTTCTTCCTTCAGTTTGGTAAAAATATCAACAGCGGTTTTTCGGGTAATCCCGGTGTCCTTTGTTACCCGGCTGATAAAATCAGGTACTGAATAATATTTCTCACTTTCGCGAAGTTCCTGGTCAACTGTTTTTTGACCTCTTTCAGTAGAGAACTCAATCTGGTCACCAATTTTAAGCGCTCCTCGGTCAGAAAAATGGATCTCTGAATTATCACCATTATATTTGATTTCGACTATCTTATATCCTTTAAGTCTGCTGTCTCCTGCCCATTTGGCAAGGTCATCACCTTTCTTGAACTTGCGGAATTCCTGCCTGATATTATTGTCAGAATCACTAATCACAATATCAAGTCCACATTTTGTTTGCCCAACCTCGGTCAGTTTGATTTTAATAGTACTGATTACAAATCGTCCTCGTGATACGGCAATCTTTGGTTCAGGGAACTGAATATCATTGAGTTTTTGGATCGAGTTTTTAACAAATGTTTCTTTGTTAAGCTTTATATAATAGTCTGTTTTCTGAGTAAGTTTTTGCCACAGATTTCTGAAATTTATGGAATTAAAAACAACATCATTTCTTTTTGCTTCAGATTTCCCTTTTGCAGTCGGAGCCGGCGGAGCGACATCGCCGCTTTCGAGGTAGTTATCCTGCAGCTGAGAAACATAGTCTTCATAACTCTCATTTGCTATTACAGTCAGAATATTTACATCTTCATCTTGTATCCGCTCTCCATCCTGATTAACTGCTATACGAAGCCCCCGGCCAATTTCCTGGCGTTTTTTACGTTCACTTACTGTTGCGTTGAGTGTGCAAATCTGGAAAACATTCGGATTATCCCAGCCTTCTTTCAGAGCTGAGTGAGCAAAAATAAAAGCTTTTTTTTCGTCAAAAGAAAGCAGTTTTTCTTTATCCTTCATAATGAGGTTGTATGCTTCTTTTTCAAGTTCCTTTTCTTTTTTCGTTTTCTTTCCTTCATCTATGCAAGTATCAATGAAGTCTTCGCTGTTTTTGGTTTTTACAGATGCAAAATATCCTTCACGTACTTCGTGAGGTTCCCATCCCTGGTAGAAAGGAAAGTCCTTTTTGATTTTTTCATAAGCTTCATCAAATAGTTCTCTGATGACCGGTTTTGCTCCCCGGTAATTTGCTACCCGATCGATAAAGAATAGAGAGAGTACTTTTATCCGTTTTGATAAGAGACTGTGCTGCCTCATAAAGTGTTCTTTTATAGTTTCTTCAAGTTGAATGCGGAAACACTCTTTTTTAGCCGAGGTTAATGCACCCCCTTCATCCAGGTAGATTTCTTCATTATTTTCAAAGATGACTTTGTTTTCTGAGATGTTTATTTCCTTGATGACATATCCGGTGTATTTATCATTTTTTGTTTTCTTAGCGACATCATCACCGTGATACAGTTTTATTTCTTTATTGACAATTTGTCCTTTGTGTATCGTGTCGAGCTTTCCTTCAAGATAATATTTGCCGGCATTTGTTTCATTTAATACCAGGGGAGGTATAGCAGATTCATTGTAGTTTTCTTTTTCAGTTATCCCCATCACTTCTATTTTTTTTACAAGATTTTGGCTGAAAGCATCCACCGGAGATAGAAAGTAAATTTGATTGGATTTATTTATCGGTGTAGCTGAAAAATTAAGAGCAAAAAGCGGTTTTAGTGTGCGGAGGGCTTCTTTTGCTCTTTCACTTTGATAATTCTGATTTTCGTCCAGAATAATAATTGGCCGTGCTTCCTGAATGTAATGATACGGTAATTTTTCTCCGGGAATCTTTTCTGTTCTTTTATACAAGTTATTACTTACGCTATTGAAGCTGTCAATCGTCATGAGTAATATAGCGGGAGTGTGTGATCCTGCAAAACTTTTTACACAGCCAATTTTTGCTCCGGCATATTCCATCAACTCAACATGATGATTGTGATAAATCGATTTAAAGTGTTCTCTCATCACTGAAAAGCTTTTTATCACACCTTCATAAATCGCCACTGAAGGAACGACGATGATATATTTTCCAAAACCAAATCTGATGGAAAGTTCATAAATTGACCGTAGATACACATATGTTTTCCCTGTACCGGTTTCCATTTCAACAGTAAATAGGGGATAACGATGAATGTCCGGGTGAAGTCCGTTTAATATTGCGCCTTCGTCAATATCTAACTCGGAGTTTTGATGCAGCCCGTTTTGTTTTTGAATATCAATAAGGTTGTCAAACAATAATTCTTCATCAATTTCATCCCATTCCGGAAGGTTCGGAAGAACATCATCCTGGTAAACAAGCTCTTCCTGTTTCGGAATACCTTCAAACAGTCCGATGATACTTTCAATAGCCCAAATCTGATGGGGCTGGTCGGGGTCAAACTTAAAGCTAATTTTCGCCATGTCGAATTCCCTTTTTTTCCTGTTCCAGAAGAAGTCTCAGTTCGTTTTCCAGTACTTTTTTATCAGGAATGTATGTTAAATATTTTGAAATAAATAATTTATTTGAAATGGATCCGGTTGCGTAATCAACCAGTATATTGTTTTTATCAGCTGCCAGAACAATTCCAATCGGAGAATTATCACCTTCTGAACATTCCTCTCCTTTGAAATAGTTCAGATACATATTCATTTGACCAATATCCTGATGACTTACTTTACCAAGTTTCAGGTCAATGAGAACAAAACACTTTAAAATCCGATGATAGAAAACAAGGTCAATATAATAATGATCATTATCAAGTGTAATACGATACTGCCTGCCGACAAATGCAAAACCTTTACCAAGTTCAAGCAAAAAATGCCCCAGATTATCAATTAATCTATTCTCAAGATCTTTTTCTTTAAAACGTTCTTGTTCAGGTATTTGTAGGAATTCAAAAACATAAGGATCCTTGATTATATCTTCCGGAGTTTCAATTTTTTGTCCCTCTTTTGAAAGTTTTAGGATACCGGCTTTGTCTTTACTAAGAGCAATTCTTTCAAATAATCCAGTATTTCTTTGACGCTTCAGTTCTCTAACAGACCAGTTATCGTTTATACATTGCTTTTCATAAAAGGAACGCGACATATCATCAGAAATTCCCAATAACTCAGTATAATGTGACCAGCTTAATTTTCCAGACAGTGTCTGGAAAATTTCATATTTCAAATAAAATAGACGCATCAGGTAGATATTGCTTTGACTAAAACCTTTACCATATTTTAATTTTAAATCTTTTGAAAGATTTTTAAGGAGTTGGCTGCCATATTCAGCTTTTTCAGCTCCCTTTTGTTCATGTTCTATGATCACTTTGCCTATTTCCCAGTAGGTTTTTACCAAAATGTTATCTACAACCTGAAAAGCCTGTTTTCTTCCAGAACTTAGAACCTGGCCAATATTCTGTAAGAGGTTATTATAATTCACTTTTTCAATGTTAGTCATTAATTTTTCCCCATAAATATTAATAGTTACTTCGTATTAAATTAATTAAATCATCAGCTTTTTCTGAAAATGTACCAGTAATAAAATTATTTAAACTAATGTTCTTGAACACTCCACAATATTTACAAACGATATTTTTATCTTTATCAAGATTAATAATAACAGGAAGTTGATTGCTTTCTCTATACATAAAAGCACTTTTAAAAAAACTTTTCATAAATCCATCACTCTCCGGAAAACTATAACCTATAAAAACTATTAATTTCGCATTCTTTACGGCAGTAATAGCTTCATTCCAAATGTTTATTAACCAAGATCTTTGATGCAATTTTGAATATGTGGGGGGTATTATTGCCGGAATCAGATCTTGTCCGAAATTATTTTTGATATTAGATAAACTTGCATTCATAAAAATAGAAGGTCTTTTGTTTTTTTTATGCATCTGATCACTATATGTTTTAGATATTCCTAAATTACCAACATTGTCTTTGTCTGACACTCCAATATCAGTAACGATTTTTAATTCATCGGGTGATTCCTCAGTGTTAAAATAATTAATACTGCCGTGCAATTTACACAACACGACGCTTTCATGTGTATTTGAAATACCAATAAATTTCTCATTAGGCGCTTCTGAATCATGTTTAGCGGCTATTTCTTCAAATGCAATCTTATCTGGATATGCGGCAGGTATATCATTATCCCACAAGAATGTTTCTAATAGCAAATCATAATTTGTCGTAATAAATGTAGATTTTTTAAATAAATCATTTTCTTTCAAAAAACTAAAAAACAATTGATATTTTTTTATTATCAATTCTTTTTGATCAGTTCTACCGCTTAAGGGGGGACATTGATGATAGATTTTCCATAGCCATATTTTTATTGCTGAAATGAGTTTATTAATATCATGGTCATCCCCGTTAATTTTAATATCTGTTATTCCGCATGCTTGAAATATTTCTGCAGTACAAAATATTTCTTCCATATTGCCAATATCAATATTTAAAGAATCTTCTAATTTGGCGTATTCCGATTGAAAGGCTGTATATATTTTGCCTGCTTCAACAAATTCGTTTTCAAAATTTCTCTCAGGGGAATTTTTCAAAGTATTTTTTAAATTTTCCAGTTCCTTTTCCGAACTCTCACCGAAAGTACTCATTACAGGCAAATCCAGATCTTTTGAAAACCCGGCTCCAAAAAAAACCACTATGTCTTTATTATCCACTGTATTCATCCCCTGTAGAATAATTACCATGACCAAGTTTGAAAACTTTGAAATCGAGGTCTGGTTTTACATCCTCTTTTTTGTCTCTCGCAAAGCTCGCCAAGGACGCAAAGGCTGACTCCTCTTTCTTTACGTTTTCTGCGTACTTTGCGTGAGACTCTCCTTTTATTTTTATTGTTTGCATAAATTTAATCTCAACTATATAGTTTTAATAAATCCCTTATCTGACAATCTCAGTTTTCGTTCATCATCAACAGCGTTATCCTGACAAATAAAGATATTCTTGCCGTTTAAATCAATGGCATCAATTGTTTTGTCATCGATTTTTTCATCAAGGCAGACGAGCAAACTATGGTCACAGAAATCGCTTGATATTTCTTTTACTTTGTTCTTTTTGAAATCGTCCCGAATGGTGATTTTGCTGTGAAGAGGGAAGCCTTCAAGCATCATCACTTCAGTCATTAGCCCTTCTTCAGTCCAGGCATCACGGATGGGAAGCTCCATTCTTTTCAAGTATTCGATAAATTCTTTTGGGTCAGTACCGTCGTATTCTTCCCATGCTGAGTAGTTGCTGCGACCGAGTTTGAAAACTTTGAAGCCAAGGTCAATACTTTTCTTTTCTTTTCCTTTTGCTTCATCCTGATGTACTGTGCTAACCTTTCGTAGTCGCTCTTTTGTAAAATCTGAAATAGAATTAAATTCAGATTTCATTGTTTTATCTTTGGAACAATCTTCAGGGAACTGAATACAAATAAAATTAAGTTTTATTCTTTCAAATAAAGAGAAATTGGTAACAGAATGTGCAGTAGTGCCAGAACCTGCAAAAAAATCAACAACAAGGTCCTTGTTTTTTACATTCGCTATTCGCATAAGCTGATAAATTAATTTTGTTGGTTTAGGCGTGAATTTAATATTGGGTAATAACTCACGAAGCTCTTTTGTGGCTAAATCTGAGTGTCCTGCTTCATTGTGAAGTAATAACGACATAGGCATAATCCCCTGCTTAATTTCTGATAAAAAGTTCTTAAGTGCTGGCACTTCATTTGTGCCATCTTTTCCCCACCAAATTCTATTTTCATTAACATTCTTTTTATGTGTTTCTTTGGACATAGCCCATACTCGAGTTTTTTTTGGCCAAATTTCCTTTTTGTTATTTGGATTTATCAATGGGTAATATAAGCTAGGTCTTTCATCTGCGGTATATCGACACGTATAATTCTCTGGTTTCCAATCTCCTCGTGGGTCATTATCAGGATTTTTATATCTTTTTATTTGTTCATCTGTAAAGGGCAATAAACCTATATTAAATAATTCTGAATTTTTATACATTAAAATATTTTCATGAGTAAAACCTACTTCTTTTGTATCTGGTGGGGGGGCGTATCTTTTTTGCCACGCAAAATTACATACAAAATTTTCTTCCCCAAAAATTTCGTTACAGAGCATCTTTAGGTGATGCACTTCATTATCATCAATACTAATAAAAATAACACCG
>Ga0180008_1000713_pt1 | contig 24895 bp, 32 predicted proteins | sample MM_PW_MetaG_FD_121121 | JGI IMG/M metagenome (GOLD analysis project Ga0180008, IMG submission 121121) | Groundwater microbial communities from the Aspo Hard Rock Laboratory (HRL) deep subsurface site, Sweden - MM_PW_MetaG | ecosystem: Environmental > Aquatic > Deep subsurface > Groundwater... | reverse complement strand
GGGAATCGAATGGTAGAGGACGGATGGCGGATACCTGACGAGCGGGATCAGATGGAGGTTCCCCTGAAGCCTGACTTACGTTGTCGGGACCACGATGGTATATGCGAGTTATTGCATTCACTTATGGGTAAGTTGCGTAAATTGGAGCAGTCGGTGGCGAGATTGGAGGAGAAGGGATGATAGTTACTTCGATGTGGGGAATGTTCATGTTACTAGTATTGTCACTAGTGACATGGCCTTTTGCGATATTGTGGATGGTGATAAGGGGGGGGTGGGGAAAATGACGGACTCGCCGTTTGACATAAACGCGAATTTGCAAGGCAAGGCTCGGAAGTTGGAGTTGCTAGTAGAGTCATTACGCGATACGGAGATTATCGAATTGTGCGAATGCGCCGAGGCATCGTATATTGACCGACTCAGGCGGTGTGTCGATAGATTGGATGAAGCTGTATTAGTACTAGAATCGAGTCAAGGTGGTCGCTGAGAATCAATGACGCCATTCTATTCTAACTACCCGAAGGACGTGGAAGAGAATCTCCGCTGGCGGCTTGCTTGTCGGGAGAGGGCATTTCGGGACATTCGATTTCGCAACGCTCTGTACGATGCTTGCATGGAGGACGTTTTGTTCTGGATGGCATTTGCTTGTTGGGCAATAGAGCCGCGAGCGAAGACGAAGATTCGCCCGTTTATTCCATGGTCGCACCAGGAATCGGTATTTGTGGCGATGGACCAGGCACTTGACGATGCGGAGCGTGAAGAGAGGACGATTGACGTGCTCTTGGATAAGAGCCGGGCGCAAGGGGGAACGTATGGATATTTGTGGATAGATTTAAGGCGTTGGCTGCGCGACCCGATGTTTTCAGCCGGGTACGTGACGCGGAATGAGATGTTGGTGGACTCGGCGACGGATTCCGACACGTTGTTCTGGAAGCTGGCATGGGGGATAGAGCGGTTGCCGGAGTGGATGGTTCCACCGAATTTCAACATGAAGCAGCACCGGAGTTTGACGATGCATTCATTGCTGAATCCGGCCAACGGTGCAACGCTGGTGGGTTACGCAGCGGGGCAGGACGTTGGCGCGGGCGGAAGAAAAACCGTGTTTACGATTGACGAGGCTGGGGCTAGGGATTTTGTCAGTGGAGGCAAGGACGAGGCTATTCAAGAAGCACTACATGATGTAAGTAATTGCGTAGAGGGGGGTACGCTAGTCCTTACGGACTACGGCCCAACACCAATAGAGAAAATGGAGTTGTTCCATAGGACATGGGACGGTACAATGTGGGTGTCGCATGATGGTTGTGTGTATCAGGGTGAGCAAGAAACGATCTCAGCGTATGGGATCAGGCTTACCCCGGACCATCAGGTGCTCACCACGAAAGGCTGGAGAAATGCCAGCGATAAAGGATTTGACAGGGAAGAAGTTCGGTTACCTGACGGTTATTCGGAGGGATGGTCGCACGAAGTATGGCAAGGTGACGTGGCTGTGCCATTGCAAATGTGGGAAGGAATGTGTAGTCAGTGGGAATCAACTTCAACGAGGTCGCACGAAAAGCTGCGGTTGCCTTCATGGCGTGGCGCACGGCAAGTCTCGCACTCCAACATACATCATGTGGATGGGTCTCAAGCAACGATGCATCAACCCAAACCACAAATCGTATCATCTTTACGGTGCGAGGGGGGTCAAGCTGTGCGTTCGCTGGATGGATTACACGAGTTTTCTGGAGGATATGGGAGAACAGCCGGGCGGAATGACTATCGAGAGGATAGACAACGACGGCGATTACAATCCAGGGAACTGCAAGTGGGCCACTCGGTTAGATCAGGCCAACAACAAGAGGAACAATCGCGTGGCGGACACATCTCATGGCAGGATGACGGCAGCACAGATATCGAGGATGACGGGCATTGCGTACCAGACGATCATAGAGAGGTTCAAGAGGGGGTGGGTGGGCGATGCCCTGCTGAAACCAGTACAAGAAAAGCCCCAGTCTATGACCTCCTGAATTGTGGTCCACGAAGGGCGTTCACCGTGATTGACGAGAACGGACGACCAGTGCTTCTCCATAATTGCATTAGAATGGTGTCTGCAAGATACCTCGATAGTGGGGTTTTTCACGAAGCCTGCGAGAATCAGGATCACAGTGGTTTGCACCTGATTCTCGATTGGAAAGACAACCCGATTCACGCGAAGAATTCCTACGTGGTACGTGACGGGCGGCCGGAAGCAAGGAAACTGGAAGACCAAGGCGCTGTAAACGACTACCATGCCGAGAACCCGGACATTCAAAAGTGGCTGGAGCGAAAAGGGTTCAAGTACGAAGGCGTGGTTCGGAGTCCCTGGTACAACATGCGGTGCTTGCGTCCGACTTCGACGCCCAGGTTGATTGCCAGCCAATTAGATCGTAATCCCAGGGGTGCGGTGGGAAAGGTATTCCCAACCGACCTTCTTGACCGAGTGAAGCGTGAGAAGTGCAAAGTCCCCGTGTGGCAAGGGACGCCGGTATTCGATTCGGAAACGCTGGCTCTGAATGGGCTGATTACCAGGGATGATGGACCACTAAAGCTATGGTTCCGGCCTGGACCGGACAATTCCTGCCCCCTGGGTCCGTTTACTGTTGGTTGTGACATAGCCATGGGTTCTGATGGGGCGTATTCGAGCAATTCCGTGGCGTCTGGGATAGACGACCGGACGGGCGAACAGATTCTCGAATACACCATTAAGGGGATGCCGGCAATCAAGTTTGCCCGAAATGTAGTTGGCTTGTGCAGATGGCTTCGGGGTGCATTTCTCGGCTGGGAAGATTCAGGAATGGCGGGGCCTTTTGCCAAGGAAATCATGGAGGTGCTCTATTATGGGAATGTCTACTACCGGGATGTTGCGGAGATCGGACAGAAGAAAAAGACCAGAAAAGCTGGCTGGTGGAACGGAAAAGATGAGCATAAGGCTGACTTATTCGAGAAAATGGCTTTGGCAATGGAAACTGGGTCGTATATAATTCGGTCGGAGGATTTGATTCGGGAATGTGGGGAATATGAGTGGGAAAAGGGCAAGATCATTCATCAACCCACGAAGAATAAGGGGGCTACGGAGAAGGCACATGGTGACAGGGTCATAGCTAGTGGGGTAGCTTGGCTCCTCTATTCGGAGGGGCTGGAGGGAATTGCTATTGACACCGGAGAGGAACTTGGTCAAACTCCCGAGTATGGAAGTTGGCTCTGGCGTGAACAAAGGGAACAGACAAGAGTTGATACGGATAGCCCGGAGTTCGGGCTGAGGGATGTTGTGAATTACTAATTCGGAGGTAGAACCCGATGGCTCGGCCGACAAAGCGACACGTTTTACGGCTGACGATTGAACGTGTTCTGGCGTTGGCGTCGGTGTCGGCAGCGAGGATAGAGATTGAAACGCTTTTGTGGTGTCTCCGAGGAGACAAGGTTGTGTATGCTGGAATTTGGAACGCATACACTTACCTGTACCATGATTACCAGGGGCCTGCCTGGATGAACTCCGCAGAGCGCGCGGCGCAATACGTGAGGGACATTCTGATAGCGTTGCGTTCTGAACTGGACGACATAAATTCACATTCGGAGGTAGAACCCGATGTTTGAAAGGATCGTAACTATGAAACGCTTTGCACTCTCAATTGTTCTAGTGCTTTTTATTGCCGTATCCGCATTCGCTGCGGACTACACATTCACGCCACGGTATGGGGGGGGCTATAATGTTTATGGCTCGAATGGCCGTTCGGCGTACACGATGCCTCGGTACGGGGGAGGCTATAATATATATGGTTCCGACGGTTCGTCAGCCTACACAACGTCTCGTTACGGCGGAGGTCATAACTACTACGGAAGCAGTGGCAGGTCGTGGTACTCGACACCAAGATACGGTGGCGGCTATAATTCTTATGGTAACCACGGAACATACAATTATTCCACTCCAAGGTACGGTGGAGGCTATAATTACTATGGCGATAGCGCACAAGGTTACTCGACGCCCCGATATGGTGGTGGTTGGAATTATTACGGACGTTAATTCGGAGGTAAAACCCGATGTTTCCTTGCTGTGACCTGTGTGGCGAATTCTACCTAAAAGACGAGCCGGGATTTCCTATCAGCGAAGAAGACTTGAGGAAGGCAAACGAGAAGCACCCAGACATAGAACCGATGACAGCCGAGAATGCTTGCAGGTGTCCATGTCACGTGATTGGTTCGGTGGTTCTGCATTGATTCGGAGGTAGAACCCGATGGACGAGAAGATTCGAATGAACATGACCTTAGCCGATGCAATATGTGACATGGAAGACATCGGATTCAATGAGGGGCTGGGGCCGGATACGTCGGAGCGTACAGAAGCGTGGAATGAATTAGTCGACGCGGCTGAGCGTTGCGCTTGTCGTGTAACACACAAAAAGAGGCGAAGAACATTTCAGAGATAAAACCTGAAGGAGATTCAGATGGACGAGAAGATTGAAGCGGCAATTGAAATTCTTGCCAGCAAGATTACGACTGCTTGTCAGCCGGATCAGGCATTGAAATATACGCAAGCCGCATTAAATTTAGCTCAAGTCAAGGGGCTTCTTGGGGAGGGTGAAAAGAAGAAGAAGGTCAGCGCTTCTTAAGCGCTGCCTGCTGGGTATATGCGGTTGATCCCCGCAGAGATGCCTTCAACGTCGCAGCCTTTGAAGGAGGCCGTGCAGAATAAGCGCTGGCCTCCTTTTTCTTTACAGGTTGCTGATGATTGATCTAAACGACAAGCAGAAACGTGGCCGATTACTCAAGGCTGTCAAAACTTCACGCGAAGCGATGGAGCCGTTTCGTCGTGTCCGCAAGGAATTGATCCGCGATTATGTGGGTTCGTGGTATAGCGAAGGCGGCGCGAGAAACAAAACGCTTGTCAATCTGATGAACCAGACGGCCCGGATTTATACCGTGGTCCTTGCTGCGAATAATCCGCAGGTCATGGTTTCTACTCCGCAGGTAGAAAATTGGCCGTTTGCCAAGCGATTCGAGGTTAATCTTAATAAATTGATCTCGGACATGGAACTGGACGTGACGTTCCGGGCTATTGTCCTAGACGCTTTTTTCTGTATCGGGTGTGGCGTGGTGATGATGCGCGACACCAATACTAGATTTCACGGGTTGCTGGAATCCGAAGAGGATGTTTGGCTTGATCCTGGTGAACCGTGGATGAATCGGGTTTCCCTAGACGATCTGATTCTGGATATGCCTTCCAAGGAACTCACCAAAATGCGGTACTGTGGACATCGGTATCGCGCCGATTACGAGAAGGTTATGTCAGAACCCGGCTATAACAAGGATGTTCTGGCCAAACTCACTCCTACCACTAAGCAATCGGTGGACAACCCGGACTTCGCGCGTGACATCGCCGCAGGAGCGGCGGTGGATGATGACGAATTGAAGCCGATGATCTGGCTCCAGAACATTTGGGTTGCGGAGAACAACACGGTCGCCACGATGTCCGTAGACCAAGACCTCCCGCCGCTGCTGGAGCGGGAATGGACGGGTTCTCAGGCAGGGCCCTACAAATTTCTTTCATTGGGGAATGTGCCTGACAATGTTATTCCTGCTTCACCGGCGGTTAATCTCAAGGGGATGCACGATCTTCAGAATCGCCTTCATCGCAGGATGGAACATGATTCTGATGCTCACCGAGTCGTGAATGTTTATCCACCTAGCGCTGCTGAGGATGCCGAGCGATTGAGAACAGCCAAGCGAAATTCCTGGCAAAGGATGAATGATCCTAAAAGCATCACCCAGGTAGAGTCCGGCGGGGTTGACCAGCGAGATCAAGCATTGTCAGCATTCATTCAGGACGAATACGACCGATTTGCCGGGAACCTTGTGACTATGGGAGGACTCGGCGCTCAAGCTGCGACACTTGGGCAGGAGGAAATGATTCACGGTCAGGTGTCCCGGATGGAAGCCGACATGCGAATGGCGGTGGTGGGATTCGCTTCGGAATGCATTCTCGATCTTGGACGATTGATGTGGGAGGACCAGACCCTTGAATTACAGTCTTCGATTCCTATCGGAAACTCCGGGATTGAAATATCTTCCAACTGGACGCCCGATTACCGCACGGGCAATTTCGAGGACTACGATTTCCGAGTCGAGCCCTATTCCATGGTCTTCAAGACACCCGAACAGAAGTTACAAGAGTTATTCCAGGTTCTCCAGCAGGTTGCACCTCTTTGGCCCATGTTTCAGGCATCGGGGGCGACATTGGATGCGGAGGCTATTATTGATGAAATCGCCCGACTAAAGAACCGGCCTGAATTCAAGCGATTTATCACCTTCGCTTCACCCGCCGAAATGCTAGGCGGGGACCAAAACACCGTCCGTCAGTCACCTGTTACTTCGCGGGAGACAGTCCGTAAGAACATCGGAACGGGAGGAACGCAATCTGCCCGATCGGCTATTCTCCAGCAAACCTTAATGGGCGGAAACCCTCAGGTCAATAGCCAGCAGAAGGCAATGATGGGGAGGCGACCAGCGTGAAAACATACAAATTGCGAATCAACGGCAAGGAAGTGACGCCAGAGGAATTCCATCGTGGAGGAAGAATCGGCGGTGATGGAATTCCGATGATTACTAAGACATGCACCGAATCCAATCCGTGGGTAACGGAGTCTTTAGGGGTATTGCCACACCAAGTGAAAGAAGAAAGAGAACGTCTTGCCAGAAATAAAACACTGACATCAGTGAAAATTCTGGACAATGGTGCCGTCGAATGCACTAGCCCAGGCGATACGGGGCGTATGGGATGGATTAAACACAGGGGAGCGGTAGACGCAGATGGTGGATACCGTGAAACCTACAATTCACGAACATAGGTACGAAACAATGTCAACTGTAGAACTAACTGAAAATTCTACCCATGAGGATATCGTTAAGGTCGTTGACCAACTCGTGGAGAATCATGATGGCGATGAAAAGAAGGGCGACGCTCAAAAGATCGCTGAAGAGAGAGATGAACCAGTAACGGATACATCTGTCGAGACAGATTCCGACAGTAAAGATACCGCCGAAAAAGGCGATGAAACCGGCGATTCAGAAGACCAAGCATGGCTTGATGATGATCTGAAAAACGAGGTAGCCGCGTATGGGATTGACGAGAAGGAAATCGTTGATTTTACCAGCCGCGAGGAATTGGAGCGGGCACTACGATTCTTCGATCGTAGCGCGCTGGAGGCCGGCCGAAAGGCGATGGCCGAAGGTGACACGGAAGCCGATAAGGCTCGGGATGAGCAGGGTCGGTTTAAGAAGAAGGAGCCCGAGAGTGAATCCAAAAAAGAAGAGTCCAAGGAAGGACAATACGAGATCACGTTGGACAAGGATGAGTATGGCGAGGATTTAGTAGATGAATTCAAGCGAATGCGCGATTACTACGAGTCCCGTATAGCCACGCACGAATCGCGTTTTGACGCCCTGGAAAACCGTTTCGCCGAAGCGGATACTGCGGCGGAAGAACAGCGATTCGACAGTATTGTCGATTCTCTTGGCCATGCCGACTTATTCGGTAAAAGTGGAAAAGAGAACGATAAGGAGCTTCAACGTAGAGAGGACCTTTTTGTTGCGGTGAAAGCCCAAATAATTGGTCTGCAATCGTTGGGGCGACCGGCTGGTCTCGACGAAGTGTTAGTTAACCGCGTTGCCCGTATGGTATTCGCGGAACAACTTGGCAAGAAAGATTTGAAAGATAGAACCCGTAAAGTGTTCAATCAGGCTAATGGCCGCATGGGTGGAAGCGCCACTAAGGCGCACGATTCCCCCGAACCGCTGAAGGACGAAATGCGCCGACTCTACAAAGAGTTGGCGGATGCGGGTTAAAACATAAAGGAGGTGCCGTATGGCCCTTGGAATAGAACAACTCGACGATTTTGTCGCGAGTTATTTACAGAAGTACCCTATGGGGAAGTGGCAAGACATTTCCCTTCCTCTCCAAGAGTACTTATTCGCGTCTCGTCTATTCGACAGCGCGAACAAGCGTGAAATGAGCACGTCACAGTGCAAATGGAAGTTGAAAATCGACAATAACGACAATTTTCAAGTCGTCGGCCTGTACCACCGGGATTCGTCCAGTCGCGTCAACGTGTTGGCCGAAGGCAGCCTGAAATGGGGCATGTCCACGACTAATTACCACTACGACATCGACGAAGAAACCTTCGCCCAAGGGGCGGATGCAATCGTCGATTATCTAAGCTTGCAAGAACAGGGATTGATGCAGGACTTTTTCACGGGTATTGAAGACCTGATGTTTGGTCCTGGCCCTGTCAGTTCAACACAATCGCCGTTTCCACCCGTTTCGCTGTTGTGGTGGATCACCGCCACAGATGACAGCACTTCCGAAAACAATTCGGAAGTGGGCTTTGACGGTTATGAGCCCGTAGGTTGGGGTTCGGCTGGTGTTGGCGGAATATCCTGCACGACCTACGAACAGTGGCGGAATCGGACATTCCCGTATACCACGGTGGACCGGGACGACTTCGTGGAGAAGACCATCAATTCGATGGACCTCTGCACGTTCAAGCCGCCGATTCAGCGGTCAGACATCAAGCCTGAAGGGAACCACCGTTGGGAATTGCTGACCACGCATAGTCGTGTGGCCGAAGCCCGTCGGTTACTCCAGTTGGGCAACGATAACATCAAGGACGACCTGGCGGCGCATTCGGGCTCCGTCTTTATCCGTGGTGTCCCGATGTCATGGGTTCCCGCCTGGACCAATTCCAATAGCGGAAACGTACGAACCGACGGCGTCATTCTTGGCGTGGATTGGAACACGTTCGACTGGTATTACGCTGCTGGCCGCAACATGCGGAAGCGGAAGCCATACCAGCATCCCGAGATGAGCAACGTTCGCGTTCGCGCGATGGACGATGCCGGTCAAATCGTGTGCTACAACCGCCGGGCAAATTTCCGGGGTTACTGCACGGAAACCGTAACTGAAACCACATAAGGAAATCACTTCAGCGAGAGTGATTTATTACTATTACACTCAGAAGGAGTGATTATTATGACTATGTTATCTTGGAGTGAACTCGATAACGACAGACTGTTTTCTGCTAAGCTATGGGGAAGTCTGGCTCCGCCTGCCTCTGGAATATTCCCCGCGACGCTCTCGGGGAACCCGGCAGTTGGGATGTTTGACGACTTCAACCAATTCGGCGGCATCCTGGCAACGAGCGCTGGACAATACCATTCTGGAGGGAACCTTTACCGTTCCTATCAGACGGCTTCTACGTTCATCACCAACGTGGCCGAGACTGCCACTCCCGCTTCGGTGGCTCCGGTCCATCGTGGGGCTATTTCCATGACGGGCACGGCGGGCGTGGCTGATAATGACGTGGAGACGTTAGTTACTGGTGGAAACGTTTCCACCCCCTACGGTGGATTTCCGTATAGCGTAATCCCAAGTATGTCTGGAGATTTGGTCTTCGAGGCCCGATTCAAGGTCAGTAGCGTTACCGCCTCTATCGGCAATTTCTTCATCGGTCTTGGAGGTGCGGCTGGAGTTGATACAGCTTCCGCTGACTGTCCAATCGCCGCTGATGTTATGGCTACTACGTTGAGCCAACTTGGGTTTGGGCGGTATGGTACTTCTACGACCGCGTTGGGGCTGTTCTACGAGCGTGCTAGTGGGACGGTAGCGACCAAGGCTGCCGTAGGGACGTTGGTAGCGGACACCTACATCAAGGCAGGATTCCGCTGGGATTCCCACCGGAAGGTTCTGACTCCGTGGATCGATGGTGTCGAGATTACCGCCTCGGCGTGCTCTGCGACGACAACGGCGGCAACTCCGTGGCCGAATGATTTCATGACGCCCATCGTGGCGGTGCGCCAGATAGATGGTACAACCGGGCTGACGTTGACGTTGGACTGGTGGGCCTGCGCCCAACTTATATAGGAGAAGTTACACACGACGGCCATCCATTGAGATACCGGAGGGCGGTGGCCGTCGTGTCTTTTACAACCACAAACAAAGGAGATGGAGATGTTTGACAACTTTTTCATTCGGATCATTTTGAGGCTGTTGCCCGATTGGCAAGACGCCGAGGCCGTGCGGCAATTCGCGCTCAGACTTTTGGGCTACGCCGCTGACATGGCAAAGGAAACCGCCACGGAGATCGACGATAAGATCGTCGCCGTTTTAGAACAGTTTGCTAATGACCAAGCACTCTGGGCGGCATTCTATGGCTTGATTATTGATTTCTTTAATGGGGACGAATCTATTGTGGGCAATCCACGGGTGCTGAAATTGGCCGACGACGCCAAGATTGATCCGGCGATTATCATTGCCATCATCACGGCGATAATCGAGTTCATCAAGTGGTGGAAAAACAGGAACGCCTGAGCAGATGTCGCAGGCAACCCTGTATCAGAAAATAATGATTAAAGTTTTCAAAAGGATTTATCATGATGCGTTTGAATTTTTTCTCGTGTGTTGTTTTATGGCTCGTGTTGTTTATGCTGTCGTTCTTGCCAGATGGCGCACTCGCCGTTACTTGCGACGAATCTGCCGGATGCCAAAGCGGGTTTTGCCCACGGCCCCTACTCTCCCTGCCGGTGGCTGGACGTTTCACCGCCCGGTCGCGGGTGCCATTACTCAGGCTGGTGCCGAAAGTACCATCCAACGTGGAACCTGCCCCGACGCTGGCGCCGCAGAAGCCGATCCGAACGACGATAAAGAAAATCATGCGTCCCTTGAAGTGGATTCATAAACCTGGCCACCGTGGACCGCGGCGATTTTTGCAACGGGTGCGAATGTGGCGTTCGTTGCGGGAAAGACGATGATGATGAAGAAATTAAGATGAAGAAAGGCAAAGAAGAATAAAAATGAAATCCAAACATATCTACATGGCGCTGTTGGTCGGTTTGTGTCTGCTCTACAACTGCACTCCGACTACACAAGCGTATGGTGCGACAAAAGAGCAAGCCGAGCCGCCGCCGGTGGAATTACAGATCATCGGTCCTGGGGAAGTGCAGGCCGGTGATCTTGCAATCTTCCACGCCCAGGTGCCGGATGATGTGGATTTGGATTGGCAGATCAGCCCCGACTCTAAGGGTTTTTATGTTGACTCAAACAAGCGAACTGCTTTATTTGCATCGCGCACGAAGGGTAAATATACTCTCGCCCTGGCCATAGCCACACCAGAAGGCAAAGCAACATGCCTGATTCATGTGTTGCAAAATGGCGTCGGCCCCGATCCTGACCCCGATCCTGATCCCGATCCCAATAGCAAGTGGCAAGTGATGTTTTTTCATGAGTCCGATGACCTCGACAATTACACGAAAGAACAGCGCCGAATGCTTGCCGGATTGACATTTCGGACGGAACTACAGGGCAAAGGGCACATGTTTCTCGGGGCGTTTGACCGTGATGCGGTATCAAAGACTTTTGCGGAGAACAATCAATTATCCACATGGTGGAAGGCTGTTGAGGGTGATCCGCTGCCGCGTGTGGCGGTAGCTCCGCTTGAAGGCGGGGCGATCCGCGATTTCGATCTGCCGACTACGGTTGCAGAACTCTATAAGTTGTTGGGAGAAAAATAATGATCCAACGATTCGATTGCGATAGGCAATGGCAACAGATTGTGAACGATAGTCCCGCGATGGGCGCCTTGCCACGACAAACAAAATACGGCGAGGCACCCGGTCTCTTGCCCTTTGGCGAGGCGTATCCGGATAAACTGGTCGATGTGGCGGATTTCAAAGACGTAATTCAGCATTGCCACGAACACGAGATATTTCCGATTTTTCACCAGAAAAAAACATGGGCGGCGAATAATCTGCGCTGGAATCAGGATGGCCTTGGGTTCTGTACCACAGAGGATACGGATGTATTGACTAATCGTGGATGGGTGAAGTGGCCAGAGTGCCGCGACGGTGATCTTCTCGGAACCATAAACCAGACCACACATGCTCTGGAGTTCCAGCAACCGCAGGCGAGGCAGGTGTTTGAGTATGACGGCGAGATGATCTACAGCACTAACCGCCGTGCTGACTTTGGTGTAACCCCCAATCATCGCATGTACGTACGCAAGTTTGACAACCAAAACAGGACTCTCAGCAACCGTTATCAATTTGTTCAGGCGAAAGACCTGGGATGGTATGCTGGACTATTGAATGCGCCCAGTGGATTCCTTGGCACAGAGTTAGTGGAAGTTGCAGTACCCGGCGACCGTACATATGATGGCGACGATTTTCTGGCACTATTGGCTATGGTGGTGGCTGATGGATATGCCGGGGGTTCGGAAAACACGAAAAATTGGGTGAGCTTTTGTTGTTTTGATCCTCTTCAGTATGACAGGGTGGCAGCACTTGCCGGCCGCGTCGGATTTCGAGAAACACCAAGTCGCCGAGGCGTGTTTGTTCGTTATGATGCGGGGCCTTTGGCTGAGTGGATGCGTCGAAATTGCTACTCGGGAATGGTCGATGCTTTGAATAAGACCATTCCCGATATCGTTAAGTGGGTCAGCCACCGCCAGATAAAATACTTCTTGATGTGGTATGGCGACCAAAGCCACAAGCATCCGCTGACGGCATTTTATTCAAGCAGTCACAAGATTATTGATGATTTACAGGAACTCCTGTTGCGAATCGGCAAACGCAGTACGCCGTCATGGAACGAAGCGAAAATATCTACCCTGAAAAACGGCCAGGTTGCCCATGGCAACAAAGCCTGCACCCTTTGTGTCAGCAAAACAAATCGACTCTGCTTGGATCATAGAAAACATATTGAGCAGGATCGCTACAAAGGGTTGGTTTATTGTGCCACCGTGCCGAATGGTACACTCGTGACACGCCGTAACGGTTCGGTATTGATTTCTGGAAACTGCTGGGCATGGGGCGTCACGGCATCAATGATGGACTGCCGTGCCCGAGAAGGCAAGCCCACGGTATTGTTGTCGCCAATATCATTGGGCTGGCTGGTGGGCTGGCGGAATCGTGGCAACTATCTGGAATCGGCCATGCAGGGGGCGACGGAACGTGGTATCTGTGCCATGGAATTTACGCCCGACATGCACTCGCTCAGTTACAAAAATTACAAGTCGGGGTGGGAAGCCGATGCCTTGAATTATCGGATCGCCGAGGCTTGGGATACCGATGCACGAAACATGATCCAACATGCCCTTTCCGTATTACGAACCGGCACGCCGTTGTACATCGCGTATAACTGGTGGGGACATGCTCTGCAATGTTGCGGCCTTCGATGGGATGAATCGCAGACAAATAATATCGTTTGGCAAATTCGCAATTCGCACAACGAAGACGATACGATCGAACTGACCGGTAACCGTGGTGTGCCGGATGAAGCGTACGGCGTCCGTGCGACTCTAACCGAAGTATAAAGTGCGTCCTATCCACAATTTTGACGCGGTGTTTACGGGGAAGAGGTAAACCGAAATGGCGGTAGCAATGAATACGTCGATGCCATTTGCGGAGATCAAGCATCTCCTTGAGGGTTATACCGCGCCGAAACGACCCAATAGGGTGCGTCCTATCCACAATGTGGAACCGGCCCTCCAGGGTGAACTTGATGCTTGGGAAGCCGCAAGTGATGAAATAAAGGAATGGAACCCATGATAAAATCAGGGTTTTTTATAAGTTGGGTGATGCTGGCTATCGGTGAGGTAGCTATACCGTTTGCACCTGAACTAGGAACACTTACTCAAGTCGGTGCATTGGGCGTTTTGGCGTGGGTAGCCTGGACGCAACGCGCGGAAATCCAAAGCCTTAGAAGGGAACACAAAGCGGTTGTAGACGTGTTATGCATCCGATGGGATGCGTGGGAAAAAATTAGGCACGACGATTCTAATGAGCTCAACTTAACATTGCGAAACTTGTCCACTACTTGGGCGACGACGAAGGCGGAAATTGAAAACAGATTTAGCGAGAAGGATTAGGGATGGTCACAGTAATCAACCGCGAAACGGGTGCAATCCGGTTCAGTGTCCATACGCCGAACTATTCCGAGACCGACTGGGCGATCAATCCCGAAGGCCTTGACGATGTGGCGGACGTACCTGCTCATTATCGTATCGTTGAAGGTAATGCGGTTCGAGAGGCGACGCAAAAGGAAAAAGACACGATCGATGAAAAGCGGCTGCCTATTATTAAAGCAGGCCAGATTATTAATTATTGCGATATGATACGAGATAGGCTGGTAATATCGGCCGACAAATCAGCCGGTGAGTTGCGCGCCGATATTACCCAGTTCGGCAGCGAACTCAACCGTGTGATAAAACTGGTCAAGGATGCTAAAGACCTGCAAAAACTTCGGGAAATTACAACGACACTCGATATGGAAATAGTGGGATAATGGCAACAACTGATATTCAGTTTGACGCCCATGCGTTGCAGTCGGCACCAACAAACGGGGCACCACTGACACTGTTGGACGGCACAACTGTTGATACGTTCGTGCGGGCATTCGACGACACTACGGAAGAGTTTGTGTTGGGCAAGTTCCGTGTACCAGACAATGTTAACGTCTCGGGCACGGCGACATTTTCCGTGGCCGTGATGGCAAAAACGGCGCATGCCACCTCTATAAATGTTGAACATCGTTTTGGACACGTTGCGTTGGCCGATAGTGAGGATTTCGACGTTGCATACACCAATGAAGACAGCGGCGACAAGGGTACCGATCAGACACAGGACGATATTTCCATTCATGAATGGACGGAGACGGTATCGAATCTCGGCTGGGCGGCGGGCGATCTGGTGTTGTTTCGTTATTCGCGGATCGTAGCATCGGTGGATGCCCTTTCCGGCGATATGTATCTCTTTCATTTGATGATTAAAATCCCGGTATGATAATGGCACGAAACTTCGATGGTACTAATGATTATGTGAGGTTTAATGATGACGCCTCGTTGACGTTATCTAGCGCTACGGGCTGGACTGTAGCTGGCTGGATTCGACCGACTGATTTATCTGGGGCTGGTTTGCAGTATTTCATTTCATGGGGGGCATGGTTTGCGGCGGCAGTGCTGACGTTCTACATTGACGAGCCAACGGACAAGATAGTAGTTGTGGTTAATAATGTGAGCACTTGCACTTCATCCACTGCCGTAACAGAAGGAGTGTGGGTGCATATTACACTTACTTTTGCTAGTAATACATTAACGCTCTATTTCGACAATGTGTCAAAAGGCACGGATAATTCTGTGTTAGGTGACGTGAATGTTAATGAGAGGATGTATTTTGGTGCCCGTAGCGATTTGAACGCCACCCGATTTTTTCCTGGCGACATGGCTGAGTGGGCCAAGTGGGATGTGGCGCTGAACAATGAGCAGCGAACGGCTCTGGTTAATGGCGTGCGGCCCCCGGAAATAGGTGCGCGGCCAGTTTGGTATCTGCCCATGTTTGCCGGGCTCGACGAAGAGATTGCCGGACTTACGGTGACAAACAACGGCACAACAATCGCTGAACACCCACCGAAAATTGTACCACATGGACAAGTGGCGGTGACAACGTTTGCGACATCGGCGGGTGGACCAAAGTATTACAGAGGTCTTGAGGAGGTTGTGACGGCATGAACATTTATCTAGTGAAAGACGTTGCGGTTGTCGTGCCTGTCAATGCGGTTCCGCTTACTGATGCTACGGACTTCAAAACAATTGAGGATTCGGTTGCTTATAACGCGGCTGGCATGGCCCTGTATTGGAATTTTGAAACGACGGCAGGTGCGTTGTCATCAACGGCGGTAACGCCCACCACAAGTGGCCTTCACGACTGGGCGCATCTAAACGGCGGCATGTATTCTATCGAGATTCCAGCTAGCGGCGGCAATGTAAATAACGACACGGCGGGTTGGGGGTACTTTTCGGGTAGTTGTACTGGTGTTTTGGCGTGGCGAGGGCCGACGATTGGATTTGGTGTAACGCCCGCTTACTTTTCCTCGATGGGGATTGAGTCGGATGGGGACGTACACGCCGACCTCAAGCAATGGAAAGGATCGGCACCAGCCAGCTTGAGTGATACGGATAAATTACAGGCAGACATGGTAGCTATTCATGGCACAGCACTAACAGAGACAGCAGGACAATTGGCTGGGCGGTTCGTGGATTTCTTCGATCAGGCTTCGGCTGGATATTCAATTGCCACGGCACTGGCTGGATTCAAGGCTACAGGATTTTCAACACACGCCGCCGCTGACGTGGTAACGGCATTGGGAACAGGCTCAACACTAACGGCCTTAGCAACCGCAGCGAAGTTATTGGCTTATTTACAGTTACTCGCTCGGAATGATAGTGCCATTGAAACCGATAATGCAACAGAACTTGGTGAGATAAATGCGGATGGCGGAAGTGGAGCAGGTGACTTTGCAAATACGACAGATTCATTGGAGGCAGCAGACTTAGATCGAACCTCGACGGATGCCTTAATAAATGGGTTAAATGACTTGGATGCTGCTGGAGTGCGTAGTGCCGTTGGTTTGGCTTCCGCCGATTTGGATACGCAACTGGATGCACTTGATGACATTCCTACAACTGGCAGCGGATCGGTCGCATGGACAATCAATGTTTCTGTCGGTGGTAATCCCGTTGATGGAGCAGAAGTAAGAATTACGTCTGACGTTGCCGGGTCGAATGCGGTTGAGGGACCAATATACACTGATGCTAGTGGCAATGTTGATTTCCAATTGGACCCCGGCACCTATTATGGATGGATTCAAGCGGCAGGTTACAGCTTCACTAATCCGAATACAATCACGGTGACAGTATAATGGGAACGACAAACATTACAGGATCGGTTGCGTTAGCACCAGGCGGAATGCCTGTCAGTTATTCCGACCTGTTGGAAAGAATAGGCCATTATCTGTTTGGAATCCGTTCAGGATACTCAACAGATCAGACGGATGACATTGAAGAATGCATGAAAGACGGGCTTCGAGATGTCTATTCCGCCAACGATTGGAGTTTCTTCAAACCAAACAAGTACATCACAACGACTGCTCCGTATGATACGGGCACAGTCACAATTGCTAGTGGCGTCGTGACACTGGCAGTTGGAACGTTTCCATCATGGGCGGCGGTTGGTTTATTGAAGGTGGGCGAAGAATACTATGAGATAGACACGCGAGATGGAACCAACCAGATTACATTGGAGGATACATCTGTTGACGCAGATGCCGGAACCAGTTACGAATTAAGCAGATTGGAATACGATCTGCCTACGGGATTTGAATCGATTGAAAACCGATTGTCATACCAACCTGGGCAAAGCGACTTTTATCCGCCCATTGAAAGGCGAAATGACGATTATCTTCGGGAAAAGCAGCAGGATGATCCCTATACAGACCGACCGCTGTATTTCTCGATTCGGACTGTCGAGTTCGATCCCACTGTGGGCAGCAGGCGGAGAATATCGTTTTATCCTCTGGCAGACGCGGCGTATATCATAAGTGCGCGAATGACGCTGCGTCCTGTATTTATAGACGCGACCAATCAGTATCCGGTAGGCGGGGAAATTCTAAGCCAGCTTATTGTGGAAGCGTGTCTTGCAGCCGCCGAAAGAAATTACGACGAGCGAGAAAGTATCCACACAAAGCGATTCCAGGAACTATTGCCACTATCAATAGCAGCAGACCTGGAGGCTAGTGCGCCTACGCAGTTGGGGCCTGACGCTTCAAAATCAGAAACAGAAACAGAAACCAAAGACATTCGGTCCCGCTCCATATTGTGCGGAGACCTTTCTTTAGATGGAGAAACGTTATGATTCAATCATCAACAGTAACCATAACTGGTGCTGCGACGGGCTACCTCGGTTCGCGTATTCGCGGTCGAGTGTTGGCCATCAAGTCCGATGCAGCCCTCAACGCAGCCTACACCGTTGCCATAACTGGCGAGACTTCAGGGATTCCGATCCTGAACGCCGCCGCCGTTAGCCACAACTCGGTGACGTGGTTTCATCCGCGAGCATTCGCTTCCCAGCAGACCGATGGGGCTGCGGCGACGGACGCATTTGTCGAAATACCTGTTCTCAACGAGCGGATCAAGGTTGTGACAACGGTCGCGGCGACGGGCACAGTGACGTTCACGGTTTACTACGATAGCGAAACGTAAATTTTATTTTCTTCTGGTGCAACTTGCACCTGTACCTCTTTCCTAAAAAGGAATGTTCATTATGACCACCAGTTGTGCCCACAGAATTCATCACGACTTACACGAAGCAGAAAACATAATGGTTGATCCCGGTGATGCCGGGACGATTCGTGTTACGAAGGACTTGCAAATATGCGAAATGGTCTCGGAGACGGTAGAGACGCGGACCCTAGTCGCTCCGACAAAGTCAGGTATTCGATTTGTCCTGCGGCTGCTGACGGACGGCGGCACCGTCACTGTAACAGCACCCGGCGGACTCAATGTTGCCCTTGATACAACGGCGACATTCGCAGACGCCAGCGATTTGTTGTCGCTGGTGTCCGTAACGACCGCAACCGGATATCGCTGGGAAGTGATGGAAGGAAACACTGGCGTAACGATTGCTGCGTAAACCTAAAAACTGATTTTTCATGTTCCTCAGGGCGTAGGCCCTGTTCCTCTTTCCGAAAGGAATGTTCATTATGAGTCACAGAATCCATTATGACCTGTATCGTGGGCCTAAACGTATAACGGACCCAGGAAACGGCGGCACGATTCGTGTCAACAAAGACTTGCAGGTGTGCGAAATGGTCTCGACGGGGGTTGAGACGCGAACTTTGGCGCGCCCAACCAAGGCAGGCATCCGTTTTGTCTTACGACTGCTGACTGATGGTGGCACCGTCACTGTAACAGCACCCGGCGGACTCAATGTTGACCTCGACACAACGGCGACGTTTGCAGACGAGAGTGATTTCCTGTCGCTGATCTCCGTTTCGCTTACCAGCAGCACATATCGTTGGGAAATACTGGAAGGCAACGTTGGTACGCCAGTGTCGTCGTCAACGCCGTCGGCTACACCGTCGGCTACGCCATCGGCAACACCGTCGGCTACGCCATCGGCAACACCGTCGGCTACACCATCGGCAACACCGTCGGCTACACCGTCGCATTCGCCGTCGTAAGAGGGACAAAGGGTGTATGATACGACAGTAGTTTACTACACCGGTAACGATGATTACCCGTGTATGGAGCGGGAACTTCGGCAGACCATTTTGGAACATTCCGAAAAGATGCCGATTGTTTCCGTGTCGCACGAGCGCCTTGAGTTTGGAAAAAACATTTGTGTTGGGCCAATCGAACAATCAGTTGAACACGTTTTCATGCAACTGAGGATTGGTGCAGAACTTGCAGAAACCCGTTTTCTGGCAGTGTGTGAAGCTGACACGTTATATCCGCCGCAGTTTTTTCGGTTTCAACCATCACGTACCGACACCTATTACTATCCCAAACATGGCTACATTATCTGGCAGGGTAGAAGCTCATATTACAGGAAGCATTTGCGAGAACTGACTGGCATTGTTGCACGTGATCACCTTTTGCAAATTATTGAAGTGATGCAGAAAAAATGGGTTCCTATCCACCATGCTCAGTGTAGCGGGTGTGACGTGACAATGCGAATTGACGCAATTATTGCAGAAATTGGGAGAGTGGAACATGTTGATCTAGGCGATGTGGTGACGCTAAAGACCAAGCGTGGGATGCACAGCGGCAGCCCGTATGCACGACGGCGCAAAACAGACACTCTCCCGACATGGGGACCAGCGCGGAACATGTGGGAGAAATACCGATGCGAGTGATACCTATACACTGTGAGGATGTGATAAATGAGACTATTCCCCAATCGCGGTAGCCATCTGCCCGTTTTAATGAAGGTGGTAGCTGAGACAACAGGCCCGATACTGGAACTCGGCTGTGGACTCTACTCGACGACTCCGCTGCATTGGGCGTGCTGGGTGCCGAAGCGAAAGTTGGTCACCTACGAAAACAATCCCCACTATCATGATTTCCTGAAACGATATGAGACGGCCTTTCACGAGGTGCATTGCATCGACGATTGGGATGCGATTGACATTAGTGGTCCCTGGTCTGTTGCGTTCATCGACCACGAACCGGGGAACAGACGGTGGCGAGAAGTCGAACGTCTGCAACATGCGGAATACGTTGTAGCCCACGACACCGAAGGGCGCAACGACCGCAAGTATGGATTCTCCAAGATAGCTAGTCTATTTAAGTACCAGTTTGAGTACAAGAATGCGTTTCCACACACAACGATTTACAGTAACGTGCATGACGTGAGGAACTATTTAGAACATGAAAGTCTCAATAATAATTCCGTTCCTGAATAGCCCCGAAATTGTCCGTAGGCAGTTGGTCTACATGCGTCGGCAGAAATTTCCCGATGACGTGGAAATCATCTTCCTGGACGATGGCAGCGATCCGCCCCTGGAGGTTCCGGATAATCCTCCGAGGAACTTCACGCTGCACGTCACTAACGACTTCCGTAAGTGGACATCATCTCTTGCCCGAAACACGGGGGCGAAGTTAGCCAAGGGCAAATATCTATTCATGACAGATGGCGACTACATCATATCCCGCAAGGCTGTAGAGCGGGCCAGGCGATTCAATGGCGACAGGCTGGGGTGCCGCAGGGAGTTTGGGGTGCTGACCGAAGACGGCGAATTGACGCAAGATCACAGCGTACTGCTGGAATACGGGCTTATTCCGAGTCGCATCCGGAATCGCGGCACGAAGATACCGCCGCACCCGAACAACTTCGTGATGCGCAAGACGCTGTTTGAGGAGATGGGCGGGTATGACGAGGAACGAATCCTAAGTATGGACTACCCCCAGCGAGAGGATACGCTTTTCAAGAGGAAGCTAAGAAGACTGACCAACGAAGGGAAGGTGAAGATGTCCCACGAAGAACGGCCAGTTCTCTTCATGTTCCCGAACGGCCAATTTTGCGGTGATGTGGATTACAACCCGTTCGGCCTGTTTCACGACCTGACAAGGAAGACCGAACACAACCACTGGTACAAGCACCCCCGGTACAAAAGGGAGACCGTATGACGATCTGTTTAGTGCGATGCCCATCCCGATTTTTGCTTGACGAGCGGGCGTTTCCGCCACTTGGACTTATGGCGGTAGGTGCTGGCCTGAAACAGGACGGTCACGATGTCGTCATCTACGACGGAGAAATCGAAGAACTGCCGCTAAATTACGATTGCTATGGATTCGGTCCGACTAGTCCAGAGTATCCTCATGCTCTTGATTGCCTACAGCGAATCAAGGACGTGAATCCCTCAGCGCGGGTAGTCATTGGCGGTCCCCATGTCACGCTCAACCGAGACCGTGGTGATTTCGACTGCGCTGTGATAGGCGATGGTGAATTTGCCGCCCACATGGCTTTCACCAGCGACGTTTCTGAAGTTGTAGCCGGAGAACTCCCACTGGATGACTACCCAATTCCAGACAGATCACTTGTGGACATCAGGAGCTATAGCTTTCGACTGCACGACCGGCCTGCAACTACAGTTATGGGTTCTCGCGGCTGCCCATTCAGGTGCAATTTTTGCTGCAAAAATCACCATCGCGTGCGATTAAGTAGTGCTGCCCGGATGATTGAAGAAATTGAGATGCTCCACAATCAATATGGATACGATGCTATCGCATTTCCCGAGGACATATTTATCCTCAACAAACGCCGGACGATCGAGATATGCAAATATCTAAAAGAGACTGGCATTATCTGGCGTTGTCTTGTTCGTGCCGACTTAATCGTCCGCTATGGTCGAGAGTTCGTCAACATGATGGTCGATTCTGGCTGTGTGGGCGTGGGAATAGGAGTTGAATCAGGGTCGAATACCATCCTAAAGAACATAAATAAAGGCGAAACAGTGGAACAAATGCGGGATGCGGTGCTACTACTCAAGTCGTGTGGCATGTACGTCAAGGGTTTTTTCATCGTTGGTTTACCTGGTGAGAATGAACATACCTTAGCGGAAACAGAATCTTTTATGCGTGATATGCAGATGGATGATATAGACTGCAAAATATATCAGCCGTATCCCGCAAGCCCTATCTATGACAATAGAGAACAGTACGACATACAGTGGGATGCGATACCATTGGAAAATATGTTCTACAAGGGTGAGCCTGGTGAGTATTACGGCAATATATCAACCTCGGCGTTATCCAGCGAGCGAATCGTGGAAGCATGGAATTACTTGGAACAAACATACAAAGATTGGACTAACGCGATTCAAGGAACAATGTGCTCAGTGATAAATTAACAAGGAGAATAATATGTCAAGGGCTAAGATGTTAAGCGTGATCGTGCCCGGACGCAATGAGGAATTCATGCGTCATACGGTGGACGACGTGCTGGAGCATAGTAACGATGATACGGAAGTGATTTCCGTCTGTGACGGTTATTGGCCGGACCCGGCATTGCAAGACCATCCACGATTGCAGGTGATACATTTTAGCGAAGCCGTTGGGCAGCGTGCTGCCACGAATGCCGGAGCGATATTAAGCCGTGCCAAGTACATCATGAAGATTGATGCACATTGCAGCACGGACGAAGACTTTGATGTCAAGCTAATGGAGGACATGCAGCCTGACTGGACGATGATTCCAAGCATGCACCGGCTGCACGTATTCGACTGGGGTTGCAACGAATGTGGCGAGCGAGTGTACCAAGGGAGCAAGCCGGAGAAGTGCGAGGAGTGCGGCGGAACTGAATTTTACATGCACATGATGTGGCAGCCACGGTTTCAGTACGACCCTACGGTATCGTGGCGATTCGATAAAACCTTACACTTCCAGTATTGGCGGAAACACAAAAGACGCCCTGAAGTTAAAGAACAAGCGAAAACGGGAATCATTGAAACGATGAGTTGTATCGGATGTGCGTTTATGATGGAGCGGGAGAGATTCTGGGAACTGGGCGGAATGGACGAGGGGCATGGGTCCTGGGGCCAGTTCGGGACCGAGTTGGCCTGTAAATCTTGGCTTTCTGGTGGCAAGATGGTCACTTCGCTGAAGACGTGGATTGCGCATTTATTCCGCACGGGGAATTTTGCCGCTAACGGCCAGTCGTCCTGGCCGTATCCGATCAACCAGCGGGATGTGGACAAGGCAAGAAAGCATTCCAGGGACCTGTGGTTGAACGACAAATGGCCCCAGGCGACCCGCAAGCTGGAATGGCTGATTGACCACTTTAAGCCAACACCGGACTGGCACGATGAAAAGTGAGGTTTACTTATGAATAGTCAAGGCACGTTCGACCGACCATCCGCGTTTAAGACGATTCTGAAGAGTCTTGTATGGCATTCCAAGTTGTTTGGCCCAATCGGCAATGCACTGCGTTATGTCGTTAAAGGTCACAAGGCGAGTACGTCGCGTGTTTCGCAATTGCTCCTCTCTGGTGGCCCACTTGCAGTTATCTTTCGAGTAGCCAAGAGAGTTGTCAATTCGCTCAGTAGTATGCTTCGGAGAGGGGCGTGGCCCCATGTCATGATAGAATACCTCAAACGATTGCCATTCATCGCAGACCGTAATACCTCGGCCGCCATAGTTGTGGTAGCAGTCCGACGTGACGCGGCTGCAACGCGAGCGCATGGAACGCCATGCGGCGTATTCAGGGGTCTTACTCATGCCGTGCGTCTTTTGCCGACAATGTGTGCAGCACCTGCTGCGCCCACGTCTGAGCGCTGCACAGGGAACCTGCGAGTGTGTTCCGCAGTCACAGACGCAGTTCCAGTAGCACATGTGGTTTCGTTGGTTGTGACCAACGGCTTCGTCAATGACGGTCCATTGACCGAATCGCTGGCCGGTCAAATCTATAAACCTGGGGCCGTGTCGAGTAGAATCGGTCTTATCCATCAGAAGAACCTCCTTAACAGGTTTGGACGGTGGAAAAGCCCTAGCGGGAGTTGTAACCTTTCGCTGGGGCTGTGTCATTCTATCACAAGATTGGATTGGGGGCAAACCCATGCAGCGTAAAACCATGCAACTCCAGTTCCCTCGTTTGGGGGTTATTCGTCGTTGGGGCTACCGGCCTGATCGAAATCAGTCGGAATATGCCACGCCCTACGCTGTAAATTGCCGTATGGAGGATAGTATTACAAATCGCTTGCGTGGTGGGTCATTCACGGGAATCGCTGCCGGTGATCGACCGTCAGAAATCCTCTACCGCGACCGGGTACTGACATTTGACGACAACGCAATCACGGCCACAAGGATGGGCGACCACACGGACACCACTCTCAGCAAGGACGTTTCCGACACGATGCGTCCGGCTTTGTTTCAATTATCGGAAGCTGGAGAAGTCGGCGAAGACATTGTAGCCTTGATTCCGCACAAGGACACACACCTGCTATGCTTCGCTGATAGCGAGACGTGGGTTATGTCAGGCGATCCAGCAACAGGGACACTTCGCTGCGTATCTGATGAAGTGGGAATCATCGCAGAAGATGCTTGGTGTGTGAATCACGACATTGTGTACTTCCTCTCGTCGCAAGGACTATATTCGGTTGGGGTAGACGGAAGCGGGTTGAAGCCAATTTCGGAGGATGCCATACCAGAGGAACTTACCGATGTGGACGACGACGATGCGACGCTTACGTACAATCATTCCGACCGGGGTGTTTATATTCACAAAACAGGAACAGATTGGTTCTATGACACGGCACGGGATCAATTTTGGCCGTTCAATACGTCAGTGACGGATTCGCATGTTCTTCTTGGTCCATTTCAGCTTGGGCAAGAGAACAGTTATGGACGAGTGTTGAATCTACACGGTAATATCGCTGACGGAAGTGATGACGTTACGTGGCGATTGATTATGGGTGACACAGCAGAGGGTGCTGCTGCAAACGGAAAAGCGGCACTCGAAGCGGCTATCGCTGGAGGAGACTACGATGATTACGTTGCCGCAG
>Ga0180008_1000710_pt1 | contig 25143 bp, 25 predicted proteins | sample MM_PW_MetaG_FD_121121 | JGI IMG/M metagenome (GOLD analysis project Ga0180008, IMG submission 121121) | Groundwater microbial communities from the Aspo Hard Rock Laboratory (HRL) deep subsurface site, Sweden - MM_PW_MetaG | ecosystem: Environmental > Aquatic > Deep subsurface > Groundwater... | reverse complement strand
TCGAAGCCGTCAATCGGACAGTAGCGAGGATCAATCTACGCCCGCGCAAGCGCTTGGGCTGGAAGACGCCGTACGAAGTGCATACAGGGGTGAGCGTTGCACTTATGTGTTGAATTCAGGGAGCCTATGCTCTTTTTTCATCTTATGTTGTTATCGGTTGGTAGAAAAGCAAACCGCTACGTTTTTATCAACAGATCTGACAAGCTGCTCTTGGCCGATTCCGTTGAAAAAGTTGGTTTGCCCAAACTGCCTGATCATTGACTGGTGGAAACGCCTTTTTTGTGCGCTGCTACGTGAAAACCGAGTCCGGAAGCCTCTGCCAAAAGTAAAGATTTCAATCTCGGACGCGTACTTTTTGATGCGCAGACCATGGCCGACTTTTTCATGAGAATCGACCGATTTCTCCCGGTGCTGACCGGCTGCAATGGGTCCAGGCTGTGTGAAAACGCATGCGCCGTTTGAGAGTCTGCGTTGCTACGTAAAATCTGCCAGCGTTTAGTTAATCAGCAGACCGGAAATTTGCGTAGGAACGCGATTTTCGTTCCAGTCCTAACCATCAAACCTGCTCGGAAACGTTTTCACACAGCCTCGGTCGGTTGCAGTCCTTCAGTGCTTGGCTGATGCACTCCCCCGAGTAGCACCCGCTGACACCCATCAACTGCAAACAGCTGGTCAGTGCGAATGCAAATGACTGACCAAGTCGGATGCAATTAGGTGGTCAGTGAGATGCAATTACGCAGTAAGCCCAGACAGTTAGCTGGGGTGCCCCCTTAGCTACTTTTTAATCCGGAATACTGGGCTCACTGCCCCATATCGCTGACCCAGTTCGCTTCGATCTTGCCGTTCCGGCACGACCCGCTGATGAAAAGGAGCCACCGGTTCCAGCGCTGTGCGTGGAGCGGTATACAAGGCGATCACCGACGATCGTTCGTACGTAGCGCCCGTCAGTTCCATAGACCTTCTCTCCTTTAATGCGCCCCACTACCTTTCCAAAACGGCTGTAAACCGTACTGCCTGACACTTGGAGAGGATTTCCGTTCTTAGTATAAAGATCCAAACCGTACCTCCGGCTTCATAGCTGTGCATTCGCGTTTACGAACACTTTCTTCGCCGCCCTGCGTTGCAGGCCACGCTCGTTTTCGAATTCCCCCTTAGTTTTTGTAGCAATCCTTCGTACGGTCTTTTTGGCGCGTTGCTAAGATAATCTCCTGCTTCGCTACGAGACAAAAATGGGTAATTCACAACACTGAACTGGTGAGCCTCTTCAGCCTGTTGCGAATCCAACACTCATGATCCGAGAGTAATGAAATTCACACCGCAGGCAGCACGCTAACTGAGCATCATCAGAATGGATCCGGGCCACCCTCGACGCCAGTAAAGGTGATCTCTACGGGCTCTCCCTCATGCTGCCATCCCAATTGATAGAGCAGCCATTGGTACTCTCCCTCTCGACGATCAGCCACGAACAACAGCGTCCATCCTGCCCGAAGCAATCGATTGGCGTTTTCCTCACTGCGAGTACTGGCCAACCTGGTCGTTTTATCGATGCTCAAGCGTAGGGCTCCGTGTTGTGTGATGACATGAAAATGGGGTGTGCTATCGATTGCATCACGATGTTAGGCCATAGAAATCACAGTTCAGATCTCAGTTTAGACGAGCGATCCAATCGAGAAAATGCATGCGATCTGATCCTAGCTTACGCCAGGTTTGACTTAAAACTTCGTTCGGTTTGACTAGCCCATCGACATTGGTGGCGCCAGCGAAGCCGGAGCTCGAAAAATACCAAAGTAGTTACCTGATCTAATTATCTGAAATTCCTGATAAAAATTAGTACTAACGGTTAGTAAGGGTCCAGAACTGTTGGCATCTAACAAGATGAACGCAGGTCGTCCGTTCATACCGGGCAAAGTCGGTGCAAATTAAAAGTGCAGACACCCCAGATAATTAAGCTTTCTTTGTCTGCAATTACGATTGGGGAGTAACTCGTGTTTTCGGGGCAGAGCAGAACGACGTCGCCGGCAATCACCAGGCGCTTGCACACGAACTCCCCCTCATGAATGGCAACCACGATTGAACGGTTGACAGCCTTCTTGGACCTATCGACCACAATCACGTCGTCAGGCCAGATGCCGGCATCGATCATGGAGTCGCCCCCACTGCGCACCAGGTAGGTCGCAGGCGGGTTGGCGACAGCGATGTCATCCAGTGACGACATCTCCTCAATGAGGTCTTCGGCAGGACTAGGGAACCCGCAACTGAGCTTCGATGTGAAAACGGGGAGCAGCCCGGAAGCAGGCTCCACCCGGATGCGGCCGATGACTGAAATGGCGTTCATTGCGAACCTGTATAGATGTACAGTAAATGATTCCATGATACACGCAGTCGAGCGAGCGACAAGGATCTCGCGCCGGAAGGCGGTAGCAAAAAAAATGGACAGGGGTGACTTCTTGACCTGGGCAGGAACCACGGCCGACCGATTCGATCGCGTGGTCATGAACCCACCCTTTAGCGAAGGGCGCTGGCTTTCGCACCTGACCGCGGCTTCGGGCCTGCTAAAAGCCGGCGGACAGGTTACGTCTGTGCTGCCCGCCGGTGCGAAGAACAAAGACATGCTCCCCGGCTTCGATTTAGAGTGGTCGCGTGTCATCGAGAACGCTTTCGCCGGTACCACAGTGTCGGTGGTTATCCTGGTGGCGCGTAAGAGATAAGCGAATGCGCGCATTGGATGCCCTGAGAGGACTCTAATCGCGCTTTTGCGTTTGCCTGCGCCGTCTGCGCACCTCTACTATCCTGATTCGCGCCTCGATGCGCCCACGACCAGACAACGTAATCAGGACGTCAGCAAGATGAGCACTCAGCGTTTCGCAAAGTCGCAAATGGACACCTTCTATCCTCAAGCACCCGCAGAACTGCAAACGGAGTGCATCGTCGAAATGTCGCCCCAGCAGCTGATCGTCAGATACATGAACGACGGCGAGCTCGTTGATTACATCGGAGAAATGGAGGGGGAGGGGCATTACCTCATCAGGGGTAAAGGGTTCGAGGCGAGCGGCACATTGCACCTGGCGGATGGTCGCCGGCTGGAAGGCAGTTGGAAGGAAGGTCAGCAGTATGGAATGTGGCGTATCTACCTGCAATCAGAGGACTGAGCGTCATCCGAGGGCAAGGTGCGGCTCCTATTTCCGCAGAAGATCCTTCGGAAAATCATTGCCATGTCGCCACCGACTCGCTGGTGCCCAACCCTGCGAATACTCTGGCCGGTCAGATCTATTCACTGCGCGCAGAAAGCGAAAGCGATGCCAAGCGTTTTTTGGACGAAGCCGAAACTGATGTTTTGGTTCTCTCTAATGCTGTGCATCCGGTTCAAAATGGATTTCCTAATGTCGAAATCGAGCTGGTTTCCAACGCCACGCTGGATCAGGTACGCAGTGTGATTCGTCGCATGCCCGAGGGTCATGTAATGCTCCAGACGCTGCGCCAAGTTCCTCTAGCGGGTAACTCCCTCGAGCGCGACGAATTCTTCAACTAAATCCAGGTTGGATTATCGGCACCTGAGCTCTGAACGAGAAAGGTGCCAATGGCAAAAACTTCCGATCAAACCTCGAACAGCCGAAGGTATTGCTGGGAAGGCAGACCCGAAACGCCGTCCACAATTTCGGTGGGGGAGGTAGAGAGGGCTCGGGCTGCGACCTTCTGGGATGCAATGTTCGAGTTCGGCACAATGGCCTCGACGTACAGCTTAAGAACTTTGCCCCGTGTTTCGTGCCGGAGCTGGGTCAGGCTCTTTTCGACTACAGCGTGCGCGTGACCTTGCTGTCGATAGGGCTCGGCAACCGCATAGCCGATGTCAAAATAGGGAGTGTTGGCCACGGACTTCTCCAAGAAGTACACCGCGATGGCCTTGACTACATTCCCCTCCATTAGGGCGTAGGTGGATCGGGGGGTCCCCTCTGCATCGTCGTGTAAAACGATCAGGTCCGGGAACAAAGGGCTGAGGCGTGGCTGGATCAAACCAGCCGTTAGGGCCTCCTGGAAGCCGAGCAGGCTTTGAAGCGGGTCTTGAGCTTGGGACATTACGTTTCTCTTTAAGGGCGCAGTTGTTGGCGAGGGACATTTTGGCATGGGCGCACGGTTTGCTCGGTATTTTTGAGCAGAATCGAATAATCTCAGCAGCGAGAAGGACGCCCATCTAACTTGTTGGCCACCTCTGCCTGACTCCACCATTCCCCGTCCCCTTAACGAGACCCGCTGAATGCCGCAATTCGTCCAAAATGGCCCCTACATTCCCGAACGTTTGCTGCAGGCGCATGAAGAGGGGCGCGTGGTCTTCTTCTGTGGGGCAGGCATCTCCTACCCTGCACGCTTACCAGGGTTCCGCGGTCTTGTTGAGGAGCTGTATCGACGCCTTGAGCCTAATGCGAGCGGGGTGCAGAAACTGGCAATCAAGTCCAAGCAATACGACACCGCCGTCGGGCTGCTGGAGGCTGTAGTAGGGCGTGAGAGAGTTCGGCGGACTATGGCGAGCATTCTCACTCCAGACATGTGCTCATCCAAGGCAACCGCAACCCACAAGGCCTTGTTGAACCTAGGCAGGACTCGTGATGGGCGCACTCGGTTGATCACTACCAACTTCGACCGTTTGTTTGAAGAGGCGAAGCCGGCGGCGTCATTTCCGGTCCATGTCTTTCAAGCCCCCCTGTTACCAGTGCCAAAAAATCGTTGGGACGGATTGGTGTATCTTCATGGCCTACTGAGCGAAGCACCCACAGCAAGTGAACTAGATCACCTGGTGATTTCCAGCGGTGATTTCGGCCTGGCGTACCTCACTGAGCGATGGGCTGCCGGATTCGTCAGCGAGATGTTCCGCAATTACACCGTCTGTTTTGTTGGATACAGCATCGCCGACCCAGTTCTGCGCTACATGATGGACGCTCTTGCTGCCGACCGCCTGCTGGGCGAATCGTCTCCGGAAATGTTCGCGTTTGGCAGTTACTCTCAAGGCGGGGAGGAAGATCGCGCCAACGAGTGGGAGGCCAAGAACGTCACGCCGATACTCTACAAGGAACACCGCCGTCATTCGTACCTGCACAAGACGCTGCAGGCATGGTCGGCAACCTACCGCGACGGTGTGCGCGGTAAGGAACGCATCGTCGTTGAAAGCGCGATTGCTCGCCCGCTGGCAAGCACCAAGGAGGACGATTTCGTGAGCCGCTTGCTTTGGGCTTTGAGTGACCGACACGGCCTGCCAGCCAAGCGCTTTGCCGATCTGGGGTGCCTACGCTGGATTGGCTTACGCAGGTTGGTGGGGCCCTAGTGGTGTCATGAGGGCCTGAACCAAAGAGTAAGGCAGCAAGACAGGCGGAAAAAGACGTGAAACATCACACTAAGTGTGAACGCTCGTCACAGTTTGTGGGGGGTAGATTATGGGAGGCGTCGCTGATTGATGGGGCAGTACGAGTTGAATACGTAAGCCACATAGTCCGACTCGTGGCTGGAGTAATTCTGAATAGATCAGATTTATTGGTTCACCAACTCAGCGTTGTACGGCGGGTCAGCTCGTTGGCTGATAGCAGGGTTTCTTCCTGACGCTGATCGGAGCACTGACGGCCTTCAGTACTTGGTAACCGACTGACCAACACATCTGGTTTTACTCAGCAGCTGGTTGGCCTACCCGTCACGAAGGTACCGAGGCGTTCTGATTCTATTGCCCCTGGCGGAGCTCCTCAGCCTAAATTTCCGACCCATCTCTGAGCAGCTAGTCCATCTCCAGTAGATAACGGCAGTGGCCACATAGATTGTCGGGGTCAATGTCATCGTCATCACTGTCATCTCGATCCAGCTCTCCTCCGCATTGCCGGCAGGAAAGATCTGGACTGTCCTCCTGGCAAATGGCGCAGAACGCATCGTCGAATATGTAAGTTCTGTGGTTACACCTCTGACAGCGTCCAATCGGCGGCTCTGCTCAAGCCCGCGACATACGAACCGCGCCCATGTTCAGTGTCGACGATGCCGGGCCCGCGGAGAACCCTCAACCCCTCGCGAAGCGCGGAGCGCGAACACCCGAGTTTCTCGACTAGACGCCGCTCTGACGGGAGTGCCTGACCTGCCTTCAACACTCCGTCGACTATCAATCTTTCGATGCGCTCAACTACCTGGTCGGCGACTTGGATTTTTCCATGCTTGATAGATCCAGAACCTGCCATATATCACTCCGCAAAGACCTACATGGAATAGGGTTATATTTACAGCAGCCATTTGATAGTCCGGTGGTATGGAAAACGCCCCTTGACCTGCCTCTGTGCTAGCCAAGGGGCGGCGTTACCAAAGGCTATCGGCGTTTCATAGGTAATCCTGGACGATCGGTAACAAGGGTTTTACTTTTCGTCCCGGATCGAGAAGTTAGCCATGTGTTCCAGGCCTTTGATCAGCGCTGAATGATCCCAGTTGCCACCACCCAAGGCGACGCAGGTGCTGAACGCTTGCTGGGCGTTTGCGGTGTTGGGCAGGTTGATACCCAGCTCCTTGGCGCCCTGCAGGGCCAGGTTCAGGTCTTTCTGATGCAGGTTGATGCGAAACCCGGGATCGAAGGTGCCCTTGATCATGCGCTCGCCGTGCACTTCAAGGATCTTCGAAGAGGCGAAGCCACCCATAAGCGCTTCACGCACCTTGGCCGGATCAGCGCCGTTTTTAGCGGCGAACAGCAGGGCTTCGCCGACAGCCTGGATGTTCAGAGCAACGATAATCTGGTTGGACACTTTGGCCGTCTGGCCGTCGCCGTTGTCACCAACGTGTGTAATGTTTTTGCCCATGGCCTGGAACAGTGGCAGGGTGCGCTCGAAGGCTTTCGGGCAGCCACCGACCATGATGCTCAGCGTCGCAGCCTTGGCACCGACTTCACCACCGGACACCGGGGCATCCAGGTAGGCGGCGCCGGTAACCTTGATTTTCTCGGCAAAAGTTTTGGTGGCGGTCGGCGAGATTGAGCTCATGTCGATTACCACCTTGTTTGGGCCGACGCCGTGGGCCACGCCGTTGTCACCAAACAGGACGCTGTCGACCTGCGGGGTGTCCGGCACCATGACGATGATGAATTCGGCTTCCTGGGCCACTTCCTTCGGAGTGGCCAGGGCTATGGCGCCAGCGTCGATTAGGTCAGTGGGCGCTGGGTCGAAGTGGGTGGACAGGAACAGACTGTGTCCTGCTTTCTGCAGGTTCTGGGCCATTGGGTGACCCATGATGCCAGTGCCGATGAAACCGATTTTAGCCATTAGAGTTTTCCTCTTTTCGATGTTCAGCTTCGGCGCCGCAGCATCATGCCCTGGCGCCGGCCATTTAGAATGCGTTGTGGGTCTTCAGCCAGCCCAGGCCGGCTTCGGTGGTGGTGAGTGGCTTGTACTCGCAGCCGATCCAGCCTTGGTAACCGATTCGATCCAGATGCTCGAGAAGAAAGCGGTAGTTGATCTCACCGGTACCCGGTTCGTTGCGGCCGGGGTTGTCAGCCAGTTGGACGTGATTGATCTTGGCTAGGTTGCATTCCATGGTGCGGGCCAGGTCACCCTCCATGATCTGCATGTGGTAGATGTCGTACTGTAGGAACAAGTTGTCGCTACCGACCTCTGCCTGGATCCCCAGGGCCTGCTTGGTGGTGTTGAGGTAGAAGCCCGGGATGTCGCGGGTGTTGATCATTTCCATAATCAAACGAACCCCGGCGGCCTGCAGCTTGTCGACGGCATACTTGAGGTTGTCGACGAAGATCTGGCGCACCGTGGTGCAGTCCTGATCCTGTTGGCGGATGCCGGCGAGGCAGTTGACCTGGGTGTTACCTAGCACCTTGGCGTATTCGATGGCTTTGTCGACGCCGGAACGAAATTCCTCGACACGGTCAGGGTGGCAGGCAATACCGCGTTCGCCCTTGGCCCAATCACCGGCCGGCAGGTTGAACAGCACCTGAGTCAGGCTGTTGTTGTCGAGCTGTTGCTTGATTTCAGCCGCGCTGAAGTCGTATGGAAAGAGGTATTCAACGCCGCTGAAACCGGCGTCGGCTGCAGCCTTGAAACGGGCGAGGAAGTCACGTTCGGTGAACAGCATGGACAAGTTAGCTGCCAGGCGTGGCATAGGCATCTCCTTTTCTGAATGAATCAGCGTCTGTTCAGCGGACGGATTGAAGTAGGGGCGTCGCTGCCAACAAGCGCCAATTCTTCAAACTCATTCACTGCGTTAATTTCGGTTCCCATCGAAATGTTGGTAACACGCTCAAGAATTACCTCAACGACCACCGGGACTTTCAGCTCAGCTGCCATTTTCTGAGCCTCGCGCAAAGCGGGCGCTATCTCGAAGGGTTCAAAGACGCGGATGGCTTTGCAGCCAAGACCTTCCACCACTGCTACGTGATCAACGCCATAGCCATTGATCTCTGGGGCGTTCATATTCTCGAACGCCAGTTGCACGCAGTAGTCCATTTCGAAACCGCGCTGCGCCTGGCGGATCAAGCCCAGGTAGGAGTTGTTCACCAGCACGTGGACGTATGGCAGGTTGAACTGCGCGCCCACCGCCAGCTCCTCGATCATGAACTGGAAGTCGTAGTCACCCGACAGGGCCACGACTTGGCGCGACGGGTCGGCTTTGACCACGCCCAATGCTGCTGGAATTGTCCAGCCCAGCGGGCCGGCCTGGCCACAGTTGATCCAATGGCGAGGCTTGTAGACGTGCAGAAACTGGGCACCTGCGATTTGCGACAGTCCGATTGTGCTGACGTAGCAAGTGTCTTTGCCGAACACCCGGTTCATTTCTTCGTACACGCGCTGCGGCTTGACCGGAACGTTGTCGAAATGGGTCTTGCGCTGCAGGCTTGCTTTGCGCTCTTGGCAGTCTTTTAGCCAGGCGCTACGGTTTTTCAGTTTGCCGGCGGCTTGCCACTCGCGAGCCACTTCAAGGAAAACGTCCAAGGCGCAACCGGCGTCGGAAACAATGCCCAGGTCTGGGGTGAAGACGCGGCCGATCTGGGTGCCTTCGATGTCGACATGGATAAAGCGCCGGCCTTCGGTATAGACATCAACGGAGCCGGTGTGACGGTTGGCCCAGCGGTTGCCGATGCCCAGCACCACATCGGATTTCAGTAGAGTGGCGTTGCCATAACGGTGCGACGTCTGCAGGCCGACCATGCCGACCATTGCGGATGATCGTCAGGGATAATGCCCCAGCCCATCAAGGTAGGGATCACCGGAATACCCGTCAGTTCGGCGAATTCGACCAGTTTGTCGCAGGCATCAGCATTGATGATGCCGCCACCAGCGACCAGCAGCGGACGCTCAGCTGTGTCGAGCATGGCCAAGGCCTTCTCGATCTGGATGCGGTTGGCTGCCGGCTTGTGCACGGGCAGCGGTTGGTAGGCCTCGATATCGAATTCGATTTCAGCCATCTGCACGTCAAACGGCAGGTCGATCAGCACCGGGCCTGGACGGCCGGAACGCATTTCGTAGAAGGCTTTCTGAAACGCGTACGGTACTTGGCCCGGCTCCATGACGGTGGTAGCCCACTTGGTCACTGGCTTGACGATGCTGGTGATGTCGACCGCCTGGAAGTCTTCCTTGTGCATGCGAGCACGCGGCGCTTGGCCGGTGATGCAGAGGATCGGGATCGAGTCAGCCGAGGCACTGTAGAGGCCAGTGACCATGTCGGTGCCGGCAGGGCCGGAGGTGCCGATGCATACACCGATGTTGCCAGCCTTGGTACGGGTATAGCCCTCGGCCATGTGCGAGGCGCCTTCGACGTGACGAGCGAGGACGTGATCAATGCCGCCGATTTTTTTCAGGGCCGAGTACAGGGGGTTAATGGCAGCCCCAGGGATGCCAAACGCGGTATCTACGCCTTCACGGCGCATTACCAGAACAGCTGCATCAATTGCTCTCATCTTGGCCATACGTTCTCCTTTGAGTTGGTCGAAATTTTTATGGTTGAGTCCAGCGACAGCACCCTGATTCGCGTCGGGCTTCGGTCGCGTCACGAAGAAACTGAAACGCACAAATTATCGGAGGTGAGATCATTAACCTCAGCCTTTCCGGTTAAGTGTTGTTCTGCGTTTAAGTCCTGATGGGTAAAAGCAAATTTCGTTTTACCAAAGGTTTTTTGAGGCCCCAGCATTCTCCACAAGATGAATAAGTCGTTTCATTTGCATAGAAAAAGCGCTGGAGCCTTCAGCAATTCCAGGCGGGCTTTGTCAGCTTGCTGGCGCTAGCTGCACATCGGAAACGGGTTCGATGAAAGATTCTTCGTTCGGGTTTACATGACGCGCAGCGAAGATGAGAACCCCGGAGATGAAGCAGGGGAGAGCACCGAACAGGAGTGCTGCATGTTGCCAATCGCCTCCGTCGCTCAGCACAGCGGAAAAGCCCAAGCCGGCTAGAATGGCGCCGATCGGCCCCATTGCATGGACAATAGCGCTCCCGGTACCACGAATCGCGGTGGGATAGCTCTCACCAATGAAGAAGAGTGCAGCTGCATACGGCCCGTTCAAGAAGAACAGACCCAAACTGTACAGTCCTACCACCACTGGCAAGTCGCTAGGGCCGTAAAGCATTGCGGTGAAGGCCATACCACCTAACATCCAACCCAACGCAAGCGTGTTACGACGGCCGATCTTGTCTCCGATGAAACCATGGGTCAGATACCCGATATAGCCAACCACGTTCGATAGAACGAGAATAATCAACGAGTTCTCGAACGATACTTTATGAACCTCGGTGAGGACTGTAGTACCGAGCACGCCGAATACCTGAATGGCTGCCCAGTTCAGTAAAAAACCGCCGCCGAGCACCAGGGTGGGTCTCAACGATGCACCACGGAAAGCCTCGCGAATGCCGGCACGAGCGTGCTGCTCGTAGTCCAGACCATGTTGCTTTGCGATTTTACGTGCTTCGCTATCCTGACCTGATTCGCGGAGGTTTTTAACGTGTTTGTGCAGCAGAAACTGAGGGCTCTCCTTCAGCCTGCGGGTCATGAAGAAAATCAGGATTGCTGGAAACGCAGCGAAGATAAAGCAGCCCTGCCAGCCGATAATCGGTAGCAGCAGCGCAGTCAAGCCCGCTGCCATCAAGGCACCGATTGGCCAGCCGCCTTGTACCAAGCTGTAGATAAACCCTTTACGCTTATTTAGCCGAGGATCATTGGCCGCTGAGTAAAGCTCATTGAGGTAGGTCGCGTTGACTGTTTCTTCTGCATACCCAAGGCCTGACAAGGAGCGTATCAACACCAAGGGCCATTTGCCGAGCGAACCACCTAAAGCAGTTAAAGCTGAGCAAACTGCCGCGCCCGCCACCGTAAACAGCAAACCGCTTTTCCTTCCTCCACGGTCAAGGATCGGCCCGATGGCGAATGCAACTACGGCAGTTCCTGCAGCGATCAACGTTGCGATTTCTGCTTGTTGAGTAATGTCCCAGTTATAATGAGCTCCGATCTCGGGCAGTAGCGTACCGAATAGAATGAAGTCATAAACAGCGAATACCCATGCGAAGAACGCGACAGTGGTGGCACGCTTTACGTCACTGGGAAGAATGGGCTCAAGTTTAAATGTACTTGATGCCAAGGGTTTTGCTTGGTTAGTCATTTTGTTTAACCTCTGCGCGTTTAAATTAGGGCAGAAAGAAAAAGTCATTAAAGCAGGCGGGCTCTAACGGCCACACGCTAGTGACTAGCATTATTGTTGTTAGGCTGTGTTGCGAGATGGATCAATAGTCGATGAGGTATCATCGATTAAATCATATAGTCTCCACCATTAGGATTCATGGTCGCACCCAGGAAGTAAGAACCTTCATCGGACGCTAACAAAACCGCGCAGGGGGCAATTTCGGAAACTTCCGCCACGCGCCCAATCGGTAGTTCGGCGATTTTTGCCTCCCGGAAAGTTGCCGGGAGACTACGGAACAGTTCGGTATTGGTCGGGCCCGGGCAAATAGCATTGACCGTGATGCCCTTGTCACCGACCTCGTACGCCAGCGAGCGTGTAAATCCGATTACGCCCGATTTGGCGGCGGCGTAGTGTGCAAGCTCTTTTGCCCCTTTGTGGGCCAGTTGCGAGGCAACATTGATGATGCGGCCACTCTTGCGTTCGATCATCGCAGGCAGCACTGCACGGGAGCACAGGAAGACGCTGCGAAGGTTGATCAGCATCATCTTGTCCCACATGGCGGTAGGCATGTCGACGATGAATGAGGCTGACTCGATGCCAGCGTTGTTGACGAGAATGTCGATCTGGCCAAATTCGGCGATGACCTTCTCGACTGCTGCTTGAACCTGCTGCTCTTCGCCAACATCCGCAGTGACGGCATAGCCCCTCACGCCCAGGGCGCAAACCTGCGCCGCAGTGGCTTCAGCGTCGGCCGCCCGAAGATCCAGGATAGCGACGTCAGCGCCTTCTTTCGCAAACTCAAGTGCGATGGCTTGGCCAATGCCACGTGCACCACCTGTCACCAATGCTTTCTTACCGGTCAATCTGCTCATGAAAGAAACTCCAACACAACCTGCATTCAATGACTTTAGTGGCTTTGAACAACCAATCCGCCGTCGACGGTGATTGTTTGACCAGTGAGATACCGAGCACTGTGAGACGCCATGAACGTGATCACATCAGCCATTTCTTCCGGCTCACCTACGCGGCCCAACGGAATGGAGCTTGCGACCTTGTCGAGGCCGGTTGCGCCGAGTGAGTGCACTTCGGAGAGGGCTTGGGCGGTACGGATGAAGCCTGGGGCAATACCGTTTACGCGAATCCGATGCCGGCCCAGTTCAACCGCGAGGCCGCGTACCAGACCGACTACGCCGGATTTAGCTGCGGAATAATGGGCATGCTCATCCCAGCCATAGGCGACGCCCATGATTGAGGAAACCGCGATGATGGAACCCCCTCCATTGCTCTTCATGCCTGGAACGGCGGCGCGGATGACTCGGAAAACACCTTTGAGATCGATATCGAAAGTCAGATCCCATTTTTCGTCTGTCAGGTCGTTGAGCGGGACTTTGTGGGCTATGCCTGCGTTGGCGACGATGGTGTCGATGGCGCCGTACTTTTTCTCGATATCCGAAACCAGCCGATCGCACGCGGCGGTATCGCGAACATTAAGTGGGTGGTACTCCGCGACTCCGCCACTCTCCCGGATTTGCGAAACCACTTCGCAACCCTCTACCTCAAGTATGTCAGTGACGATTACGCGGTAGCCTTGTGCCGCGAAAGCGACCGCCGTGGCACGACCGATACCAATTCCTGCCCCCGTAATGAGTACCACTTTGGCGCAGTTCGAATTGTTATTCATTGTTAGGTTCCATTTGGTTAGCGTTGTAATATTCGCTCTAAAAATTTTCAGTTCGACCTGGATGCGTTCCATGGTTGCTGGAATTTTTTGAGCTGAATCAAGCTTTATCGATGGCATGAATCATTGCAATAGCGTGCCCAATAAAGGATTCCACATGATGGACGCTCCGAACCGGGGCGTATGGAATCGCTAATTTAAGTGATTAAAAACACTTTTTCAGGTCTTGTAGTGTTGTGAAGAGGTAGCCTGTTTTTTATAAGGATGGCTCTGGCAAGCCCTTTTGAGTGAGCGTGGATTGGTAAAAGTGCGCGCTGGCGAAGCAGTTATGAAAAGCGTTCCACGATGTGGACTTGTTTGTAAGGGTCGGTGGTTGTAGGGCAGAGGTACGAGCGTTAAGGTTTCCCCACTGGAAAAACGCCAGCCCAAATCAATTCAATGTGGCCAAGTTTTAGCGAAGAGTTGGAAATTTTGGGTTAAAAGAAATTGCTCAGGCAACAGGGTGGCTTTGTTCAGGAACAGAGAAATTGTATATCTGCCGAATCTATCAACTCGAAAAAAGTAGGCCATATGACTCAGCGCATTGTCGATCTAACCCTGACGCTCTCTGATAACATGCCGGCGCACAAACTTTTCCAGCGGCCAATCGTAGCGCCTCACCTCACTCACGAAAAATCTCTCGAACTCGGTCTGGGCGTGCCAGGTGATCCGATGACGTTCGCGACCACCTTCATCAGCACACTCGATCATATTGCGACTCACGTCGATGCGTTTTACCACACCAGTCCAAACGGGGCTCCGGTTGATGAGATGCCCCTGTCCATGTTTATGGGCAAAGCCGTCTGCTTTGACATGACCCACGTCCCCGATCTGGGCGACATCGATGTTGCCGATCTGGAGGCAGCCGAGGATGCCACGGGTGTGAAGGTCGACGGGCATATCGTGCTGCTGAATACTGGGTTGCACAAACGGCACTACCCCGACATCAAGGTTGTGTGGTCGAACCCAGGCCTGACCGCCGAGGCGACCCACTGGCTGGCCGACCGCGGCTCGAAGTTACACGGCGTGGAAGGGCCGTCAACCGACAAACCTTCCCATAACCTTTTCCCCAGCCACCGTGTTTGCCGAGACAGGGGGATCACCCACTACGAGTGGCTGGTGAACCTTGAAGAATTGGTTGGCAAAGGGGAATTCATGTTCTATGGCCCCCCGCTGAAGATCAAGAACGGCAGCGGCTCCCCTGTGCGCGCCTGGGCAGTTCTCGACGAGTAACTGAACTTTCCAGTATCAGGGCGATGAGCTTCATCGCCCTATATCAAGTCAGGTGATGATATGAATGATTCGATCGATCAGGATCAGCGAATCCCGATAACTCTTCTCACTGGGTTTTTGGGCGCTGGGAAAACGACGTTGGTTAACCGAATCTTGTCTAACCCCAATAAGGAGCGGGTGGCGGTCATCGTCAACGAGTTCGGCGAGATCGGAATTGATGGCGATCTGATCAGCCGTGCTTCGGATGACATGCTCGAACTGAGCAATGGATGTATCTGCTGTTCGAGCAAGGACGACTTAATCGAGTCGCTGTATAAGTTGTACATGCGCAAATCCGGACTGCTCGAGCCGAAGATCGATTTCGACCGGATCGTGATTGAAACGACGGGGCTCGCGAACCCGGCGCCCTTGGCGCAGGCGTTCTACACCGACATGTCACTGAGCCTGACCTACCGGCTGGATGCAATCGTTACGCTTGTAGACGCCAAGCACATTACCCTGCAGCTGAGAGACTGTCCTGAGGCCGAGCGACAAATCGCTCTGGCAGACAAGGTGGTGTTGAATAAGCGCGACCTGGTGAGCGATGATGAATTCGGCCAGGCCCTCGCCGCAGTTTCAAAACTGAACCCCTTCGCGCCAAAGGAGTTCACCTCCTTCAGTGAGATCGACATAGACCAGTTGCTTCGTGGGTCGTTCTTTGATCCGGCGACCAAAAACGCCGACCTGAGTGGCTGGCTCGGGGGTAAGGAGCCGGAGGGGTGCGAGCATCACGGGGCAGATTGCCATTCTTGCCACCCTCACAAGGGCCATCACCATACCGACGTGTCGGCCATAAGCCTGCGCGACTCGCGCGAGGTCGATTACCAGGAACTGATGAGCTGCCTCCTTCAGTTGACGGAGGAGTACGGGTCGAATCTCTACCGCATCAAGGGATTGATCAGGTTCAGCGGAGTAGGGCGGCCAGTGGTGCTCCAAGGCGTCCAAAACGTGTTCAGTCCTTTGAGCTACGCCGATGCCTGGCCCGGAGGGGTAGCCGAAACTCGTCTGGTGATAATTGGCAAGGAGCTCGATCACAACAAAATCAGGGAACGGTTTGAGGCGTGCATCGCGAAAGCGCAACCGGTGCTGGATCGAGCTCTGGGAATGATTTGACTCTGAAAAAGGCGCATCAAAGTATGACTTCTTACCCATTCCGCTCGGCTCTGGACTTGCGTAACGCTATCACGAGCAAAGAGATTTCGCCCGTTGAGGTTGTGACGGCGGCCATCGATAGGATGCAGTCACTAGAGCCACAGTTGAACGCATTTGTGACCCAAACTCCCGAACTTGCCTTGAGTGCCGCACGGGCTGCCGAGAAAACCGTGATGGCGGGGGAAAAGCTCGGCGCGCTGCATGGCCTCCCCATTTCGGTCAAAGATCTTATCTCGGTTGGCGGTGTGCGGCAGACTTTTGGGTCGCGTGTCATGGCTGAAAATATCGCCGCCTCGGATGCCCCTTCCGTGGAGCGGATCAAGGCCGCAGGTGCCTGCATCATCGGGACGACCACCACCAGCGAATTCGGCTGCAAGGCGGTCGGCGATTCACCCATGACGGGAATCACTCGCAATCCGTGGAACCTGGGCAAGACCCCGGGAGGCTCAAGTTGCGGGGCCGCTGCCAGTGTAGCGGCCGGTGTGACACCCTTCGCTCTGGGCACAGATGGCGGCGGTTCGATTCGCACACCTGCGTCGTTCACGGGTTTGGTCGGTATCAAGGCTCAGTTTGCCCGGGTTCCGGTCTTTCCAACATCGGCGACGCCGACCTTGGCCCATGTGGGCCCACTGGCCAGGACAGTGCGTGACAGCGCATTGCTGTTAGGGGTGCTCTCCGGCTTTGATCGGCGTGATCCGTTCTCGGTGAGCAGCGATGTCCCAGATTATCTAGCAGCCTGCGAGCTTCCCGTTAAAGGAATGCGTGTAGCCTGGAGCCCGACGTTAGGCTTTGCGAAACCTGATTCCGAGATCCTCCAGATCACCGAAAACGCTGTGATGATCCTGGAAAAGCTGGGTTGTGAAGTCATCCAGTTGGAGGAGGGGATTGGTATTGATCCCGCCAATATCTGGTTGTCCGAGTTCTACGCCGGCATCAGCACACGATTGAGCGGGGCCATGCGTGATTCGCGAGATCTGCTGGATCCCGCACTGTGCGAAATTCTTGAGGCGGCCATGGGCCAATCCTTCTCTTCTTATTATGAGAACGTCTTTGCACGTTACGCCTTTCGGGAAAAGGTGAGCGCGCTGTTCGAGTTTTTTGATTTGCTGCTATCGCCGACCGTACCTATTGCGGCGTGTGATGTCGGGGTGGACGTTCCCCCGCAGTTCGGTGGTCGAAGTCTTTGCACTTGGCAGTACTACACCTATCCATTCAACCTGACAGGTCAGCCGGCGGCATCGGTTCCGGTGGGCTTCACGGCGGCAGGCCTGCCTGTCGGTCTGCAGATAGTCGCAAGGGTGAACCAGGAGAAAGACATCTTCCGGGCCGCCTCTGCATTGGAAGGTGAGCAGTGCCTCTGGGATACCGTGCTGCCCCGGTTCGCGCATTAGCCTGTGACAGTCGTGCATAACAAAGGCCAGCTTAGGGAAGCTGGCCTTTTTGTCTATCGGGAAGAACCTAATGCATCAAACCACCTGATTGGTAGATCAGATTCTGGATTGTCCGAGATTCCTGCCGGAGGAGTGAGATGATTTCCTGGTGTTTCGCTGTCGAGATCGAGTCGCAGACCAAGGTGACACTGAGGGCACAAAGAGGAGTGCCTTTGTGATCATTGATAACTGTACCAACTCCGCTGAGTCCAGGGATTAGATTGCTGTCATGTACCGCGTAGCCGATATCTTGCGATTGGCGAATGATCTTCAACAGCTTCGGTGTAGAGAGGCCGCCGTATTTGATGAGGCGCTTTGCATTCAAATCGCAGAGGCGGGAGATGTCATCGTCCGGCAGGAGCATCATCAGCGCCAGACTTCCAGCACCGACCCCCAGTGGCCGGTGAACGCCGATATCGATGACGGATGCGTTAGCCGGCCGCGCGCCGTCGATGCGCTCGATGGAGATTGCATCGCGATGACTTCTGATGGTGAGGAAGGCCATCTCACCAGTGGCCTCTGCCAGGCGGGTCATTGAAGGGTGGCACAAGGTCTTCAGCTTGAACTGTGTAGCAGCAGTCAGGCCGAGCTCGAAAAGCCCGTGACCAAGCATATAATGCCTTGTGACCGGATCCTGCATAACCAACCCCTCCCGCACCAAGCAAGAGAGTATGCGATGGATAGTCGGACGTTCGAGTTTCAGGATGGTAGAAAGATCGGAAAGGCGAAGCCCTTGATCGTTATAGGAAGCAATCTCGCGCAGGATATTGGCTGCGCGCTCGATACTTTGAGTTCCAGAAGGCTTGCCGCAAACGGGCTCGAACGTACAGGGAGCGTTATTGTCAGTCTCGAACATGGGTAGTGTACCCCACACAGTAAAAGATCGTCTGTTAAGCGAAAACCAGAGCTTACCCTCCTGGGAAATAGCGTTGGTTTCCAGTCATACGCTTTAGCTTGACTAATGCGTAGAACATCCAATAGACAGAAACAACCAAACTTTCATTGCTTTGGGTACGCGCTACAGGATCACTGCATTAGCGTCGTAGCGTATGTATTTATATTTTTCAGCGACTGCCGAGATCCTCGGCCTCGCTCAAAGCAATGCTCAGTAAACCATCATGGTGCCCGTCACGCCAGCTGCTTAGAAGCCCCGAGAGCACCATCTTCACTCACTGCTTGAATCCTCTGCATCGTTTCCACAGGATTTCGCTGCCGATGCATCGCTTGCTGGAGTCCACCATAGCTGATGCACTGCGATTCGTGAATACCATGCTTGATGATGTAAACACCGCCTACCCGGGCTTCGAAACTCGCTTAGAATTGAGGGGGTGTCTGGTGAGGAGGAAGAGGATGCAGAGTCTACTGCTGAGGCCGTATAGGCATCGAGACATCCGCCAAGTACTCAGACTCGAGAGACATAAGCCTTTTAGCTGCTGGCGATAACGGATGCCACTCGAGCTCCGACTCTTCCATCAGACTCAACGCCACCTGCCGATCTGCTTCAGGCTGTTTTGCAGCCCGGATTTGGCTGGAGAAGACGTCGGAGAGCCCCACAGAAAATCCCGTCCCAACTAGCCAAACAATCGTATTGGATGGAGGCCTAGTCATTCAGTTGACGCTACACGACGATCTCAATATACCCGCCAGCCAACACATCCTCTGACGCTCCATATTGGGGGCGGTCACCTCGCTGGAGACATGGTGCCGTTGTTGTGTTGAATGATCTCCTACGGATCTCTGGAGAGGCCGGCCTCAGGTGTCACAGCGAGGTTCTTTTAGACCGAACAGCCTTGAGAACTGACTTCTCGCCTGGCTTCCCATGCGGACGGTCTCTTTAAATAGAACTGCTTCAATGATCTAAACCAGCTAGCCACTGCTATCTCAGCCCCCGCGAAGTAGCATACTCGCAGCCTTCGGAGAACAATATGAGCGTTTCAATGGCGCGGACAAGCTGCAAAAGTACTCCGGCATTGCCCCTGTGAAAGAACGGAGTCGAAAGAAGAACTGGGTGCATTGGCCCTGACAATGTCCAACGCTTCCTCGTCAGGCCTTCGAGAACGGGTGAGTCAGACTATCAACAAATCTTTTTGGGACGGAGCGTACTACCGGCAGCAACGCTGCCAAAGGGAGTACCTACCAAGCTGCCGTACGCGCACTCGCGTCTAATTGGATTCGGATTCTGTACCGGTGCTGGCAGACAAGGACGCCCTAAGAGGAAATCACCTACTGGGATGCCTTGAGTGAGGGTGGTTCACCGCTCCTCAAAAACCTCGATCCAGGTTGGCTGACTTCCTCAGGGCGTGAAGCGGTCGATGGCCTAGGCAGCTCTGAGCAACGCAAATCTATAGTGTTCGATCGACCCTTTCCTGTTGGTGTCACGCCAACGTCAATTCACTGTCTTTGATATTCGCAATCGGCCCCAGGATCGAAGCGTCGAATTCGTCTAGGGTGGCGTGGGTTGCCAGGCTGCGGGGAAGATCGGGGTTGGCCAGAGCTGCCTTGCCCAGCGCGATCATATCGGCGCCATCTCGTAACACCTGCTCAGCGCATTGCGATTCATCTAGCCCACCATTGGCGATGATCGCCACCTTCGGCGCAAACCGGCGGGCCAGCTTAACCAGACTTGCATTTCCATCTACGAACGCCGGTTTCCAAGCCTCAAGCTCCGTCACATGGATGAAGTCTACGCCAGCATCGTTGAGCGAGCCAAAGATGACCTCCGCTGCTGCTTCGCCTTCAGGCCATTTGTGTTCGTAGTCATTCACCTTGCTCTGGGAAATGCGTACACCGATGGGCGCAATCGTGCCGATAGCGGCTCTGACTGCCTTGATGACCTCAAGTAGCCGACCTTTGTCGTCGACTGATAACGGGTTCAAATCGAGGCACTGAACATGGCTGATGATCTTCGTACCTGTGAGTCTGTCAGGCGCGAAGCGCTCTGGACACTGTCGCACCTGATGCCTGGCGATCCGAAGGCTGCCGCGATTCTGGATGTTCTAGATGACATCGAAGAGCAGGAACGCGTCGACTTGAACCGGGGGCATCCAGGCGTCGATATTGATGCTGCCCGCAAAGCAGTCCTGAATGAGCGCCACCGTTCCAGTATCAACATTGTTGACGAGGCCAATATTCCACAGCCGTGGCGTGAGCGTTTTCTGCAAGCGAGCATCGGCTCGACGCGCCTGATCGGTGGCCCCTATGCCCACGACTGGGAAAAATTCCTGACTGAATGGCAGGCTGAAATGCAGTACCTCGATGCACACAGGGCTGCTAGGCAAACGCGTTAGCGTTAAGCATCGGGCGCACCTTCGATTGTGTACCATGGATGGCGCTGACTATACTGCTATCACTAACTATCTGAGGTCTTACATGTCCCGTCTCGCTGAATTCCGCGCGCTTGAACAGCAGCTTGCTGTCCAATTGGCAGAGCTTGAAACACTGAAAAACGATGATGGGCTGAAGCGCGAGATCGAGTTCGAAAAGAAGCTCCGCGATCTCTTGGGCGAGTATGGCTACAGCCTGCGCAACATCGTGGCGATTCTAGACCCACAGTCTTCTAGTCGCCGTGCTCCTCCGGCCACTGAGACCAAGGGCGTCCGCAAGGCTCGCGCCGTCAAGGTTTACAAGAACCCTCACTCAGGTGAAGTCGTCGAGACGAAAGGCGGCAACCATAAAATCCTGAAAGAATGGAAAGCTGAACACGGTTCAGACACAGTCGAGAGCTGGCTAGCCCGGTAAAATAGTTTGAGTACAAATGGAGGGCCCAAAGCGGGCCCTTTTTTATGGAGGATTTATTTTCGAGATAGGCATCCAGCGACACGCCTTCAAATCGCGACATCAAGATAGGTGTTTGATTAGGGCGCTGTGATTCGGACTGCGCTTGGAAAATCTTTTGCAGCTCGCCGAGCGAATTCGGGAACGGTTCATTACTACTTTCAGGAGTTATAGGTGGCTTGTCTCAACAAGGAAACTCTCAATTTGAGCGCCAGGCATCATCTTGTGCAAGCCCTCAATTAGCTTGTCGCCCGCGTCTGTTAGAGCCTCAATTGGCATCGATGGCAAGCTCTCTAGGATGAACCACATGTACTTAGCATCAGAGGTCAATCGGGTGCGAACACCTTGGCGCCAGTTCCAGCGCCGGCATGTGACGCCGCTATCATCCCGCCAAACTACTTCACCAACTTCTGGGGATTCGTATGCGGGCGCGCCGTCCTTCATAGTGTCAAACAGCTCGGTTCCATCGGCTATAACGAGACGAGGAAAGCCGACATAAGCCTCGACGTTCTCTCCACCCACCGGAATCGCATATTCAATGCTGATCGCGTTGTACAGATCTACCACGGGATCAATGCTGGGAAGGTTGCCGTCGCGCACAACCCGCTTGCGAAGAGCTTCTGCAGAGCATGGCGTGCGTTGTGGCTTTGCACCGAAGCGGCGGAAGACATCGGCCATGCACTAAGATGTGCCTCAGCCCAGACTGCATCGTTTGCCAGGAAGGTTTCGCATGCTCTGGATAAGGCTTCTTTACCAGCCTCAGGATTAGTGATTGGGGCGGATTCCACCACGATGCTCAACGCTTTGAAGCCAGGAGCCAGCCTCGCCACATCCTGACTGATTGACGGCATTACGGATAGCATCAGAGAATCTCCAAATCCCTAAAAATAGAATTTATGCTAGCTACCAATGACCAATAAAGTCAATATATCGACCGATCCAGGCGCAGACGTACAGACGGTCAGTGAAGCTGTGTCACGCAGGCTCAAGCGCGAGCGGCAGGATCAAAAGCTCTTGCTCGACGAGCTGTCCCGCCGCTCCGGTGTGAGCAAAGGGATGGTCGTTGAGATAGAGAAATGCAACGCCAACCCTAGCATTGCGACGCTTTGCAAAATCGCTGCTGCTCTAGGACTATCGGTGGCGGATGTTGTGAATGTGGCCGACACACCAGCGGCCCATGTCATCAAAAGCCAGGACATACCAACACTTTGGAATGGGCCATTGGGGGGATCCGCCAAGCTTCTTGCAGGGACGAGCGGCCCGAACATGATAGAGCTTTGGCGATGGGAGCTTTTACCTGACGAGACATTTACTTCTGCGGGGCACCCTCACGGCACCACTGAGCTATTTCATGTGGAATCCGGAACGCTTCATTTCATGGTGGGCGACACTGAGTTGATTGTGTCCAAAGGGTGCGCGGCAGTAGCGAAAACGGATGTACCCCATGCCTATTCGAATAATGGTAAATCCAAACTGGTGTTCACTATGTCTGTCACGGAGATACACCGTCCCGCACGTTAGCAATGGGCTTCTTGAGCGGGTAAAAAGCATTTATTACCGAACCCGTTTTCCACGGACACGCTCGCATAATCTTGATGATGAGCAGCCCGTCGTCGTAAATGGGCGACTCACGTCCGACTAAAAGCTCCCTTCAGGCAAGTCGCTCAAGGTAACAAGGTACTTCTGGCTCTGGAAGTACAGACAGTACCTTCAGACGCTGCAGGGTTCGTTCGCGGGCTTTTGATATGTGGTCTCGCAGGCAGGAGCATGCTGAATCAACTGTGCCGTATAGAAGCGCCTCGAAAACAAGCCTGTGTTCCACCAGCATGGCCTCATCGTTACTGGTGTTCAGAGATTCGTGTAGAACGCGCCCCACGTTCAAAGGAATCTGACACTGGCGAATGACCGCAGCCATTCGAGCGTTACTCAACCCTGCCAAGCAGGTGACATGCAGATCCTGCTCGAGTTGTTCTATGTCGACTCGTTGGACGCGGCGGCCCGCCTCCTGTGCCTTGATAATTCGCGCCAACATGTTTTCAAGGTCGGATCGAGGGACATGTTCTACACCTTGGCGAAGGGCATCCGGCTCAAGAAGCATGCGCAACTCATAGTCCTGTTTGACCGCATCTGCTGTTAAGGGCCCTGCCAACCATTGAGAGTAAGGCTCCTTTTCCACCAAGCCCTTATCCCGAAGACGCATCAGAGCTTCCCTGACCACGTTTCTGCTGACGTTCAATTCTTCAGACGCAATTTGCTCATCGATTCGATAGTGCCCGAAGACCATGAAGCGAATGACCGTCTCCGCCAAATGATCGTAGATCCGCTCACCTAGAGGTCGGTAATCGATCAGATCTTCCTGAGGCTCCAGTCCGAGCAACTCACGTGTCAGCGGGACGCGAATCGGGGTTTCGCACTGGCCATCGGGATCGATGAGAAATCCACGGCCTTCAAAGCGACGGATCAAACCCTCCTCATACAAAAGATTAAGTGCCTGGCGCACCGGTACGCGGCTAGTACCGAAGAGCTCGGCTAGAGGTGCTTCTACCAATACAAGTCCGGAAGTCGCCTGCCCGCTAAGAATCGCTTCGCGCAGCGCGTTACGGATGGTCTCGTAGCGTGAGGCCGGTCGATCTTCGGTCGGTAGTGCTGCAGGCATCAAGGCTGTTCTCAGGAAACGGGGTGGGTGAGTTTCTCACACGAGGAGCGAGATGTGATCGCGCTTCGGTAACACCTCAATGACCAGTTATGGGGCGAGCGTGTTACCAAAGAACCCAAAATGGATCATTTTCTTAAACATACAATTTTCAAGCCGTGACCTGACGTAGAGCGGTGTCCCTAACTCAACCTCCCGGCGCTGAGCTCTCTGGCGCTTTATGTGTTGATTGAATACGCGACTTGGCACGCTCGATGCTACTGTTAATGTATGTATTAATAAATTATACATTTTAGGGGTCTACCATGTTTGCCGATGCCTTTTCCTTGGCTCAGAAGTTTGCCGACGGAACGTCCGACCCAGTCACGGCCCTTAAAGATGCGTTGAAACTCAGCGCAGCAGCGCCTGCTGCATTCATCACATTTTGTGAGGATCGAGCGCAGCGTGAGGCTGCAGCGGCACAGGCGCGCTGGAAAGCCGGGCAGCCCTTGTCTCGATTCGACGGTGTCCCGGTAGCTTGGAAAGATCTATACGACTTGGCCGGCTATGTGACTACCGCAGGCGCGAAAGTACGTTTACATAACCCACCTGCTTCGTATGACTGCGCGCTGGCTGTGGCGCTTAGCCGTGCAGGACTTGTGAGCATCGGGAAAACCAACCTGAGCGAATTGGCATACTCGGGTCTGGGACTTAATCCCCATTTCGGCACGCCGGTTAATGCCGCCTCGAAAGATGAAGTGCGCGCACCTGGTGGATCCTCATCAGGATCTGCTATCGCTGTGGCGCGAGGCATCGTACCTATCGCCATGAGCACCGATACAGCGGGATCAATTCGAGTGCCTGCAGCTTTCAATGGCTTGGTTGGCTATCGAAGCAGCTCGCGCCGTTACTCGTTTGCTGGGGTCATGCCTCTGGCACGCACGTTGGACTCGTTGGGGCCTATCACTCACAGCGTTCGCGACGCTATTGCGGTTGATAACCTTCTGCTGGGCGATCAACGAGGGCTGTCCTTCGAGACTACAGGTCTTCCAATAGCAGGGCTCAGGCTCCGTGTGGACATTAAGGTGCTCAATGACACACGTATTCAGCCCGCAGTGAGATCCAACCTTCTTGCCGCAGTTGAGAAGTTGGCGCTGGCAGGAGGAGTAATCGAAGAGAGGCCGGTTCTCGCGTTCCATCAAGCGCTGGAACTCATTGAGCAGGTTGGGTGGCTTGGAAGTGCTGAGGCCTTCGCACTCCATCAAGAACTCCTAGATAGCCCAGATGCAGAGCAACTTGATCCAAGGGTTCGCAAGAGGCTTGAGACCGCTCGAACATTTCCTGCCAGCAAGCAGGTGCGCCTGTACCAGGCGGCTGAGGCGCTGAAAAAGCAAATTGCGAGCGAATTGGACGGCGCCTTCTTGGTCACGCCTACAGTCGCGCATGTTGCCCCCCTACTTACGCCTCTTGAAGAGGACGCCAGCATTTTTGCTGCCACCAACCTGGCGACGCTACGGCTAACGATGCCGGGAAGCATGTTGGA
>Ga0180008_1000709_pt1 | contig 25158 bp, 27 predicted proteins | sample MM_PW_MetaG_FD_121121 | JGI IMG/M metagenome (GOLD analysis project Ga0180008, IMG submission 121121) | Groundwater microbial communities from the Aspo Hard Rock Laboratory (HRL) deep subsurface site, Sweden - MM_PW_MetaG | ecosystem: Environmental > Aquatic > Deep subsurface > Groundwater... | reverse complement strand
GACGTCAGTGTAACCGGGCAATTTCTCGTATTGACGCCTGACATGTTAGAGTTAGAGAGCAGGAAGCTAGCTGAGATAGCTAATAGATTACTATTGGAGGGAAAGGATGCCAACGAAGGACAAAGAGAAAGCCAAGGAACAATCACGGTTGAGGATGCAAAGAAGGCGTAACAAGGGCGTAACATCTGAAGAGGGCGTAACATCGGAGTCCACGCCTGAGGGCGTAACAGTGGTTGAGGGCGTAACATTAGAGTCCATGTCTGAGGGGTTAACATCGGGGTTAACATTAGATAATGGTATATATATCGACAGCGTAAGAGCGGCTAAGCTCCTGATGATATGCGATGCCCTGGACCACGCAACATCTACCGGCCTGGGAAAATCTGTTAGCCTGTTGACTACGGTTAGCTATGGTGGTCTTAGAATGGATGTGGTTAAAGATAGGCTAGTGTGATAGAATGGGAAGTGGGATGGCCAGGTGAGGGGGTTGGTATTATTGGGTTAACCACCCTCAGAATATTTTAAGGAATCCAGCTTAATAGGTTTACATAATAAAAAGGGGGGAGATAAAGATGAACACAAGAGACAGGGTACGACAGGCAGCGAGTTTAATGATATGGTACAGGGCATATGCTTTATTATACTGTGGTGACTGTTGGGAGTGGGCAAAGAAGAAAGACTGTCCTTGTCACAGGGCGTTTTCAAATATGGTGGCGTTAAACTAATGGATGATTTTGACGAAAGAATCAGTTTAATAGCATACAAAGACTTTAAGGATTTAACACAAGAAGAACTAGCTCTTTGTAAGATAGAAAACGAGTTATGTAAGGTTGACTTCTTTCGTTTTCTGAAATGGATAAAAATAATCCAACCACCTGTTATTGGACAGACTGGAGGTGGGATTCTCCCATTTGAGGTGTACCCCCACATACATGAAATCATGTCTTATTTACTCACCTGTCCGCTTATTGTTATTTTGAAAGCACGTCAGATAGGACTATCTACGTTAATGGCGACTTATCATTTATGGATGGTAAGGTCAAAGATAGGTGCGAATTTACTTCTTTTCTCTAAAGGGCAGCCTGAAGCAAAGGAACTTTTAAGCAAATCTCATCGGATATATAATCTTCTCCCACCGTTTATGAAATATCATATCGATCCCGACTCTACCGAGGAGTTGGGATTTCCTGTTATGAACTCTGCTATTAAGGCTTTCCCTTCTACGCAGAGTGCTGGAATATCGTATACCGCTTCTTTAGTGACCTGTGATGAGCACGCCGCTCACCCATATGCGGATGCTAACTATATGTCCAGTAAGCCTACAAGAGACCAGGGCGGACAGTTTGTTTCAGTTTTCACCGCAGACCCGTATTCTAACGATAATCTAGCTACTTCTTTATTTGTAGACGCTTTGGAAGGGAAGAACGATTTCATACCATTGTTTTTTCCATGGAATGTTATCCCCAACAGGGACGAAGAATGGTACGAACGGACGAAACGCAACATCCCTGAGAGAGAATTAGCCCAGTTAAGTCCTGATTTATACATGGCTAAAAACTACCCTCATTCGATAGAAGAAGCCCTTAGTCTATCGTCTACTGTAGCGGTGTTTGATAAGAAAGTCTTAAATTCCCTGATGGATAGGGTCAGGTCTCCTATCAACAGTGGCGAGTTTTGGGACTTGGATAATACTATATGTTATATATATAAAGATTACTCTCCCAACAACTTGTATATCGCAGCTTCCGATGTCTCTTTGGGTGTTGGGGGAGATTATGGGACGTTATGTATCATGGATGCCAAGACAGGTGAAGTCGTAGCCGATATAATGAGTAAGGAGATTAAACCTGAAGAGTTAGCCTATCATAGTATCAGTCTATTGAAACGATTTCGCAATCCGAGATGGTGGATTGAGCATAATCTATACGGTAGAACGGTCATCAGGACAGCGATTGACCTGGGATATAGGAATTTTGGTTATAAAGGCGATAAACCTATTCACTGGAGTACGATAGATGATACCGAGATTAAGAGAGTCGGGTTCTGGACAGACGAAAAGAGTCGTGCTGACTTATTTGGGTCTCTTATATCAGCGATAAACACTTTCCAGATAACAATTTACAATGGGGATGGTCTGAAACAGTTTTATTCCATGATAAGAAATGTCTCAAAAGGTGGCAAGATAGAAGCCAGTAGCGGAAAACATGACGATTACGTTATAACAGTAGGTCTTTGCTGGCTGAAAAGAAGTGATGTTCATGGTATCGGGAGTATGGAACCTGTCAGGTCTTTGCACATGAAGAATGATTCAACTATCTTAGACAGAGTAAGGGAACTGGAAAGCGCTCGCAAAGAATCTATGGTATAATAAGAGGTGATATGAGAAAAGGAAAACCTGATGTTGCGGAAATAATAGCTCTAACAGAAAAGTGTGCGGGTATCTATGGCGATGTTTATACTAATTTCGAGAATGACGAAAAGTTCTATGAGCTTGATTTCAAAGAACAGTTAAACATCCCGGAAGAGTACGCTGCTGAAGGTATAGTCCTTCCAACAGCAAGGGATGTAGTAGATACTTTTGTTGACCATATTGATATTTCTCATGCCAGGGTAAACGCAAATGAGAAAAGTATCCATAATGTCAGCAAGGAAGAAGCGGAACTTTTAAGAAAGTTTTATACAGGTCTTATTCATAGGACAAATGTGGAATCCGATATCTCACCCTGGCGTTCTGGTGCTAAACATTATGCCGTTCATGGTCTTACGGTGTTAAAATCGGTATGGGATGCTGACTTATGGCCTGATAAACCACTTAGAAAAGATAGCGAATCCGAGGATAACTACGCTTTTCGTATGGACGAATGGCGCAGTGAGACAGGAAATACAATCCCAATAGTTATTCAGGCAATTAATCCTGCCAATGTTATGCCCGACCCATACTATGGCGGGAGATTATACGTCATAGAAAGACATAAACAGCTTTTATACGATACTCAGAAGATGCACCCCAGGTGGAGTAACCCGAAAAATAAAACTGAAAGTGAGTATGTCGAATATATATCGTATTGGGACAAGGATTATCGTTGTGATTTGATAGATGGGGAACCTATTTTACGTGTAAGAGGTGGAGTGGTTAATCATAACTATGGATTTATTCCTTATACACTTATAGAGACAGGATTAGGTAATATCAGTATAGAAAACAAACCAGAAATGAGATATGTCGGTATCTTACGTTACATTTACGACTTATTGAAGTCGGAAAGCCGAAACTTCTCTCTATCTGACGTTGTATTCAAGCGTACCGCCCTACCCTGGGGGGTGATAACTGGGGAAAATGCTGCTTCAGTAAAGCAAATAGTGCAAAAGTTTGGTGTGTATACTCCGTTACCTGAAGGTGTAGAGTTGAAGGATATGATTCCTCAGACTCCACCTGATGCGTTATCAGAACATCTAGCTAGAGTGTCTTATTTCATCTCGGCACATGCCGCACCTAACTCGGTTAGAGGACTTCCCGATACTGGTGTAAGAAGTGCCGCAGATCGGAGGTTAATGATTACGGAAGCATCATCAAGGTATCGGTATGCTTCGGATGCCTTTAGACATGGTACGGAACAGGTTTTAATTAAATGTGCCAAACTATTAAAGAACGTTATACCAGGTGATGTAAGGGTGTGGTCAAAAACTCCAACTGATGAATTCAATCTACTGATAAAGAAAGATAAACTAAAAGAACCATTTACAGCTTATGTCGAATTCGCTCCTATATCAGAAGAGGACGAATACAGACGGCATGACGATTTAGAAAGACTGGTATCATCTACAATCGTAACGAGAGATTGGGCAAGACGGCAGATGTCAAATGTGGATGCGGACGCAATGGCTAGAGATGAGGAGAAGGAATTATTAAGGATGTCTCCTACTTATCTGGCAGCTAAAGAACAAATCTTACAAATGGCAATACAAGAAGAATTGGGAGCGTCTGGAGTTCTTCCTCCACCGCCTCCGATGGGAGCAGAGACAGAAGAAGCAGGGCGGAGATTAGTACCCCCAATTCCCAATAAAGCCACTCCAGGTTCTCCAGAAGCGTTACAGAATTCTTTAAAGCAGATGCGTAGTCAGACACCTATGAGTGCCACACAAGGTATGGGTGGAGGTGGTAATCGTTGAACATATATGAGGAACTAGCCACCGAATTAGCGGAGGAAAAAGATTTAATCAAAGAACTCATAAAAGAGGACTTTGGTGAGATTATAAAAGATTTTAAAGAGAAACAAAGGGCAAGTCTTGAGAAGGAATATCAGGAGATGCTCGAACTGGAGAAGGAGGTCTAATGCCCAAATCTTGGATTACAAAAGCAAAGCAGGATATAAGAGTAATAGGGCCAACTGCTAGTCAACGAGCGAAAACTGGCCCAAGCCAAAGAGAAATTGAGGACTTACTAGCTTCAGGAGTTCCACCTGAAACTTTGGGTATTGATGTTTCTAAACAACCTATATCTTCATGGGCTATTCCGTATACTCAGTCGCCTATTGTCCCAACTACTCAAACGACTGACCCTGTTCAGGACTTACTTGATACTTTATTGGGTGTTCCTGAACCTCCGCCAGGTGATGAAGAGAATGAAAATACAGACCCCACTAAAATACCCTCTTGGGCTGCCAATCTTCCTCCTGGTAAGAAAGCAGAATTTGACCGTACAAATTTTATATGGGGCATTGTAGATGACCCAGGCATGACTGAGTACCAGAGAGAAACTCTAAGATTGCAACGAGAGCGAGATGCTAAAGCTGCACAGGACTTATTAGACGAACTTGCCAGAAAAGAAGCTGCACTAATAGAACTTACCGCTAAGGAAAAAGCAGATAAAGAACATGCTGAAGCATTACTTAAACAACGGCAGGCGGAACAGTTAGCCCAACAGCAAGCGGACGAGGCCGCACGTGCGCAACAGCAACAGCAATTTCAGGCGCAACAGGCATATCAACAGCAACAGTTTGGTTTACAGCAACAGCAATTCGGTTGGCAACAGGAACAAGCCAGGGAAGCGGCAGCGACACAACAGCAAAATTACCTAGCACAGTTAGCTTCTCAACCGATAAGTTGGCTTCAACATGCAGGTGCATCAGGGGAACAACCAGTAGTGCAACCCTGGATGATACCCTTGATGGGTCAACAGTATGCTGGTACGGTAGCCGGGGCACCGTTGCCTGGATTCCAACAAGGTCAAGAGGGGGCTACTCCAAGTATGTCGCAACTCCCACAGTTAACCACACCATCCCAACAATACTGGGCAAGGTCTACCCCTACAGCTCAGCAGCAGTATTTGGGATATGAACAAGCCAGAACAGGAGCAAGACCGGAAGATGTTTTATGGAGGTTAGGTCAGGCAGCACCTCCGAGTGGAATGAATCCACAACTTAGAACGGTGAAATGATAAATCTTCAAGACAGAATAAAAGCACTATCTCCAAGAGAGTTAGAGGTTTTAAAGAAGCGCTTACCAGAAGAACTTAGTAAGTTGTCTCCTGAAGCACGTACTTCTGCGTTAGAACAGTTGCGTGGTTCTCGTTTAGAAACTGTCCAGCAACCAGTCCAGCAACCAGTTACTCCTCCTCAACAACCTTGGTATATGCAAGGGCTACAAGCTATTGCCGCTCCGTTTGAGGCCGTAGAAAAGGGATTTGCAACTGCGGTCACTTCACCATTTACTAAACCTGTGGAGGGTACGGAGGATTTGCCATTCTGGGAAAGGGAGAGAGCAGAGTATGAAGCGTGGTCTGCTCCTTGGGGTGTTAAAGGTGCTATCCAGGCTATCCCTTGGTTTGGTACTGCTATTGCTACAGGTGGGTTAAGTGCGGTTGGTGGGATAGGAACCCGTCTTGGAATTTCAGGACTGACAAAAGCGGCAGCATTAGGCACGAAGGCATTAAAACCAGCTTTAGCGGTAGAGAAGATTATAAACTATCCTATAAATAAACCTCTCTCAATGGCAGCAAAGAAGATAGCACCTGCTATTATCAATAAGACTGCTCGATTGATGACTGACTTACAACCGATGAACGATGCTCTTACAGCGGCAGCGCAACCCAGTAAACTAAGAAGTTTGGTCAATATCACAATAGCAGGCAAACAACCTTTCAAGGGTATGGCAGAGGCAATCGCAGGCAAAGCGGCTACGGCTGATAATCCTGCGTCTTTAGGTTTAGTAGGTAGAGCTATTCTTAGATTTGAAGGTGCTCATAAATCCATAGCAGCAGTCTCTACATTGAATAGAATGGGTAGTTCTAAAAAGTTATTTAATCTTACTGACGATGGATTAATGAAGATTGGTGGGCAAGAAGTACATCTCAATACAATTAGAACCTATCCCCAAAGATATGCTGATAAACTGACACTAAAGCAGAAAGAGTGGATTTCTACTGCACAAGCGTTAGAAGCAGAGAAGTTATCTCTATTACAGAGACATGGAGTGGATGTACCTTTATTGACATTCGAGGAAGGTGGGGTATATGCAGGAAGAAGGGTCGCCGCTAAGTTCACCCCAGAAGGGGAGTTAATCGAGTCAGCTTTTATTGGTGGTACACAACCTGCTAAACCAGGAATAAAGACAGCACAGGAAAAGGTACGTGTCTTTAAAGATATTGATGAAGCGATAGACAATGGATTCAGGTATCTCCCTGAAGAAGAAGCATTATATTATAACACAGTCGGAGCATACAATCGTGTAGCAGATAAAAAATTCGCAGACTGGTTCTTAGAGAGAGTACCCTATAGGTCTACCGCAGTAGGTGGCGACCTTGCTGTTCTAAACAATACAATGAAGGGGACTCAAGTAGCCCTAAAGCAGATGAACAATATCGCATTAAGGTTAAAGAATAACGAATCTGTCTCAGGACAGATGCTACGTGGAATCAAGCAATACTATCCTCAAGAGTATGAACAGTTAAAACTCTTTACTAAAGGCAAGTACACTCAACCTGATGTTGATGGCGTGTTGAGATTCGTCCGTAATGAACAGACTGTCTATAAGGCAGAATGGGCAAATATAAAAAAGGAATTCACAAAGGCACGTAAGTCATTAGTTAGACCTGGATTTACTGGTACTATGGCGTCTGATATCCCTGCCTTTGCAGGAAAGGTATTTACTTCACCAGAAGCTAAAGACTATATCAATATCATACGGAAAGAGTTAAATCCTTCTTTCAACTCTGCATTAAGTGCAATCAACCAGGTCAATGCCGTTGGGCGTTACTTCGCACTGGCAGGAGATGTGAGTCCCTTCGGGATTCAGTTATTGTTCTTGGCAGGAGCGCATCCTGCGATATATCTTAAATCAATGAAGGGATTTGTAAGAGCGTTTTTCGACCCTCTCTATCACGATAACTTCATAGCAAAACATATCAGTACAATCCAAAATCATCCCGGACTTATTGTTTCCAAGGGTGGTGCTACGGAAATGACTGAGGCTATGGCTAGAGAAGGATTCTTACATAAGGGGCCGTTAAAAGTTTTAGGCAAGCCTCTAACTCCGTTCCAGAGAGGATTTGAAACATCTTTAGATACTGCTGGTGTCTACATGGCAGAAGCATATCAGCATCTTGGAACATCCCCTGCTAGAATAGCGCAGGTTGACGCTTTCATTAACGAGTTCAGAGGACTATCGACAAGCACACGTATCGGTATTTCAAGTACACAACGACAGGTAGAAAGGGCGATTATTCTAGCCCCTCAGTATAACAGGGCTGTTGGTGCTTTATTAACAGACTTGACACAGGGCAATCTAAGAGGTCAACTGGCACGACAGGCAATGGCGAAAGGGACGGCAGCGATAATGGCGATGACGGTTGCTGTTTCCCTGGCAATGGGGGAAGACGAAGATACGATTGCCGAGCATCTGAATCCAATGTCCAGTAATTTTATGACATGGGATGTAGCAGGGCAGAGGATAGGCCCAGGGTCAAAGGTAAGAAGTCTAATGTATCTATTTGGTAAGATGACCAAGAACCCTGAAGATGCTACTTATGAGGCTGGAAGATTTATACGTGGTAATTTCTCACCATTTTTAGGTACGAGTATTGATTTAATCACAGGGAAGGATGTTATGGGAGACCCAACCAGAGAAGGTCTAATGAATCTCACCGAGACAGTAGTTTTAGAAAATCTCACTCCTATATGGACTCAAAGTGTAATGATGGAAGGTGGAGATTTAAAAGATAGAATTACTAGAGGACTGACTGAGTTTGGTGGTGGTAGAGCATATCCTGCTGGTGCGTATGTTCAACTAAGCGAGTTACAGGATAAACTTGCACAAGAACAGTATGGTGTATCATGGGATGCTTTAGGGCAACGACCTGATGGTATGGTGGCGCAGATGCAGATTATGAAAGACCCTGATTTGAAAGTATTAAGTGATAAGGCATCTGAAGAGTCTGCCAGGTATGCTCATGGTGAACAGTTAATATGGAATGAATACAGTGATAGAGCAGATAAGATAGGTGAAGTTGTAGGGACGGAACTTAATCAAGCTTCATTGCAGTTTGAGACCACAGGTGATGGTCAGAAATTCAGAGAAAGAGTTAGTCGAGCATACTGGTTAAAAGCACAGATGATGAATGAACTGCTAGCTGAAGGAGAGTTTGGAGTTGTCAAAGACACTTTCGAGCGACCATTAACTGAAATTCAGAGACAAGAGATGCAGCCGCAGAAACTCTTATACAGGGATTATAACGAACTGATGTACTCACCTGATATGTTCGACCAGTATGGGGAGTATCGTTTCGATGAAGCTGATAGACGCAGGAAAGCATTTATTGAGCGTTATGGTGAGCAGGCGTTATTATCGGTAGAAACTATTATAGGGGAGAAGCGTGCTGACGAGCCAATGGCGGTGAAATATTTAAGGCAAGCAAGGGTGACATTAAAACCGTACTGGGAGATAGAGAACCAGTTATGGGCGCAATATGACCCGCAGTTGAAACAGATAGCAGTACAGATAGACAACATTGAACGAACTGACCCAAGAGAAGCTAAGAGATTATTGATACAAAATCCTACAATTATACGAGTTAGAAAAATGATAGTCATACTAAAGAAACGTCTGAAATTCGAGAATCCTGAGATGGCAACTGCGTTAAGAATATTTTATTAGGAGGTGAGATGCCACTTACAGATAAAGGGAAAAAGGTACTTGCCAGTATGAAAAAGGATTACGGAGAAAAGAAAGGCAAAGAAGTCTTTTATGCTTCTGTTAATAAGGGAAAGTTAAAAGGAACTAAAAAACGATAGACTCCAATGGTTATCTTCGTTGCGACTCATGCAACACTATCCTCGGACGTGATTTAGAGGATAAGGTAGAGATAAGATGCTGGCGCTCAAAGTGTCATCGTCATCATGTATTCCGACATCAGAAATTAATAGTTGCAGAAACTAGACAAGGTGTGGTAGAATAACGTAGTACGTTTACAACTGAATAAGTGAGCTATTAGATAGCCGATATTTTTGTGAGCTTTTAGGAAGCCGAGAATATCGGTTTTTTTATTTTAAAGGAGGAGAAATGGAACAAATCGTTTCGCAGGAGCAGGTTCCCGTAGAGGAGACCCCTTCACCACAACCTTTGACTGAAGAAAGAGTGCAACAAATGATTTTAGAAGCAACTACCAAAGCCAAAGATGTTGGCAGGCGGGAGATGCAGGGAATCAAGGATGCCGAGATTGCACGTATACAGAGGGCTGTAAGGCAGGATTCCGCAGCAGATGCGATTAAAGCTAGTTTGCAGAACTTTGACCCAGAACAGGGGAATATCAATCAGACTGTCGAACTGGCAGAACTCAGGTATCGAGACCAATCACGCTTACAAGTCGAAGCCGAAGAGAAACAGAGACAGCAACAGGAAGTCTTTGTTAATCAATTAAAAGAACAGTTAACACAAGAAGCAAAAGATTTGGGTGTTGACCCAAATGATTCCCGTATTGACTGGGCTGAAGACGCAACCGATTTTATAACAGGGCGAAACAGGTGGAGTAAATCTGTTTCGAGTATTGTAGGTGAGAATCGGGTAAAGGAGAAAGAGGCTTTGACTAATCAGTTTAAAGAACTGGAGGCTAATTTAAGGAAGGATTTAGGTCTTGATTCTGTAGACACAACGAACAAGGGAGGGTTTGGAGTGGCCAACAATTCAGATGAGGCTTTCATAAAGGAAGTTGCTGACGGAAGTGTTGACATAAGAACAAAAGTAAATTATGACCGAGCTAAGAAATTAGGTCTGGTCTCATAAGGAGATAATATGGCTAGTGGAGATACTATTACTTCATCCCTTGCTGATAGTCTGGATAGTGTCCGTTCTTCAGCAAGAATAGTCCGTGAGTTTGAGGGCGTTATGCCCCAACTGGTAGAAAAGCAAACTCTCGGTGAGGGTATCGGGAACTCTTGGTTGGAAATTAAATATGACCAGTTAACTGCTCAGGCAATCACAGAAACCACTGTTCTTGAAAACCCACAGGAAATTGCCGACTCGGTAATTACCATCACGCCAACTGTTGTTGGTATTGAGACCTTTGTAACTGATAGGGTTAAAGCACGCATAACTAAAATAGGTCTAAGTAAAATCGGGGGTCTTGCTCAGAACGCTATTCAGCGCAAGAAAGGTACCGATGGGTTGACATTATTCGCCAGTGCTTCTACAACTGCATCCCCTGGTGCGGGTGTAACATTGACTTCAGGGCATGTTGCTGCTGCTGCTTACAACATTACCAGTAACACAACCGAACCTGGCAAGAAACCTATCAGGTTTGTGGCTCATGGTTTCCAGTTGAAAGACCTCTATGACGAACTAGTGGCTGGTGTTGGAACTTACGTTGTTGATGCTGGCCCGACTGCTACTGTCTACCAAAGTGGATTCAAACTTCCGGTAGCGGGTGCGGAGGTATACGAAGATGGCAACATTACCATTGATTCAGGCGGTGATGCCCAGGCTGGCGTATTCGCAATGGACGGAATCATATTAGTTCAAGGTCGTGCTCCACGAATCGTATCCGTAAGGAACGAGAAGCGTGGTGGTGGTGGGGAACACATCTATCACTATGATGAGTATGCCTATGGGCAGAGATTGTCCAACTGGGTTTATCTAATCAAGAGTGATGCGACAGCCCCAACAAGTTAGAAAATAAAATTCTGTTAGTGTACGAAAGAGTACAGCAGGAGGAGAAAAAATGCCTAGTGATACTTCATTTGGAGAAGTAAGGAAATTCGAGGACTTTTTAGTTACGGCGATTGCTGATTTACCAGAGGTAGATTACATTGCTGTTACAGACACTGGAGCCACTGAAGTCAGGGCAAACGCTGCTGATGGAAGAATTGAGATTAGCACAGGCACTACCGATGATGATGATAAAGCTGGTGTTGGTTTTAACCTTAACTTCACAGCAGGCGATGGATACCTGAAGATGGAGGCTAGAATAATTCTATCAGCCCTTACCGACAATAGATACTTTGTTGGGTTTGGCGATAGTCTGCCTTCAACTGATGAAACTATGTGGGATAACCCTGCTGATGTCACAGCTATTGGCACGCAGTCTGACTCTATTGGCATCTTCTTCGATCAAGATGCCACCACAAAGACTCTATGGTGTGTAGCGGCTGCGTCTGACAGTGTTACGGTAGCAGAAGCTCTTGGTTCAGCATATAATCCTGTAGCGTTAACGCCAATAACACTCGGTTGCTATCTATCACTTGACCGAAAATCGGCTGTGTGGTATGTAGATGGTGAAGAGGTATATAGGAAAGAGAGCTCTAGTGTGCTGGTCGGTGCGGTTGACTTAGTCCCATGTGTTATGAATTACGAACAGGGGACAGCACTTGACATTGATCTGGACTATCTCTATGTCGCAAAAGGTCGTTCAGCTACTTAAAATTTAGAGGCTTCAGGGAGTGTGCCTGAAAACACTCCCCAAATAAACTTATCAAGTGCCGACTTTTCGGCTAAGGAGTAAACAATGGGTGACGGCGATAATCAGCATGTAAGTTTTAAGGGTTTTAAGTGGACTGTAGGGAACGAAGATGTCCCTGCGTTAGCTCTGGTTGTTGACAATTATAGTAAACAACTTCACATTTGTGAACCTGGAGATGTAGGAACTGATTGGGCAGTAGCGGTAGCTACGCATCCCACAGTATATCTTCATAGCGCAACAAATCCTGCAACCGAATATATAAAGATGTACCATGATGCTACTAATGCGTACATTGATGGTGTTGGGGCAACTACTGTTCAAATTCTTGTAGCAGGTACTTCAGAGGTTTCTATCTCTGGAAGTGCAGTATCACCAACTACAACTAATGGGGCAGCTTTGGGCACATCTGCTTTGATGTGGAGCGACCTATTCCTGGCAAGTGGCGGAGTTATCTACTTTGATAACACCGATGTCACAATCACACATTCTTCAAGCCTTCTAACTATGGTTGGTGGGGCATTGACAATGGGAGCTTCTGGTACTCCTTCTGGAGACCTTACGCTTTGGGGTACTACGGCTTCCTATAAAGTCTGGTTTGACGTTGATGGAGACACAAACGGGGCGTGGTATTTCGGAGCGGATACCAAGGGTATTATGACGACTTGGTATGGCGACACGACTGGATACTATGTTAAATGGGACCCAAGTGGAGGCACTAATGGGACGTGGTATTTCGGTGCCAACACAAAGGGTGTAGACGTAAACTTTTATGGTATCGTTACTGGTTGCGGTATATTCTGGGATGCCCAGGGTGACAGCGATCAGGGCACTTTAAACATTGGTACTGCTGGTGGCAACCAGGGTGTTGATCTTATTTGTTATGGAGCTACTAACACCTGCTCCATGAAATGGGATCAGAGTACTGATGATTTAATCTTAAATGGAACTGCAACTCAGTTTATAGTAAACGGGACTACTGACTCAACAACTAATCTTACTGGTTCTATTCAAACCGATGGTGGGCTTGGTGTTACACTTAACCTCATCGTTGGTGCGGATGGAACTGGTGCAGATGTTAAATTCCACGGAGCAAACGCTGGACGTTTCATCTTCTGGGATGCCAATGGCGACACGGACGGGGCGTGGTATTTCGGAGCGGATACCGAAGGCATTATGACCACCTGGTACGGTGACGTAACTGGTTACTATGTGGTCTGGAATCCAACTACTGATACAAATGGGTCATGGGACTTTGGTGTAGATGACTACGGTGTGGATGTTAGATTCTACGGGCAGACTGCTGGCGATTCAATGCTATGGGATGCCAGTGCTGGGACACTTTCCTTCACGGGGCTTTCTAAAATAGACATAGGTTTAACTGGAACTCCACTCGTCTTAACGGCTGGTGCTCCAATCTTCGAACTTTACTCAACTTGTGCTGGCGCAGTTGGTACTAGTGCCGAACCATTCTTAGTCTCTACTACATTAACAGGTATAGGTCAGGTTGGTGGACGTGCTAGATTCTACATGACAGCCGATGTTGCTCTTGGGAGTTGGTCTAATGCACTAAAATCAGATATGGTTTATGGGTCTTCGGGTAGAACTACTGGTTTAGGGTCTTCATTCTGTGCTGAGCTTAAACTCTCGGCTGGGACTACATCAGGCAACTACGCAGCGATTGAAGCCGAACTTGTCTCTGATACTGGGGCTAGTACAGGAACGGCGACTTCATTCTTCTACTGCAATGGTGGTGGGACAGGGGTTGCATCTATCATAGATACAGATGCAAATTTCCTCACTCTTGGGGATGCCTTGACAGTTGGTAGTGGTAAATTCATTGATAACTCTATCACTACTGGTACAGGTTATGGCGGGCTAAGGGTCTACATCCCTGGTGTTGGTATTCGGTGGATATTCTTAGTTAGCGGTTAAACTTCAAGGCTTGGCGGCGAGCCTTAATCACCGCCGAAAAATAAAAGGAGGGTAGTATGAGACTTACAAACATGGAGGCACTAGAAACGCAAAGGGCTTTGGCAAGATTGATGGAGTTAGACTTACCCATCAAAGCCAGTCTGGACACGGCTATCATTTCTAATATGGTCGATGTTCAGGCAAAGGCTTACAGTACAGTCTTGAGCAATCTATACAAGAAATACTCAGTTAAAGCTCAGGCTGGGGAAACTGAAGGGACTATTCAGTTTATCTGCACCATTGAAGGTGATAACGAGGAAGCGACCAATAAGTTAAAGACTGAAAATCTTCAGGCTTTTATGGAGAAGTTCAGTGAGCTTCTGGAAGCGAAGACGGAAGACCTTAGCTTCAAGAAAATAAGACTTCCAGAGGACATTACCATTAAGCCTGAAATTCTGAAGGCATTGGTCGAGTTTGTTGAAATAGGGTAGCCTGCCCTTCGGGGCGGGAACCCTCCGCCTGTGTGGTGGGGCTTAACAGCCCTGCCATGCAGGAAAAAATAGTTTGATGGAGGGCAAGTTATGAGTACCTTAAAAATATTCACCCAAGTGGTGGATGTAAATGAGAAGGCATGGGCTTTACAAGAGTATCATGCGCAGTCTCCTGGCTCGAAAGGGTTTCGAAGATACCGTGATATAGGGGTAAATCGTGATGGCGAAATAGCCATATACCGTGAGGATTTAGGTGACGCAAAGAAATGGAAGGGTATCAGGCAAATCAATATCCCTTCGTTATGGGAACACTCGGTAGAAGAATTGATTGAGTTAGCCATAGCACTCAGGTATGAGACTAATATAGATGTCAAGGATTGGCTTGAATTAGACAATGCTAAGTTTGAATAAGTGAAAACAAAATAGCCGAAGGAGGAAAAAATGGCTGAGAATGAAACACTTACAACTGGAGTAGAGAAGACTCCAGAGGCACAGAACAATGAATCCTTAATACAGGAGATGCTGAGGGATGCGCAGTCCGTAGAACTAGATGATGAGTTAAGACGTAATCCAGTAGTTCATGCAGGTGATGCAGACCAACCAGCACCAATGACAGTTAAGGAGATGACCAGTGCGGGATATGTCAGCGTATGGGATACAAGAACACGGGAATATGCCCCAGTCCTATACTACATGCTTCCTGCTGTTCTGAGGAGAAAACGGGAAGACGGGTCTTATATCTGGACAACCAACGACCCGAAAGTTCCTCCAGTAAGGGGAAGCCTAAAGTGCATGTTACATCCAGACAGTCCAGAACGCAGTATTTATGACAGTATGGGATTGAGGGTTTGCCCGAAATCCAATCTCACCAACACGTATGAAGTCACCCAGCACATGCAGAAGAAGCACAGGAAAGAATGGTTGGCTATCGAAGATGTAAGAATACGGAGAGAAAGACAGGAGGACAGGGAACTCCAGCGATTCTTAATGCAACAGGCATCTACGAACATGAATAAAGGGGAACAAGAGACAAAGCCAATTCATAAAAAGAAAACAACAAAAAAATAGAATAAGCACTCAAGGAGAATTACATGGCAAAACGACAGGCTCTCAAGAATGTCAATAACGCTAGTTGGCTCTTCGGTCATCCGGTATTACGGGCAGATGGAAACTCTACCGCATATTGGGCGAGACCAACTGTATCCCCATACAATCAAAAAGGTGGAGGGTGGATGCCCTGTCTCCATGCTGGCGTACAGGATGGGAATGACTGGGCTGCTGTTTACATCCCCGTTAACGAAATGCCTGTTACGGCATTTACCGATGCTCAATGGGCATACTACATGACATCTACACAAACAATGGGTGCAAACATGGTTATCTGGGTTCACGATGCGGATGATTTTGACAAACGTGCCGAGATAACTCAAGCGGGTAATATCGCAACTCTTGAGAAAACCGCAGGTTGGAATGCCCACGAATTCGACCAGACTGTAACCCAAATGTTTTTCTACGGTGAAGGCACGACTGGAACTGACCTTACTGCTGGTACACGATATACATGGGATCAGTTCCAAGCAGACCCGCTTTTCAAAGACTGGGTGATTTACCGTATTACATTTGAAATGGGTTGGGAAGCATCGGGGACATTCGACCAGGTATGGATAGCTGAGATTAAACTCAACGGTATTCCTATTCCATTAAAACCAGGTGAAGCCGATAAGCAACCAGTTCAGATATATGCCACTGGTGCGGCAGCTATTGCCCACACTGTATCCCCAAAGACTCCGTTTAAACTACTCAGTCATCTTACCCATCTTAACACTGCTGCAACACAGCAAACTCTTACAGTGACTATTGACGCTGGCAGACTTGCCAATGTCTACGACCAGTTACTTGTAAGCGAAGCAATGGCTGGTATTACCGACCTTGCCAGAACATGGGATGGTGGATTGGACTGCAAGGAAGACGATGAGATTGATACCGCATGGACTAATACTGATACGAGAACTTACGGATTAACCGTTTCAATTCAGACGGTATTTTAAAGGAGTAAATAATGGATACGATTTGGATTAACGGGAAAGAAGTATTAAACGACATTGTCATGCGTGGTACGTGGACTGCTTCAGGGACAGTCACGATGCCTGCATTGACTTTAGGTGGAGCTATCGCTGGCGGAGACCAGGCGTTTACAGGTGTAGGCGATATGACATTCACCGCAGCTTCGATTATAGCTGCTGGTGCAACTAACGGGGATACATTACTCTTCAAAGCAGGCGGACTGTCAGGAACCACCTTTATTACATTAACCAGTGGTGCTACAGATACAATGCAATTCGGGGCATTAACATTGGCAGGGGCAGTAGCAGGTGGAGACCAGACATGGACAGGCGTTGGCAACATGACTTTCACCAATGGGTCAATCCTAGCATCTGGTTCTACTATTAATGACACCTTGATTCTAAGAGCTAATGATACTACCTTTATCACATTTACTACGGCTGGCACCGATGTCTGCACAATAGCGGGGGCGACATTTTCAGGGACGATACTGGGAACGTACACACTTGGTGGAACTCCAACTATTGGAGCAGCAACTCTCAGTGGAGCGATTACTGGTGGTTCACAGGATGTAACAGGACTAGGAACTATAAATGGATTAGCTATCACAGCTAATACTGGGGCAATCACATCAGGTTCGTGGACAGCTACAGTAATCAACCCTGTCTATGGTGGAACAGGCATAGCTAATAACACAGCCTCCACGCTAACCATAACAGGGAATTATGCTACTACATTAACGGTAACGAACACAACTGGAGTTACCCTACCAACCACAGGTACATTGGCTACGCTTGCTGGAAGTGAGGAACTGGACAATAAGACATTAGATGCTTCAGTTGGCAAAGGAACATGGACTGCCAGTGGGACATGGACATTGCCTGCTTGGACAGCTGGCGGGGCTATGACAGTCACTGGGCAAGCGTTTAATGCAGGGGCTGGTTCGGCACAGATAAATACTACTGGTGGTGAGACTTTAACCCTCCAAGCAACTAATGAGGATGCTGGTGGAGTCAATATAGGTGGTAATCATATCTCTACCTCTCCTGCCGCTAATGATGCGATATTCAAATTCTCTGCAAACGCAAGGGATAGCGGAAATAACGATACTCTATACGGAGACTTTGCTTTCCGAATTACTGACCCGACTGACACATCTGAGACAGCAAATATAAGAATACGGTTGATTAGTGCGGGTTCATTACTGACACCACTGACACTAACAGGTGCTGGTGTGCTAAACGCACTTGCTAGTTATCAAGTCAATGGAACTCAAGTCGTTGGTGCAAGAGTAGTTGACGCAAGGGCAGATGACGCCGTATCACTAGGGGCTTATGACGCGACTACGGGTGGTGTTATAGATGCACTACGAGATGCAATGATAACTCATGGGCTTATAGCAGCCGCATAAGAAGGAGATAAAAATGGCAAAGATAATAAAAGGTGTAACCATTCAAATCGTAGTCACAAGGGATGAGGAAGACGAGGTTGTGGTCTCTGAGACTGCCCACCTGACCGTTGGGGCTGATGAGTATCCAGAGTTCTCGATGCGGAAGGGCATTAGCATAGAACTGACTGAAGCTCAAGAGTCTGCAATCATAAACCATGTCAAAAATGTGGTGTTGCCACAGGCGGAAGTGAGTAAATAATGGATATAAATACAAAGGAAGAAAAAACAAAATACCAGACTGAACTAAATGACCTTATCAGAAAATTTCAGACACTTGAACAACAGCGCAATGAGTTGATACAGGCAATCCATGAAAGACAAGGTATCCAGCAGAACAATAGAGAACTATTAGCGGACATTGGCGTGTTAAGTCGCAAAGACACTGGTTCTGGATACATGATGAAGATACAACCAATGGTCAGACTACTGGCTGGCGGTATCTACCAGACAAGGGCAAGGATTGACGAATTAGTTGATGTAATAATCGCTGAGTTTCCTCAAGTGGCTAACCGCTTAATGGCAAAGGGATTGTTGAGTAAAAATTAAGAAGGAGACGTATAGTGAAAACAATAGGATATCCAGCAGAAGATGGACTATGAAATAATCAGATCAAAACTCATTGAAAGTCAGAAAGTTGCCATAAGGATAGCTGATGTAATAAGTTGTCTTGAGGCAGGGAAAGTGTCTGGGGTTCCGTTAACGTCTGGCCAGATTACTGCTCTTGAAGGTTTGGCAAAGGACGAAGCCCAAAATCTTAAAGGTTTAGCGCAAGATGTAAAACAACTGGTAACATAAGGAGACCTGATGACGACTACACTCGAAAACTGCATGGTTGAATTATCAAAGCAGATTGGAGATTACTATACTGGAACTGCCACATCAGATGGTGCTGCTGGTGGAACAACTATTGTAGATACTGGTCTGAAAGCAAAGGAAAACGATTGGATTACCGATGTTGCTTATGACCGTGTAACTTCAGGAACATATGACGAGGAAGAGCGTTCTATTTCCTCTCTAGCTAATACCACAGGCACACTTACTACATTAGCACATGGTGGTCAGATTGTTTCTGCGGTCACGTATGAAGTGCATAGATTATGGACTGCCTCAGAAAAGAGGACTGCCCTTGTCTATGCTGCTCGGCATGGGTTTCCGTATATACACAAGAAACGAAGATATACGGCTTTTCGTGCTGGAGATTGGCTAAAGAACGCAGGCAATTTCTACAAGTGGACTCTAGCTACGGGGCCTGATGACTGGACGAGAACTGACGTAACAGCCGCCAAGAATACTACCGCTCCGTATTACTTGTACGGGGATAGAAGTCTTAAACTAAGTACGGCTGCTGGTAGTCTGAAACAAACAAACACCAATAATGCCTTATTAAATCAATTAGCAGGTAATGCAGTAAGGTTTCAAGCTAGGGGTTGGTGCGACACCGCTTCCTGTTTAAGACTTAAAGTATACGATGGCACTACCTCAACCTATTCCGAATACCACGATGGGGATAGTTCATGGGATGATGTTAACAGGAACTTGCTGAAAGTAGAGGTTACATTAGCTGCCGAACCTACGGAGGTTACTTTTGAGATTGACCATGACCTGGATGCAGGCACAAGTTATATCGAGGATGTTCGAGTAATCTCAGGCACGCAAGAAAAGATATACATAGGCTATCTGAACATTAGAGAGAATGAACCATCTGCTGTATCGCAAACATCTCAAAGTTCTATTCATAATGACCGATGGGACGGGTTTCATAATTTCTGGACGGATAATGACAAATACCTTCATCTTCCAACTACTATGATGGACTGGTTTTTAAAAATAGAGGGGGAAGACTATCTCGACTTCCTGGATACCAGTGGGGATTCAGGCACAGACTGGACGGATACTATCAGCATAGATTCACCTCAGACCGACATTCTAGTGGCAGAGGCTATTATTTATCTCTTCCGCCAAGCGATATTACCACAGGCATCCCCTGGTTCTTCTCAGGATTTCACTACAGGGTTAGCGTACTGGATGAACGAACTAAAAAATGCTCAAGTTAAATTTGGTATGTCATTGCCTCCTGTAACAAAGCGGTGGAGTATCTAATGCCCAAAAGAACCCACGACCATGAGATTGTAGTTGGCAGCGACACATACGGATTAAACTTACTTCGAGATGAAGAAGGCAGAGCGATGTACTCTGTTGCGGAGGACATTCCTCAATATCAGAATCCAATGTTATTCTCTCAAATGGACTGGCGTGGTGGTCACGGGCAACACACTACAGCAGACCCCAGTATGTATTTTGAGGGTCAGAGCATTGATACGACACAAGAGGGTAAGGTCTTTCTCGGCCCTAAGATTACAGAAGTCGAGGCCGGAGCAGCCAGAAAGCAATATTATATTACAGGTGATGATTCCGATGTTTCTTTTGGTGGCGGTGTTTATAAAGCTCAGACGTTTACCCCTGCTTCAACGCATGTAATAGCGGGAGTAAAACTATATCTAGCAAGAACTGTAAATATGTATCCTGGATTTATACGGGTTGGTATACGAGCAACTGCTTCAGGGTTTCCAACAGGCGATGATTTGGCTATAGGTACTATTGATGGAAACACCCTATCTACAACTAAGGCATGGGTAACTATTCCTATTCACGGAAGTTTAAGTCTCACATCCGGGACGGTTTATGCCCTAGTAGTAAGGACTAGTTCTAATGCTACGCAAACCTCTCTTATATGGAGAGCAGACGCTACATCTCCTACTTATACAGGAGGTCAATATTATACCAGTAGCGATGCTGGGGCAAACTGGACTACTATAGCTACAAGAGATTTTTTATTTGAAGAGTGGGCAGTTGGGGCAACTGAATTAGACTCAGCACCATCCGTATTTCTATATGCCACAACCGCAGGCGTGTACTTAACCGCTTGCATCTCCAAGATTTATTATTATAATGGCATAGGATGGATAGCAGCTACTACAGATGTGGCTGGTGTCACAGACCTTATCGAGTATAACGGGATTATCTATGCTGCTTTGGGAGCAAGTAGTTTATATTACTATTCCTCTGATGGAATAACCTGGACGGTTACAGACCTTACTGCTGGTTATGCCAACAAATTCCTGGTAGCACCCAACCCGTCAGGAACCCAAGATGTTCTATGGAAGGTTAAAACACCTAACGAACTTTCCTATACTACAGACGGAAGAACTGTAGCAGGAGGGGGTTCTCAATGGAGCAGTGTTACTTATATTGGGGATACATCCACTAATGCAACTAACTTATTTCTTCACAATGACCAACTTTTCGTTGGGAAAACTGATGAACTTTACAGATACAGTTCTGATGGCGGAGTTCATCCTCAAATGTCTGACCTGAAAAAGAACAAATCATCGGCAAACTTTGAGTATGTTGCTAATTTCCAGTCGTCTGCCTACTATTCTCTGGCAAAGCAGATGGGTGAATTATCAGCCTATAACACAACGAAAGCAATGGGGCCTCTTGTTGATGTTGAGGACATCAACAAGGTAGGGGATATTGTTGGGATAGCAGCAGACCGAGACTGGTTATATGTAGCTGTTAGAGAATGGTCAGTTATACATATTTATAAAGGGCATGAATACCGAGATAGTAACAGTCAACTCCGTTGGAGTTGGTGTCCCTTTATTTATCTTGGTACAAATGGGGGTAAAGTAATCGGGACAGTATCCCATTCTGCTGCTGACCGAAGATTATGGTTTGCCTATAGTACACATACGGGATATGTTCAACTGACAGACAACCCTACTGCTGACAATAGTGCATTATTCGCTTCAAGTGGATTTCTCAGGATGAGTTACACTTACGGGTCGAACCCGTACTGGGATAAACTCTTCCAGACAATAATTACAGAAACGGTAGGTTGTTCAGCTAACGAGACTGTAACCCCTAAATACCGGAAGGATGTTGATACTATTGCTACGAATTTAACATCTGCTATCACGACTAATGGGATTGTTAAGACATCACTAACCTCAGTGTTAAGTAGCAACAGGATACAATTTGAATTACACCTGGCAACAACAGACAGTACCACTACTCCAGAGGTTCTATTCTTTCAAGCAAGAGGGATAGAGAAACCGGAAGTTATTCGTGTGCATGAGGCGGTGTATGATATTGGAGATATGCCACAACGTAAAGCCAAAACCTTCAGGAGCAACCTCCGAACTGCAAGAACGTCTACCAGTCTCGTAAAATTCGCAGACTTACGCTATGGTGAGTATACGGCTGGGACGGCAGGAACGGATTATGCGTGGGTTATACTACAGCCAGGTTATCCTCAAGAAGTAGAAGTTATCCAGGAGAAAAATCTACCTCCACGTTTAGGATTAAGGATACGATGGCAGGAGGTTGTTGTATGACATTAGTAGCACAACAGAAAGTTTACGACGAGCAATTCAAGTCCAATACGGTACACACTCACACTATACTTAAAGGCGCACCTGACCTTGTGGTTGCGGCTTATGATGCGCCCCTTGATGTAAGAATGCAGGCTTACAAGGTTTGTTCTGGGAGAAACGATGAAGTCGAATTACTTGCTTCTATCAATGACGCTGGTAATTATAATAAATCTCTCAGGTGGGGGCCAGGTATTTTCTATCTTGGTGCATTATTGGATATTCCGGTACTCCAAAACTATGTAATAGATGCCAGGGGAACAACTTTTATAGTTGCGGGAGATCATGCGGGGATAAGATTCGACTCAATCCTGGACTCATGGGTATATCTTCATGTTGTAGGTTCTGGTAATACAACTAATGGTATAACTGATACATTTATTGAGTTCAAGCCAGTCAACAATGCCCCTATTGATGCGCAAGTAGGCGTGTGGAGTAATCGGATATTGTTATCGGGTATCTACAATAAATCAGGTGCGTATAATGTCGGAAGCACAGGGCTGTTGTTCACCCCGGGAGCGGGGCAGATTCACCATAATATCATAGAAGTCAATGATGTGGCTGCCTGTGAGTACAATGTTCACATTGCTTCTAGTGGGGCTAACGCTTACAGAAGCAATAAGATGAGTATTGGTATATCGGCTACCAGTGGTATACACTTGAAGGTAGGAAGTTCTGGAGCCACTGGGATTAAAGGGAACACTTATCATGTCGGCAGGGCTGCTGCGGGAGCAACAGCAGGTGTCGAAATCTTCGGGGACAACGACATCTATGAGTTGTTGGAAATCGCAGGTTGCCCTGCTGACAGCGGTATACTGATACAATCTGGCGCGACAGGGAACGTAATCAACGGGACTGCATTAATAGATACTGCAGGGTGGACGGACAGTTCGGGAGTAACAACCAATGTAGTCAACACTCCAGGAACGATGGCACGCAACATCGAACATCATACCACTAGTGACACTTTAACTAAGTATGAGTCTGGATCAATCCACACAAATCTAGGTGCGGGTGGTGCAATTACACTAACGCTACCACAGGACGCTCGAGCAGGATGTACCTTTAAGTTTGGGGTGATGGCTAATCAAGAGTTACGGGTAGACCCTGGCGCTGCGGGAGGGATATATATTAACGGTGGGAAACAAGGAGATGACTCTTATATCTCAGCCAACGGTATACCGGAATCTGTTGAGTTAATTGCAGATGGCAATGGAGACTGGATTGCTCTAAGTGCCGTTGGTACATGGACGGTAGTGTAATGGGAATTTATAAAGCGATAATAGAACTCATCAATAAGTGGCGGGATAGTATTATAATACCTGTTCCCGATGTGAGGAAACTTCCCATACAGGATATGGCGTGGAATGAACTCCCGTCATGCTCTGATATATTTCTAAGAGGCTCCCTGAAAGCAGAGGATGGGGGAATGGTGTTAAGTAACATCCTTTCAATTCCCTTTACCAATCAACCCGACTTGTTTGCCTGTGCGATAGCCGATACTGGGTCAATGGATGGGACTATGGATTCGGAACATATCGGGATTTGCGTTTCTCCAAAAGATACCGAGAACCACAAGATTATGCTAGACTGGTTAGAGAACGAGTGTGACAAGAAGTTTATGAATATCTGTGTTTATGCACACAACGGAGGGCTGGTCATTCACCGATTGATAAGAGTTGACTTAGACTCTCATGGTAGGAACTGGATATTCCAAGGGGACAATCCGATTTCAAATGCTTCTCCCGACCCTTGGCCTGTCAGGGACTCTCAAATAAAATGGTTGATTGGTGGTATAATATTTTAGGGGAGTAATATGAAACCCTGGTATACAAGCAAGTTATTATGGGCGGGTGTAGTGATGGTAAGTTTGGGTGTTGCTGAATATTTTGCGGGACTACCAGCAGGGACATCAATCTCTCAAGCTATTGCTGGAGCCTTTGTCGTTGCGTTGCGGCTAATAACCAAAACAGCATTAACGAAATAGGCGTGAGCATCGAAATCTGACAGAGTTTAATACCCAATGTGGGTAAGAGGATACCCGGAATAGGTAACACGCCCCTACGTGGACAAGAAAGGCTAGATAATGGATGAAAAAGACCTGCATGAATTATTGGTAGTGACAACGGAAGCTGCCAACGATATCAAGTGGCTAAAACGTAGCATTGAGGAAAACGCTCAAGCCAATACCCGCCAGCAAGATGCTATTATAGCACACTTGTTAAAACTCAACAGTCAGGTCTCTAACAATAAACAGGGTCTTGCCATTCAACGGTGGATTAGCAGAGGGATAGGATTAGCTATCATGGCGATAACATCGGTAGTGTTACACCTTATTGGTGTATACTAATGGACAACTTATCTTTATCAATCAGGTGTATGAAAGTTATAGAAGCTCTGTTATGTGGAGTGGAGGTCAGGTTTTCCGCATCCAGCCCTCAGAGAAAGTTCGTGATAGCGGAGGGTGAGTTAGCGGAGTTACTACCGAAGTTCCATTTAGGTCTGAGTCCTCGGAGAGAGATTGTCCCTCAACCTGCCGGGATAACATTAGGTGAGTTCATCCGGTTGTGTGAGGCGATGACCGATGACCAGTATCTTTTAATGTGTGACGACCTCATTGGTATAAAAAGAACTCAATCCCAATAACACCAACCTTTTATAATTAACATTAACAATCGCCATATCCTTTTATGAATAGGGAAATACAAGATGAGTTTGGTTTTTGCCCATTTAGGTTCTTTATCCATTACTTCCCCCTTTTAATAATCCACATCATAGCCACAAAAGTAACTAAAAATATCCCAAACACGATAACTTCAGTAAGGTTCTCCCCTATCTCAATCATTTCTCCTCCCTCAATTT
>Ga0180008_1000708_pt1 | contig 25166 bp, 21 predicted proteins | sample MM_PW_MetaG_FD_121121 | JGI IMG/M metagenome (GOLD analysis project Ga0180008, IMG submission 121121) | Groundwater microbial communities from the Aspo Hard Rock Laboratory (HRL) deep subsurface site, Sweden - MM_PW_MetaG | ecosystem: Environmental > Aquatic > Deep subsurface > Groundwater... | reverse complement strand
GCCTCCTCCCGTATCAGCCTGATCATCGAGCCGCCGGAGCCTATCAGTATGCCCTTCTGCGTCTCGCGCTCCACGACCAGCTCGCCCTCGTAGACGAGGGTGCCGTCGTCGAGCATATGGTGGGACGAGTACTCCACGTAGACCGCGTGCGGGACCTCGTTCCTCGTGTGGAGGAATACCTTCTCGCGTATCGTCTCGGCTATGCGGAACACGGGCTCCTGGTCGGTGTAGAATTCGGGGGGGTAGAACTCGGGCCCGAGGGGGCAGGCCTCGGCGAGGGCCTCGACGACGGCCTCGACGCCCGTGCCCTTCTCGGCGGAAATGTCGAAGGCGCGGGCGCCCGGCATGCGCTCCTCGAGGAACAGCCGCGCCCTGGCGATGTCCGATTCCCTCGCGTCTATCTTGTTGACCGCGACGATCGTCTTCCCCGCGTACGGCGCGACCTTGGCTATGATCGACTCCTCCTCGGCCCCGGGGGCGCGGGTCGTGTCGACGACGTACAGCACGAGGTCCGCGTCCTTGAGCGCGTGCACCGCGATGTCCCGGAGCCGGCGGTTTATGGCCTTCTCCGAGTCGTGGAGGCCGGGCGTATCGAGGAACACCAGCTGGTAGGCCTCCGTCGTCTTGATGCCCCGTATGGTATTCCGGGTCGTCTGGGGGACCGGGGAGACGATGGCCACCTTCTGGCCGCAAATGGCGTTGACGAGGGTGGATTTTCCCGCCGACGGCCGCCCTACGACGGCTATGAAGGCTGATTTGTGGATGTCGGGCACGAGGCCCTCCTTTCGCGCCGATTAGGCGCGGCGTAGCGACTGAGGATAGTCCATGCCCGAGAAAAGGGAGAATTGAGCCTCGGCTTGGGCTTGGAGCATGCCGAGGCCGTTGGAGACGCGGCAGCCGGCCGCTTTCGCGCGCCGCATCACGTCGGTTTCCGTAGGGCTGTAGATAGTCTCGTAGAGGGCCTCGCGCCCGGAGAACTCGTACCATTCTATAGGATCGCCCGCCTGGCCGCCCTCGAGTCCCACCGAGGTCGTCTGCACGATCAGGTCGTTGTAGCGTTCCATCAGGTCCGCCGCCCGCTCCGTCATGCCGGACCACTCGAAGCCGTAGCTCTCCGCGAGGTGCTTCGCCTTGGACATGTTCCTGTTGATGACGCAGGCCTTGGCGCCGAGCGACCTGAGCGCGAAGGCTACCGCCTTGGCGGCGCCGCCGGCCCCGACGATGGTCGTCCTAAGGCCGTAGAGAGATTCCACGCCCAGGAAACGGCGGACGTCGGCGGAGAAACCGTACGCGTCGGTATTGTAGCCCGCCCAGCCCGATCCTTCGCGTATCGCGGTGTTGCAGGCGCCGATGGCCTCGACCTCCGCGGAGCGCCTGGTAAGGTAGGGCAGGATCCTCTCCTTGAACGGGACGGTAATGGAGAAGCCCTTCACGCCCAGCCTGTCGGCGAGGGCCAGGAACGGCTCTACGTCGTCGGCCGGGAAGGGCAGGTACAGCGACCTGAGGCCTAGCTCGGAGAAGCCGGCGTTGTGGATCGTGGGCGATAGCGAGTGGATCACGGTCGGGCCGCCGAGGATGCCGTAGAGGCTCCAGTCGGGACCGTACTCCTTGGCGCGGAAGGTCTCCAGCAGCTTCGAAGGCTCTAGCTGCCCGGGAGCCTCGGGCTCGAGGCCGGATCCCGAGGCGCTCGCGTAGACGAGCATGCTCCCGAGCCGCGCGGCGAGCACCCTCGTGCAGAAGCCGTACGCGCCCATGCTGACGACGACCCGCTCGGATCCGCCGTCGCCCCCCTCGAACAGCCTGAACACCGAGTCGACGTCGCGCAGGCCCTCCGCCGCGACGGCTAGCTTGGGTATCTCGTACGGCCTCGCGGAAAGGTCCCTCCATACCCTGTCTATGTCCTCGGGCATGCCGTGCATGCAATGCTTCGAGCGGATAATCTTCGTGCCGAAGGTGCGAGCGGCCTCTTGTATGGAAGGGATATGGAAGTCGTACTCTATGTCGACGTGGGAGAAATTCTTGCCCCGGTTCGAGTCGGCGAAGGCCAGCCCCCGCGCGAATATGACAAGCCTGACGCCTTCTCCCATGTCGAACATGCCGCCGTCGGAGCGCCTCCGGACCGTGAGAATGCTCGGGATCCTCGCCTTCTCGGGGAAGGCCCGCACGTGGAACAGCTCGCCGGGATCCAGGAAATCGGCGCGCAGCTCGACCATGTCCACCTTGTCGCGGTATTTCTCGAGGGCGGCGAGGTCCTGGGCTATCGTGGAGCCGGTTAGGCAGAGGCAAATCTTAGGCACGCGCCCTCCTAAAAATCGGCCCGGTAGATATAGAGCTCGACTATATCGCCCGCGTCGTCGACGACTCCCCTGAGGCGAACCGGCCAGGCCTCGCCGGGCAGCGACCATTCATACGAATCGGGTAGCTCCGTTTCCGGCGAGCCGAGGGCCGAGACCGCCCGGTCGACCGCGGATCCGACGACGAATCCCAGGACGGGCCGCGCGTAGGGCTCGGCGACCCTTACCTGCCAGACCCTGTCGAGGAAGAGGAACAGCGAGAAACCGCCGCCGTAGTCGAACACCACGTCGTCCTGCCAGGCCTCCGCCCCGCGGACGGCGAACACGCCGCCGGGCGGGCCGAATCGCTCGATGGCCTGAGCCGGGCTGAGGCCGAGCAGCGTGGCCGGATCCTCGGGCACGGCGGGCGCCGGCGCCTGCGCGGTCGCCAGGGCGGTCGCGGCGAGGAGTATCGTTAATGCCAAGGGCACGGCGCGCTTCATCGTACCTACTGTACCGGAGCCGAGCCGTACGCCGCAAGCCCGCGAGGATACGCGCCCGCGAGGATACGCGCCCGCATGGATACGCGCATATTTTTGCACGCGGGCTTGAGGAAAGGCGGTCACTTCGATTATTGTTAAAGATAAGGAGTCACACGTGCCATCTCATTCGATACTCCCAGATTCACGTCGCGCCGCCATCGAGGCGGCGTTCGACGAGGCGCTCGCCGAGGTTCGCGCCGCCAAGGACGTCGCCCTGCTCCAGGAATGCCGCGCTATCTTCCGTAAGCGGGTTCCCCTGCATCTCAGGGCCTACGTCGCGGCGACGCTCGCGCTCAAGGGAGCCCCGAGATCGTCGGACAGACGCGGCCGATCGGGCCCCGACGCCAGGCCGAGCGGCGAGTCCCGCGCCGGCGGCGACAAGCGCAAGGACGGGCGCCAGCAGCAGGCGCCCAAGAACGCGGATAAGCAGAAGAAGGAGCCCCTGGCCCGCGAGGAGCGCAAGGACCGCGAGCCGGCGGAAAGCCGCGAGCCCCGCGAAGCGCGCGAGAATCGCTATCGCGGCGAAGGCGTCACGCTGTTCGTCAGCGCAGGCAGGAGGCAGCGCTTCTACGCGCGGGTCGCCGTCAAGGTCATGCTGGAGATACCCGGCGTCGCGGACGAGAGCGTCGGCGATATCAGGACGATGGATAACTATAGCTTCATCGTCGTCGATCCGGCTATCGAGGACCTCGTAATAGCCGGGCTCAACGGGTACGATTTCAAGGGCCGTACGCTCGCGGTCAATCGGGCCCGGAAGCGGGGCGAGCCGGCCCCGCTCGCCGACGCCGACGCCCCGGCCTCCGAGGGGTACTCCGGCGAGGATTACCGCGATTCCGGATCCGACGACTCCGATGGGCTCGACGCCTTCGGGAGCGGTGCCGAAGAGGATTCGCCGCTCTACGACGATGCGGACGGTTCAGAGGCCGACGGTTCAGAGGGCGACGTCCCCGAGGGCGACGTCCCGGCGGACGACGAGCTAGAGAAATCGCCTGAGCGCGAAGATCAGTAGCCAGCCGTTAACGGCCAGCGCGCTCGCCATCGCGAGGGCGCTGGCCGTAGTCGCGCCGTACGCCCGCTTGCGCCACGCCCGCTTTAGTTCTTCATTTCCATGCTCGAGCGCCTCGGTATCCCTCCTGGCCCTGCAATAGCGCGCCCTCTTCCAGTAGCGCCTATAGAGGAAGAACCCGACGACGCCGGGCGGCAATAGGGCTAGGATAGGGGAGAACGCGACCGTTATGGTCAGGGCCCCGACGAGGGACGGAACCTTGCCAGAGAGCGCGGACGGCAATATTGCGCTCATGGCGGCCGCGCCCAGCGCGAGGGAGACCTGAGTCGTCGGGTTCCAGTACTCGTTATCGTGGCGTCCCGCCCAGACCGAGCGCCTGACGACCTCGTCGTCGTCCCCGTCGTGGAGCACGACGAGGGGCGCTTCCTTCCCGCGCGCCCCTATCGCGAGGCGGCCTCCCCGGAGCGTCGCGCTCCCGGCGACGAAGGCCCTGGCGCCCGGCCCTATGGAAGGCAGAGAGCTCCAGCGTAGCCGCGCTATGGCGTCTTCTCCCGCTCGGCCGGTCAGCGTGTATACCCATGCGTCCTTGAGCTCGACGACGCAGGCGGCGCCATGGCCCGAGATCCAGAGCTCGTGCTGCCCGCCTATGGCGTCCACCTCGCCCTGGACGCGGCAACGGCCTAGCTCTCCGTCCGACTGCCCGCTCCCCGCCTCGCCCGGAGCCTGGCCCAGCGCCTCTCCCAATCCGGGCAGGCGGGATGAGTCGACCACGGCCTTCCTGAATTGGCGCCATTGATGCCGTACGACGAAGGCGCCCGCGACGGGTAGGAGGACGTAGAAGAGTACGGCCGCCACGGCGGCTAGGAATACGGGTACGAACATCTATCGGCTCTCCGCTTGCCATCGTCGCCCGCGGTCGGTACTATGGCGGGGCATGATACGAAGCTTCAGTGTAGGCCCCATAGGGGAAAACGTCTATATTATCGAGAATCCCGGCGCCCCTCTCGTGATAGTCGATCCGGGCGCCGAACCCGACCGGATCCTCTCCGAGGCGCTAGCGGCGATAGCCCGCTCGTCGGCGCCTTCCGTCATAGTCGCGCTGACGCACGGGCACCTCGATCACGTGGCCGGCCTGCCCGGCCTGCTCTCCGGGTTCGCGGCCGCGGGGACCGAGGTCAAGACCTACGCTCCGGAGGGCGACAGGGACTATTTCGGCGAGCGGGCCAAGGCTACGAACGAGCGCGTGTTCACGAGCATCGGCGCCATGGCCTTTTTCCGCAAGCACTGGATAGACATGCCCGAGGCCGACGTCTATTTCGGGCACGGCTTCTCGTTCCCCGGGACCGACGTGGTCGCGCTGCATACCCCGGGCCACACCCGCGGCTCGTCCTGCTTCCTGGCCGAGAGCGCCTCGTCGCTGATGGCCGGCGACACCCTGTTCCGCGACGGCAGGGGCAGGACGGATAACTTCGACGCCGACGAGGCGACGATAGTGCACTCGATACGCGAGCGGCTATGCCCGCTCCACGACGCCGTGCGCGTCTGGCCGGGCCATGGGGAGCAGACGACCATCGGCCACGAGAAGCGATACTACCGATAATACCGGAGGCACGCGGATGATAGCCGCAGTTTTCCCGCACTCTTTGCCCTTTACCGTCCGCGGCTCGCCCCGGGCGCCGATCCTCGCCGTAGCCGCCCTCGCGCTCGCCGCCTCGTGCTCGGGAGGGCCCGCGGATAGGACCGACCTGGTGCTCGGCACCGTCTGCTCGGTACGCGTCCTCGACGGCGGCTCGGAGGAGGCCCTTGACGCGGCCTTCGCGAGGCTCCGGGAGATAGAGGCCTCCATGAGCGCCAACGCCGAGGGTACCGTCGTCTCGGCGATCAACGCCGCCGCCGGGGCCTCCCCCGTCGCGGCCCCCGCCGACGTCCGCTACGTCGCCGGGAAGGCGCTATGGTACGCGGCGCTGTCCCGCGGCGCCTTCGACCCGACGATAGGGCCGGTCGTCAAGCTGTGGAACATCGGCCTCCCCGGCGAGCGCGTCCCGTCGCCCGAGGAGATCAGGGCCGCCCTGCCGCTCGTCGCGTACGGGGCCGTCAGGATAGACGACGCCGCGGGTACCGTATTCCTGCCGCGCGAAGGCATGCTCCTCGACCTGGGCGCCATCGCCAAGGGCTACGCGGCCGACGAGGTGGCGCGCGTCCTGCTGTCCAAGCGGGTTAAGGCCGCCGTCATAGACCTCGGCGGCAACGTCAAGGTCGTGGGCAGGAAGCCCGACGGCTCCAAGTGGCGCGTGGGCATACAGAACCCCTTCGACTCGCGGGGCGAGCATATCGGCATAGCGACGCTCGAGGGCGGGTCAACGGTCGTGACGAGCGGCGTCTACGAGCGCTACTTCACAGGCGCAGACGGCCGGCATTACCACCATATCCTCGATACGAGGACCGGTTATCCCGTCGTGAACGGGCTCGTATCGGTGACGGTCATCAGCTCGTCGTCCGTCGACGCGGACGGACTGTCGACGACCCTGTTCGCGCTCGGCCTGGAAGAGGGCATGGCCCTCGCGGAGTCGCTGGAGCACGTCGAGGCCGTGTTCATAGACGAGCGGCGGCGCGTGTACGTGAGCTCCGGCGCCAAGGGCGTGTTCAAGCTGGGGGATTCTTCATTTACCCAGGCGGAGCTGCCCTGAGGGCGAGCCCGCGGCTCGCCGGATTACCGCTCGCAGCCGGCCTCGACCGGTATCGCCTGCTCCCGTACGATCTTGGCGGCCAGCTCCACCGCGTCGATTATCTGCTGGTATCCCGTGCAGCGGCAGAGGTTCCCGCGCAGGGCCTTGCGGATCTCCTCCCGGCTCGGCTCCGGATTCTGCAGCAGCAGCGCGTAGGCGCTCATCACCATGCCGGGGGTGCAGAAGCCGCACTGGATGGCTCCCGCGTCCATGAAGGCCTTCTGGAGCGGGTGCAGCTCGCCGCCCGGGCCCTCCATGCCCTCGATGGTGACGACCGACGTCCCTACGGCCTTCTTGACCGGCGTCTTGCACGCGCGCAGGGCCTTGCCGCCTATCACGACGGTGCACGAGCCGCAGAGGCCCTTCTCGCATCCGTTCTTGGTGCCGGTCAGGAAGCGGCGCTCCCGCAGGTAATCGAGGAGCGACAGTTCCAGCTCCTCGTCCTTGACGCTGAAATCGGTTCCGTTGACGTTGATAGAGTTCATGCCAGGTCCTCCGGGCGGATGCGTATCGGCATGTCCTTGTAGCGGACGCCGGTGGCGTTGTAGATGGCGTTCGCTATGGCGGGGGCTATGAGTTCAATGGCGGGCTCGCCTATGCCCTTCGCGCCGGTCAGCGAATTGGGGTCGTGGTTTTCCACGATGATGCCGGTCATTTCCGGCAGGTCGGTCGTGCGGGGTATCTGGTACTTGTCGAAATTGAGGCAGGCGCTCTTGCCGCCTTCCCTGACGAAGTCCTCCATCAGCGCCATGCCGAGGCCCTGCGTAACGCCGCCGTACATCTGCCCAAGCAGCATGGCCTTGTTGATAGCCTTGCCTATGTCGTGGCCAGCCACGATGTTGAGCAGCCTGACCTTGCCTGTTTTCTTGTCTACCGTCAGCTCCACGGCCTGGCATGAATAGACGTAGGTAAAGTACGCGTCGCCCTGGCCGTTGGTGTCGTCCCAGCTGACGGGAGGCGCCTGGAAGGTGCCGAAGGCATAGGGGGTGATGCGCTGCAGGAACAGCTCCCGCATCGCTTCTTCCCAGGTCAGGTTGTACTCGAAATTGAGGCCCCAGATCCTATCGTCATGGAAAGTCACTTCCTCGGGCTTGCAGCGCAGGCGCTCGGCGAGGTGCTTCTGCAGCAACTCCTTGTACTGCCTGGCCGCGACCACGACGGCGGAACCGCCCATGATCGTGCCTCGGGTGGCCACGGTGGTGCCGCCGTCCGGGATGGAGCTGGTGGACGAGCGGCGGTAACGGATGCGTTTACGGTCGGTTCCCAGCTCGTCGGCCAGGATGATGGCCATGGTGGACTCCGATCCCTGTCCGTTCTCGTGGACGCCGGCTTCCAGGAGTATCGAGCCGTCGTACTGGCCGTTGATGATGCAGCCGCAGAAATCCATGCCCTCCGCTCCGAGGCTGGCGCCGCGGTAGCTGATGGCCAGTCCTATTCCGTAGAGCTCGTCGGTCTCGGACTTGCCGAAGGAACACGTCTCGTACTTCTTGCGGTAGCCGATTTCGTGGACGACCTGGTTCATCACGTCCTCGAGGCTGACCGTGTGGCCCCTCATCCTCTGGCCGGTCACCGTGACCGAGTCCTGCTTGACCATGTTGATCCGGCGCAAGCCCAACGGGTGGATCTTGAGCTTGTGCGCGATCATGTCCATCAGCTGCTCTACGGCGAAGTTCACCTGCGGCGCGCCGAAGCCGCGCATGGCGCCGGTAAAGATGTTGTTCGTGGCGACGCCGTAAACGTCGGCGTGGATGTTGTCTATGGAGTAGGGGCCGAAGCACTGGGCTGTGGAGCGCCAGGTGACCCAGGGCGTCACCGAGAGGTAGGCGCCGGAATCCGCGTGCATAACGGCCTTTACGGCCAGCACCCTGCCCTCGCTGGAGACGCCCACCTTGTAGTGCAGGCGGTAGGGGTGGCGCTTGTAGGTCTCGCGCATCGACCACTCGCGGTCGTAGCGCATCTTCACGGGGCGACCGGTCAGCCTGGCCGCGAGCGCGGCTCGGGCGCAGACTGCCGCGGCGTTGTCGTCCTTGCCGCCGAAACCGCCTCCCACGGATATCGTGTACACCTCGACGTTCGACAGCGGCTCGCCCAGGAGCGCCGCCGTGAAGCGGCGCGTGCTGAACGGGTGCTGCATGCTGCCGTATATCTCCACGACCCCGTCGGCCCGCGGCACGCAGACGGCCGCCTCTGGCTCCATGTACGCGTGCTCCACGGCCTGGGTGGAAAAGTCCTCTTCGATTATTAGCTCGCATCCAGCGAACAGCGGCTCGGGGTCGCCATGGCGCAGGCGGTGGTGGGTAACTACGTTGGAGTCGCTCCACGACGGTACGACGGGCGCCCCTGGCTCCAGCGCTTCCTCGATGGTAAGCACCGCCTTGACGGGCGTCGCAGTGATCCTGACCAGCGCCGCCGCCGATTTCGCCGCCTCGCGGGTGTCAGCCACCACGATGGCGCATACGTCGCCCCATGACCGTATCCGGTCGGAGACGAGTATGGGATAGTCCTTCTCTATCTGCCCGAAGGTGGCGGAGCCGGGCACGTCGGCCGCGGTTATAACGCGGACATTTCCGGGGCTGGCCAGGGCCGCCGCCGCGTCGATGCGCACATCCTTCGCGGAGACATACTCCGAGTACACGGGCACCGCGTGCAGCATACCCGCGAACGAGACGTCGTCCGCGTACGTAGCGCGCCCCGTGACCTTGGCGCGGGCGTCGTTCCTGAAGGCGGTATCGGGCCTCATGAGGCGGCTTCTTCCGTAGCCGGGCGGCGATCGGCCAGCTTGAGCCTGAGGAAGGCCCACGGCGCCCCGAACGATACCCAGGCTCCCACGAGGCCGTACCGGACGAAGCGGAAGAGGGCGTAGAGCTGCTCCCCGGCCGCCGGCGCGACGAGCTTGAGGCCGAAGTAAATGACGGCGACCCCCGCGAGCCCGAGCGCGAGCCGCGCCGCCTTCTTGCCGGTAGAGCCGGAGGACGCGTCGAAGCGCAGCTTGTCGAACAGGAAGGCCGCCCCGACGGCCGTGCCGAAGAATATGCCCGAGAGGCTCGTATCGTTCATATTGAGGGCGTTCATGGCGAGCGCTATCGCCGCCGCGGCTATTACGCGGAGACGGACGTTCCAGGACGCCAGCGCGGCGGCTAGCCGGTCGCCGAGGAGGAACGCCGCGATGGCGAAGCCCCATCCCAGGCCCAGGCCCAGGAATATATCGGTGGGGAAGTGGACGCCCAGGTATAGCCTCGTGAAGCTGACGACCAGGGGTACCAGGATAGCCAGGAGGAGCCCCCAGGGCTTGCGCAGCCTGGGAGCGAGGAGGCCCCAGAACGTCGAGGTGCCCTGGGCGTGGCCCGAAGGCAGGCCGTAGCTGGTCTCGTGCGAAAGGCCGACGGCGGGGTCGAGGTTGAACGGCCTCGGCTGGGCGAACAGGGCCTTGGTCCAGCCGTTGACGAAGGCGGAGGCTATGAACACGAGCCCGAGGCGGGCGCCGAAGCGCTCGTCGATGCACCAGAACAGGATAGGCAGGAACAGAAGGTAGAAATACTCGGAGCCGAGCAGGGTCAGGGCCCTCATCGCGGAGGTCAGTCCGGGGCTCGAGATGGTCTGGATGGCCCGCACGACGTCGAGGCCCCAGTTCAATACGCCTTCCATAGTAGCTCCTTTCGCCGGGCTCGCTAGGCCGATCGAGGTAATAGCGCCTTGCCCTCGGAGAGGAGGCGCCGGAATTCTTGCTCGGGTACCGGCTTGGAGAACAGGTACCCCTGGTATTGGTCGCAGAAGATGGTGTCCAGGAAGCTCATCTGCTCTATGTTCTCGACGCCCTCGGCGACCACCGTGAAGCTTAGGGTGTGGGCCAGGTCCACGATGGCGGACGCGATTATAGCCGCCTTCCTGTCCGACGGGAGCGGGTCTATGAACGACTTGTCCATCTTCACCGTGTCCACAGGGTAGTCCTTGAGCTTCGAGAACGACGAGTACCCCGTGCCGAAGTCGTCGATCGATATGGCGGCGCCCAGGTCCTTGAGCTCGAGGAGCTTGCGTATGCTCTCCCGCTCGTTCGTCATGATGCCGCTCTCGGTGATCTCGAATTCCAGGCGCCTCGGGTCCACGCCCGTCGATTCGATGATGGCGGTTATATCCTCGACGAGCGACTCCTGGCCGAACTGCCGGGGCGAGAGGTTAATGGAGATGGGTATCTCCGGCAGGCCGACGGCGCTCCAGCCCGCGGCTAGCTCGCAGGTCTTGAGGATGACCATGGAGCCTATCCTGTCGATGTTCCCCGATCTCTCGGCCACGTCGATGAAGGAGGCCGGGCCCTTTATCTCTCCCGTGGCCAGGCGCCACCGGACGAGGGCCTCCGCGCCGACTATGAAGCCCGACCTGTCCACCTTGGCCTGGAAGAAGGGCTCGAAGCGGCGCTCGCCGATAGCCTGGCCGAGGTCGCTCTCGATGCGCTGCCGCTCCAGTATCTCGCCGTTGAGCCTGGCGTCGAACAGCCTGTAGCCGTCCCGCCCCGATTCCTTGGCCATGTAGAGCGCCGTCTCGGCGTTCCGGGCCAGCTCGGCGGCGTCCTTGCCGTCGTTGGGGAAGAAGGCCACGCCCATCGACGCCGAGATCCTGAGCTCCTGCCCGAGCCCTATCCTGAACGGGTCGGCGAACGCGGCCCTGGCCTTGGCTATTATCTCCTTGATATGGTCCTGCGACTTGATGTCCGGGAAAAGAGCGAAGTACTTGTCGCCGCGATAGCGCGAAAGCACGTCGTCGTTCCGGAACGAGTTGCGCAGAGCCTCCGCGGCGCACTTGAGGACTTCGTCGCCGGTCTTCGTCCCGTACATGTCGTTGACGTGCTTGAACTTGTCTAGGCCGATGGCCATGACGCCGAATACGCGGCCCCGGTTCGCGGCTATGGTTATGTTCCTCTCGACGTCGCGCATGAACGACTCCCTGTTGGGGAGGCTGGTGAGCGGGTCGAAGTACTCGTAGAAGAGCGCGCGCTCCTCGGCCTTCTTCTGCCTCGTCACGTCCCTGAGGGTCATGATGACGCCGGCGATGTCGGGGTTGCGCAGGTAGTTGGAAGCGGCGGCCTCCACGGGGAGCTCCACGCCGTCCTGCCTGCGTATCGAGAAGCCGGCGGTGAACGTGGGATGCTCGGCGACGAGGTTGGAGGAGAACATAGCCCGCTGCTCGGTGGAGAAGCCGTCGCCGAGCAACGAGAAGAAATCGGACCCCTCTATCTCCTCCGGAGCGTAGCCGAGGAGCGCCCTCGCGCTCGGGCCGCAGAAGCGGACCCAGCCGTCGGACTCGAGGATCATCACGACGTCGGCCGCGTGCTGGACGAGGCCCCTGAACAGCGCCTCGTACCGGCGGGCCGTGGCGCGCTCGGCCCTGGAGGGAACCCGTTCGAGCGGCTCGGCGGCCGTGGCTTCTTCTAGGAGCGCGGGCGCGCCTTGGTTCTCTGCGCCCGGGGCGCGGGCGTCCTTGCCGTTCATTGCGACAGTGTAACCGGGAGCGCTTCTAGGGGCAAGCGGAAAAGGGCGGGCGCGACCCGCGCGCGCGTTCGGCGGAGGCTCGCCTTGACGAGCCGTCCGGGGCCGTAGTACAAAAGCGTTGCGTATCCGCTGCCGGCATGGTGAAATGGTATACACGGCAGACTCAAAATCTGCTGCCCGCGAGGGCGTGAGGGTTCGAGCCCCTCTGCCGGTACTCTTCAATACGGGGGAGAGCGATGGACTGTAGGCCTGGTTGCGGCGCGTGCTGCGAGGCGCCGTCTATCTCTTCCGCCCTTCCCGGCCTGCCCGGGGGTAAGCCCGCCTCGATACCATGCCCCTTCCTGACGCCGGCCTATCGGTGCTCGCTGTTCGGATCGGTCCTCAGGCCTTCCGTGTGCTCGTCCCTGGCGCCCGAACCCGCGATGTGCGGCTCTTCCCGCGAGGAGGCGCTATCGTACTTGTCTCGATTGGAGCTGCAGACGGCTCCCCAGGATACATGATCTACGTACGCTTTTTTCGAGGAGGTCTATCATGGACGATGTTGCGGCGTGGCGGAACGATACTATAGGCGAGGCGGCCGTCAAGGCGCTTAAGAAGAACGGCTTCGACGCCTCGTACGTCAAGACCGGCGCGGAGGCCGCCGCGCTCGTGTCGGCCTTCCTCAAGAAAGGCGCTACCGTAGGCTTCGGCGGCTCCATGACCGTCAAGGGGCTTGGTATACAGGGCCTGGCCGCGGCGGCGGGCTGCGAGCTACTCGACCATAACGCGCCGGGGCTCGAGCCGGACGCCAAGGTCAAGATCCTCAAGCGCCAGCTGACGAGCGACGTCTTCGTCTCGGGGTCTAACGCGGTGACGCTCGAGGGCGAGATAGTCAACGTGGACGGCACCGGTAACCGCGTCGCCGCGCTGAGCTTCGGGCCCGCCAAGACCGTGGTCGTCGTGGGGGTCAACAAGCTCGTCCGCGACATCGACGAGGCCTTCGCCCGCATAGAGTCGTACGCGTCCCCATGAACAATAAGCGCCTGTCCAGGCCCAATCCCTGCGTCAAGTCGGGCGTCTGCATGGACTGCGACGGCGATACGAGGATCTGCAGGGCCTACCAGATACTGAGGAAGAGGCCGCTGGGCACTGACTTCACAGTGATAGTCGTAGGCGAGAACCTGGGCTACTGATCCGGGCCGCGCCGGGCGGCCCGGCCCCGCCCGGCCCCTAGTCGAGGATGGTCGTCGACGCGCCGGACGAAGCGCCGGGGGCCTTGCGCGCCTCGGAGACTATGCGCCTGTCCTCGCCCCGCCGAATGACGGGGATGTCGTCGTAGCGGCCCGAGTTGTTCCAGAAGAGCAGTCCCTCGTTTGACGCGTCCCTGACGCCGTCGACCTCGAGGGCGACGTAGGCGGGCGAGTACCACTGCCTGTCGTAGCGCACGTTCAGGTAGAAGGCCTGCACGTAGGGCCGGACGACCACTCGCTTCCTCGATATGTACGAGTTTCGCAGCGTGCCTATGCGGTAGATGCGGTACGGCCGCATGACGGCGGGCTCGAAGCCCATGAAGCCCTGCTCGAAGTGGGAAGGGTAGAACATCGGGCAGATGACGTCGACGTAGCGGGCGAGCAGCTCCACGTCCTGGCCCGTCCTGACGCCGGAGCGGTACCAGCCGTTGGCGCCGTAGATGTCTATGCTGATGGGCGCGGCTATATTAGCGCGCGCGTAGGATAGGAACGACATGAGGGCGCTCTCCATGTCCATGCCCTCGTCCTTCCAGCGGAAGCGCGCGTCGTCCAGGTTGGTCCCGTCGGTCGGGAAGCGTATGTAGTCGAACTGCACCTCGTCGAAGCCCCGGGCGATTATCTCCCTGGCTATGGCGACGTTGTATTCCCAGACCTTCTCCGAGTACGGGTCCACCCAGTACTCGCCGTAGTACTTCCTCTCCATGACCTTCTCGGTCGCCGGGGCCGCGGTCGAGGGAGGGGCTCCCTCCGGAGCCGGTACGGGCACTTCCCTCTCCTCCAGCTCGTAGCCCCTCCAGGGCTTTCCCTCGCGGCCGTCCCACACGGCGTACGCGCCGCCGAGGTGCTCGTAGAGGCGCTGGTCCTTGAATACGACGATGCGGGCGACGAGGTAGCGGCCCTTGGCCTTCATCTCGCCCGTGAAGCCTTCCACGTCCAGCGGGTTCACCGTCTTGCCTATCGCCTTGACCAGCGGGTCCCGCGGCTCGAAGCGGAGCCTGCCGTAGTCGTCCTTGAGGTCGACGACGACCGTGTCCAGGCCTCGCTCCGTCATCAGCCGGTCGTAGCTGGCCCGCGTCTCGGGGCGCACCGCGAAGCCGGTCTGCAGGTAGATGCCGTGGCGCCCGTCGGCCGCCTGGCGGTACGGCTTGTCGCTCCTGAACGACGCGAGCCACAGCTCGCTGAGGTTGAGCGCGGGCTTCCCGGCGGCGCCCGGGGAGTAGATAGCCTCCAGCTGCGAGCCTAGGCCCGAGGCTGCCGCGAGCACCTCGGCGGTCTCGGCGCTCGCCTTGGTCGCCGTGCCCCGCGCCGTGTCCAGGCGCATGACGGCGCCCTCCGCGACGAAGAGGAGCCCGTCGGGACGGGGCTGCAGGGAGTCGAAGGCCGCGAACTCGGCGCCTTCCTTGTACTGTACGCGGAACGCCGCGGCGGCGAAGTCGTAGCGGTAGAGGCGGGGCAGGAAGGAGTTGGCCGCCCATACGGCCGGGCCGTCGGCGCGGGCCTCCACGACGATGTCCGATACCTCGTCGGCGCTCGCGGAGGGGTCGCTCTTGCCGAGGTCCCCGCCTATTTCCCTCCAGGCGCCGGCCTCGGTCCTGACGAAGGGGCCCTTGATGGAATGCGACGCGAACAGGAGCAGCTCGGGCCTGCTCGTGACGGCGACCGCCTTCATCCCGGGCTGGGGGGCGGGCGACGGCAGCGACTTCCACGAGGCTCCCGCGTCGCGCGTCAGGTATACCCTGTCCTTGGTACAGGTCACCAGGATGGCCGGGTCGTACGGATCGGCCTCCAGGTCCTTGAGCTCCTGGATCTCCCGCTCGAAGCCCTTGACGCCCCCCGCGAAGGTCTTGACCGTCTTGACGGGTATGCCGGAGTTTCGCTCCTCGAACGACGAGAGGTCCCGGCTGCGGAGCACGCCGCGGCTCGTCAGGAAGAAGTACGAGTCGCCGGCCCTGACTATCTTCTTGACCTCGACGCCCGAGAGTATCCTGACCGGCCTCGAGGAGCCGTCCAGGCGATACAGGCCGTCGGACGCGCCGACGAGGGTCTGGCCGTGGGCCGATAGGGCGCCGAGCGATAGGAGGAAGGCTAGGATGCGGGGCGTCGATGCGTGCATGGGGTGGTACTCCGGGAGCGCGGATATCGAGGCCTATGGCTTTTTCGCCGACGGCCTCGCGTCGATAGTACAAAAAAGGGCCCGCCGTGGATAGGGCGCCGTCGCGGTAGGCGTCACGGTAGGCGTCACGGTAGGCGTCACGGTAGGCGTCGCCGCTACGGGGAGCGGGACCGCTAGAGTATCCTCGAGCGGTTCTCCTCGCCGATGCGCAGGACGGCGTCCTTCGTCGACTCGCCCTCGAGCCTGCGGCGCTTCAAGTCGGTCGCGAAGCTACCCATGGAGAAATGGTTGAAGCCGTATAGCCGCTCGGAAGGGCGGCCGCTTCTGGGCGGGCTTGGTTCACCGGCCTCGTCGTCCGATCCTGCGTCCGCCCGGGCGTACGCGTCTACGAGGGCCTGCCTCCATGGATCGAACAGGCCCTTGGGCCGTACCTCGGACAGGCCCATGACCCAAACGCTGGCGCCGAAGCAGGCCTGGAGCGCCGGCGCTATCGACGCCATATAGCGCTGGCTCTCCTCGAGGACGCCCGCGGCCTCCGGGTATAGCTTGGCGAGCTTCCGTAACTGCACCGTCTTGGGCGTATGAACCGGCGTCTTGTTGATTATGACGACCTCCCGCCTGAAGTCAACGCCCAGCTCCCGCGCGAAGAATCGCTCGGCGACCATCCCCGATCGGCCCACCAGGTAGCGGTTCATCGCGGCTTCCTGCTCGCGCTTACCCGGGTTGTCGGCGACGACCACCCAGGAGACGTCCGCGCCCGGCCCGACGTCGTCGAGCGCCCTGTTGTAGACTATTGGCGTCTCGACGACGTACTCGTCGCCCGCCTCGCGGGCCAGGGCCCGCTGGGCGTCCGCGAGTCCCGGCAGGGCGGCGGTCCATGCGGCTACCCTATCCTTGAAGTCTTCCCTGATAGCCTCGAACCGCGCGAAAGCGGGCTTGTGCATCGCCTCTGAACCTTCCCGGCTCCTCGCCGTCGCTTGATCCCGGGATTGTAGCCGTCGGGGTCGCCGAGGGGCAAGAGGATCGGCGCGGAAGCCGGACCCGTTCCGGCGCATCGATAATGGTCCGCTAGCGCTCGATTTCCATAAGAACTTCTTTATTTTGATTACGAGGAGAGTCGGCTTTTAATATTTCTAGGCGACTGAGAGCGCCGGTGCGCGCGCCCGCGTACATGCGCTATGAAACGCAAACGGACCATCATAGACGGGGCGTATTACTACGTGACTGTCAAGACTAACGGCGGGAGGAAGTACCTCGAGTCGCCGGGCGCGAAAGCCATGTTTATAGACGCTCTCAAGAGGCTCAGGGCGAGGCATGACTGCCGCGTCGAGAATTTCGCTGTCCTGGACGACGGGATCCAGCTCCTCGTCAGGCCCTACGGGGCTACTACCCTCGCGGAGGCCATGAGCTGGCTATTCGGGGGGTACACCCAGCGGTACAACCGGGTTTTCGACGAAACCGGCCACCTGTTCGGTAGCCGGTACCAGTCGAGGCCGGTACTGGACTCGGGCGACCTCGACGACGCGCATCGGCGCATCGACCAGGCTCCGGTCCTAGCCGGGCTCGCCGTCGATGCCGAGGATTGGGCCTGGGGAGGGCTATGGCAGCGCGCGAGCGGCTCGAGGGACATAGTCGACGACCTCGTTCCCAGGCCCGAGCGGGCGCGGGCCGGGCTGGCCGTAGCCGTCGACGGCTACCTGTTCGCGTAGCGGCGCCGTGTAGCCGCGCCCCCCGGCCGTAGCCTAACGGGGCGTTCCGTGCTATCCTCGGGTAATACCAGAAGCGGCCAAGGACGTGCGATGTCCAGGACAATTGTATTCGTTAACCAGAAGGGCGGCGTCGGCAAGACGACGTCCGTAATCAACCTCGGAGCCTACCTCGCCCGCGAGGGCAAGCGGGTATTGCTCGTAGATTTCGACCCCCAGGCCAACCTGACGAGCGGCGTGGGCGGCCAGAAGAAGGCCAAGGGCGCTTACGAGGTCATCTCGGGCTCGGCCGAGATGCGCGACGTCATCAAGCCTACCAAGGTGGAGGGGCTCTACCTGGCCCCGTCTTCCATAGACCTATCGGGCGCCACCGTCGAGCTCGTCGACAAGGAAGGGCGCGACGACTACCTGAAGAACGCGCTAGCGACGGTGGAGGAGGAATACGACTTCATCCTCATCGACTGCCCCCCGTCGCTCGGGGTGCTTACCCTGAACGGCCTCTCGGCGGCTGACGAGGTGCTGATCCCTCTCCAGTGCGAGTACTTCGCCCTGGAAGGCCTGTCCTTGATCCTGCAGACCATCCAGCTCGTCCAGAAGGGCATGAACAAGGGCCTCAAGATAGCCGGCATCCTCTTCACGATGTACGACTCGCGCACGAGGCTCGCCCAGGACGTCGTCCAGCAGGTGTCCAGCTATTTCGGCGACCGGGTCTTCTCTACCATCATCCCGCGTAACGTCAGGCTGTCCGAGGCGCCCTCCCACGGCGTGCCCGTCTGCCTGTACGACGCCGCGTGCATAGGCGCGAAGAGCTACGAGAAGCTAGCGAAAGAGGTGCTCCAGCGTGGCTAAATTCGGATTGGGCAAGGGGCTCGAGGCCCTGATCCCCGAGAGCGCGCAGGACCCCCAGGGGCCGTCGGGCGAGGGCTCGGGCGGCGCCGGCATCCGGATGGCGCCGGTGGCGAGGCTGACGCCGTGCGCCGACCAGCCGCGCAAGCGCTTCGACGACCGTTCCATCGCGGAGCTCGCGGAGTCTATCAAGCGCCACGGAGTCATCCAGCCCCTCGTCGTCGAGGACGACGGCTCGGGCGGCTACCGCATCATAGCCGGCGAGCGCCGCTGGCGGGCCTCGACGGCCGCCGGCCTCTCCGAGGTGCCCGTAATAGTGAAGGAATACGGCCGCGAGAAGCGCCTCGAGGTCGCGCTCGTGGAGAACGTGCAGCGCGAGGACCTGAACCCCGTGGACGAGGCCGAGGCCTACCGCCAGCTGATGGAGGCCACGGGCCTGACCCAGGATCAGGTGGCGGAACGAGTCGGCAAGAGCCGGCCCGCCGTCGCGAACGCCCTGCGCCTCCTGGGCCTGCCTTCCGACGCTATGGAGGCTCTCCGCTCCGGCGCGATAAGCGCGGGGCACGCGCGGGCCATCCTCTCCGCGGTCAATCCGGCCGATAGGCACGTGCTGCTCAAGCGGGCCGTGGAAGACGGCATATCGGTCCGCGAGGCCGAGGCTCTCGCCTCTTCCTATAACAAGGGCGGCAGGGGCTCGGAACCAAGGCGCGCGAAGAAGGCCGCCCCCGAGCATCGAGCCGTAGACCCGGAGCTGGCCGCCCTCGAGCAGGGCCTGATAGGCCGCCTCGGCACCAAGGTAGCCATCCGGGGAGACGCCTCCCGGGGTTCCATCGTCATAGAGTACTTCTCCATGGACGACCTGGACCGGGTCTTCGGTATCATAGCCGGGGCCGAATCGAGGGGCTAGCGTTGATCTCAACCATAAGACGATCGGCCGCCGCGGCCGTCTCGCTGGCCGCGGGACTCGCTATAGCGGGCGTTCCCGCCGCCGCGCAGGCCGCCTCCTACGCCGCCCGCCCGCCGCAGGCCTCGTCCGAGTACCTGTTCGGCGTGCCCGAGGGACAGGACCTAAGGCGTCTCGTAGACCGGCCGACCCTCGCGGGGACGACCTATTACGTCTTCGAAGACCCGGCGAGCGGCGACAAGCGCCTAGGGGGCTACGCCGAGGTCCTGGCCGTCTACGACATGCCCCTGGAGGCCCTCTGGGCCGTCCTCGTCGACTTCGAGTCCTATCCTAGCTTCTCTCCGCGCATACTCGGCTCCGTCGTAGAAGCGACGAGCGACGGTGACGACGGCACGGTATACCGCCTCCGCTATACGACGGGTATTCGCTTCCTTGGGATAGAGGTGTCCTACGTCGCCCTCGAGGACGTAACGGCCGTGTCGTTCGACGACGGGGCCAGGGCGACCCGTACGCGGCTCGTCGAGAGCCTGGACGGATCCGTGTTCGAGCACTTCAGCTCCTTCTACCTGTCGCCCGTGACGGTAGACGGCCATGACATGACCTTCGTTCGCTACTTCAGCCGCCCGGGCATCAATAAGCCCGGCTTCGGGATGCTCCAGGTCGTGCAGTTCTTCGCGCCGCCCGAGGGCAAGGCCCAGGTGTCGTCGGTCGCCAAGGAGGCCGCGCGCAGGATAAAGGCGCTCGGGGCGTCCCCGGCGCCGCAGGCTAGAGGTCGCGAACCGAGGCCATGAGCGCAAAATCGATACTCGCCTCGGTAGCGCTCGCCGCGGCTCTATCCTTTCCCTGCCTGGTCTGCGCCGAGCCCCGGTCGGACTCGCCGCAGGCGTCCGAGCCGGATGTCCCGGGGCCGCGGCCGTCCGGGCCCCAGGCGTCCGCCGAGTACCTGTACGGATTGCCCGAGGGCACCGACCTCGCCCGGCTCGTCGATAGGCCGACGCTCGTCGGGACGACCAATTACCTGTTCGACGACCCGGAGACCGGGGAGCGGCGGCTCGGGGGATACGCCGAGGTGGTCGCCGTCTACGACGTCCCTATCGACGAGCTCGTGGCCGTGACGACCGACTACGAGTCGTACCCGTCGTTCATGCCCAGGATATTCGGCGTCAGGACGATACGCGAGGCGGGCGACGAGGCCCTGCTGGAGTTCAAGGCTGGGATCAGGTTCCTCGGCGTCGACGTCGCGTTCGTCTCGACGTTCGAGTACGCCGTGGATAGGCGGCCGGACGGCGGCGTGGGGATCCGCTCCAGGCTCGTGGAGAGCGAGGACCAGTCCGAATTCGAGCACTTTACCTCGTTCTATTTCCTCCCGGTCGTAGTCCGGGGCCGCGAGATGACTTTCGTCCGCTATTTCAACCGCCCCGGGATCAGGCGCCCTAGCCCCGGGCTACTGCAGGTCCTCGGCATAATCATATCGCCCGAGAGCAAGGCCCAGCTCAGGGCCATAGCCAAGGAAGCCTCGGCGCGGCGCGCCGGGCGGATAGGCGCGGCTTCGCCATAGCGTAGTCTGACTGATCCGATTTAATCCTCGGTAGCATATCGGCCCCGCTTCGTATAGAATCCCTTCCCGGTATGGAACACTACGACGTAATAATCATAGGCACGGGGCCCGCGGGCCTCGGAGCGGCGTTCGCCCTCCTCGAGGCGAGGCCGGGTCTCAGGGTCGCGATCATAGACCGCCATCAATATTCGTCGGGCGGCCTCCGCAACGACTGCAAGATGAATTTCAGCTGGCCAGTGGGCTTCCCGGAGGACGATTGGGACAAGGCTCTCGCCGAACGCTATCTCGCCAGGGTCGAGGCCTTCCTGTCGCCCTCGATCATGGAGCGGACCAACGTCGATATGTACGGCCACAGGGCCGAGCGCCTCGGAGCCAGGCTCCTCGAGATACGGCAGGCCCACCTGGGCACCGACGGCGGCCTGGCCCTGATACGGCGCCTCGTCGCGGAGCTGGCCGCGAAGGGCGCCGCCCCTTCGCTGGGCGAGGCCGCCCTGAGCGTGGACGCGGCCCGCGGGGTCCTGGTCACGGACGGGCGCGAGCTGTCCTTCGGCGCCGTCCTCGTCGCGCCCGGCCGCGCCGGCTTCTCCTTCCTGCAGGACGTGATGCGCTCCAACGGCGTGCCCTTCGTGGATAACGTCGTGGACGTCGGGGTACGGGTGGAGCTGCGCGAGGAGCGCTATCCCGTCGTCAAGGACTACTACGACCCCAAGTTCCTGTTCCCGAAGAAGGTACGGACCTTCTGCACCAATTCGCGGGCCGCCCACGTGGTCCAGGAGAAGTACGAGGACGAGGCGGGCGTCTGGTACTCGGTCAACGGCCACGCCTGGTCGTCCGACAGGCCCGCCAATGGCCTTTCAAACTTCGCGATGCTCAAGACGATAGCGCTCACGGAGCCGCTCGCCTCGGGGCAGGCCTACGCGCGCGCCCTCGGGGCCCAGGCGATGCTGCTAGGCGGCGGACATCCAATTATGCAGCGCATAGGCGATTTCAGGCTGGGCCGACGCTCTACCAGGGAGGCCTTCACCGGCGACCTGTACGACTTCGCCCCGACGCTCGGCTCGTGTACCCCGGGCGACCTGGGCCTCGCGGTGCCCGCCAAGGTGATGCGCGCGCTGTGGGACGCCATGAAGGCCCTCGATACCATAGTGCCCGGCGTCCTGCACCCCAGTACCGTCCTCTACTACCCAGAAATCAAGACCTACGCCAACAAGCCGGTGTTCCAGGACCCGTCGACGTTCAGGGCGGCCCCGCGGCTCTACCTCGCCGGCGACGGCGCCGGGACGAGCCGCGGCATCACGGCCGCCTGGGCCTCGGGCATGCGCGTCGCGGACGGTATCCTGGCCGAGCTCTAGGCGGCCCGGACCCGGACGGGCGGCCCGGACCCGGACGGGCGGCCCGGACCCGGACGAGCGGCCCGCCTGCCTACTCCGCGGCGAGCGCGACTATAGGGTCCAGGCGCGAGGCCCGGATAGCCGGGTAGACGCCGGCGGCCAGGCCTACGGCCACGGAGACCCCGAGAGCGAGCGCGGCTGCCCCCGGGGACGCGACGAAGTCCCAGCCGAAGGCCTTTACGGCGAGCCTGGCCGCGAGGAAACCGAGCGCGAGTCCTATGGCGCCTCCCGCGAGCGTGAGCGCGCTCGTCTCCACGATGAACTGCGCGGCTATCTCCCGTCTCGTCGCGCCTACGGCCTTGCGCACGCCAATCTCTCGGGTACGCTCGGAGACGGAGGCCAGCATGATATTCATTATGCCTATGCAGCCTACCACCAGGCTGATGCCCGCCACTCCGCCTAGGAGCAGGCTCAGCGAGCGTATCATCTTCTCGTTCTCCTCCGCCCAGCGCTTGGGCGAGTCGACCCAGAAGGCCTCGGGGTCGCCCGTGCGCTCGAGGAAGAAGCGCTCGAGCTCCGCGGCCAGGCTGACTACCTTGGAGCGGTCGCGCGCCACCACGCTCAGTCCCTGCGGCTCGAGTCCCCCGACGTAGCGCTTGGCGGCGGCCCCGAAGGCGATATAGGCCGACCTGTCCCAGTCGTCCATGAACATGGAGCTCTTCTCCGCGAGCACGCCCACGACCGTCAGCGTCGCGACCGAGTCCCCTATCGAAGCCTGGATGGTCTTCCCGAGCGGCTCTCCTTCCGGGAAGAGGTCCAGGGCCGCCTTGGCGCCTATCACCGCGACGGGCCTGGCCCGGTACTCGTCGGTGGCGTCGAGGCTCCTCCCTTGGTCGAGGCCCGCGCCCATGTACAGGAAGTAGCGAGGATCCACGGCCACGAGGGACGACTCGGAGCGGCGCCTGCCGTTGCCCAGGCCCGAGCCCAGCTGGGCCTTGCGCAGGACCGCCGCGGCGTCCGGGAGCTCCCGTAGTATCCGCGAGGCGAGCGCGTCGTCCAGCGGAAGGGGCCTTCCGTCGGCCCTCCAGTTGGGGAAGACCTGGACCGCGTCCAGGCCGAAGGCCTCGAACTGGCGGCGCACATCGGCCGCGCCGCTCGACGAGAGGGCCGCGACGGCCACGACGCTCGCCACGCCTATGACTACGCCGACGAGGGACAGGCCCGCCCTCAGCTTATTGCCCGAGAAGCTCTGCCATGCCGTTCGCAGGTACTCGCGTATCATCGCGCGGCGCCTATCGCCCGTCGTCCTGGCCGGGGACCGCCAGGACGTCCCCGGCCGAGAGGCCTGAGACGACGCGTACGTAGCCCGCGCCGAAGCCCTCGGTAGAGAGCTCCACCCGCTCCTTCGCGCCGTCGGGCCTCACCCGCTCCGCCGCCGGCTTCCCGGATAGGTAGGTCACGGCGCGAGAATCGACCACGAGCACGCTACGCGGTTCCCCGGCGACGATAGTGGCCTCGAACGACAGGAACGGCAGCAGGCCCTCCGGCGGATCGTCCACGACGAGCCTCGCGTCGAGCACCACGAGCCCCTTGGAGCTCACGCGGGCCTCCGCCGGGAAGGATTCGAGCCTCCCCGCGGCGGTCACGCCCGGAAGGGCCGGGAACGAGAACTCCGCGTAGAGGCCTACCCGCGCTCGGCTGATATCCATCTCCGCTATCTCCACGTCGGCCACGAGCGAGCTAGCGTCCACGACGCGGCCGTAGCTCTCGCCGACGGTGAGCACGTCGCCTTCCCGTATGTCCAGCTTGGAGACGACGCCGTCCAGGTGGGCCCTGATGGTCAGCGCGTCGACCGCCGCCCTCCTCATCCCTAGCTCGGCCTCGAGCAGCGAGACCCTGCGCAGGTTTCCCTTGAGGCGCTCGACCTCTAGGTCGTACGAGAGCCTGTCCACCTCGTACGACGCGGAGGCCGATTCCATCGCGGCTATCCGCTCGCCCTTCCGGACGCGGGCGCCCGCCTTGACGTAGACCGCCGCGACCTGCCCCGTGACGGGAGCCCTGATATCCTGCGCCGCCAGCGGCTTAAGGTTGCCGCTGACCGATATGGTATCGTCTATTGTCCGTTCCTCGACTACTACCGTCTCCTCCCCTGACGCGGCGGCCTTCCCGTCGGCGCAGGACGCCAGCGTAGCCGCCGCCATCGCCGCCATCGCCGCTACCGCGAGCCTCAGCGATACGGCCGCCCGCGGGCGCGGCGCGCATCCTCGGGATGCGATTCTTACCATCTCGTCGGCTGTTTTGACCATGAATCTCTCTCTCTCGTATCTATATAGTTATCATATTGCGCGCGATAACGCCGCCGTCCTTGACGGGAGCCCCTAAAAAAGCTAGTGTTCGTCTTTACAGATACATCGTGCACCGCCGCCGGTAGTACGGCGCGTCGCAATTCCCTTTCACGAAGGAGAACCTTATGAGCATCATCGAATACGTAGAGGCCCGAGAGATCCTCGATTCCCGCGGGAACCCCACCATAGAAGTAGACGTCGTCCTCGAGGACGGCACCCTCGGCCGCGCCGCCGTGCCGTCCGGCGCCTCGACCGGCGAGTACGAGGCCGTCGAGCTGCGCGACGGCGACAAGAAGCGCTACCTCGGCAAGGGCGTCCTCAAGGCCGTCGAGAACGTCAACAACATAATCGCCGGCGAGATATGCGGCCTCGACTGCACCGAGCAGGTCGACATCGACCGCACCATGATAGACCTCGACGGCACCGAGAACAAGGCCAAGCTCGGCGCGAACGCCATCCTCGGCGTCTCCATGGCCGTCGCCCGCGCCGCCGCCGATTACCTCGACGTCCCCCTGTACAAGTACCTGGGCGGCGCCCACACCACCCTCCTGCCCGTGCCGATGGCCAACATCATCAACGGCGGCAAGCACGCCGACAACAAGATAGACTTCCAGGAGTTCATGGTGATGCCGATCGGCGCCGAGAGCTTCCGCGAGGCCGTACGCATGACCGCCGAGGTTTTCCACAACCTCAAGGCCATCCTCAAGGCCGACGGCCACAACACCTCCGTCGGCGACGAGGGCGGCTTCGCGCCTAATATCGGCAACGAGGACGCGCTAGACTATATCATGAAGGCCATAGACAAGGCCGGATACAAGCCCGGCGAGCAGATCGCCATCGCGCTCGACTGCGCCAGCTCGGAGCTGTTCGACGAGGGCGACCGCAAGGGCTACAAGTTCTGGAAGTCCAACCCCGGCAAGCTCTTCAGCGCGGACGAGATGATAGACATCTACACCAAGTGGGTAGCCAAGTACCCCATCGTCTCCATCGAGGACGGCCTCGACCAGAACGACTGGGAAGGCTACGTCAAGCTGACCAAGGCTCTCGGCGGCAAGGTCCAGATCATGGGCGACGACTTCTTCGTCACCAACACGAAGCGCCTCG
>Ga0180008_1000707_pt1 | contig 25193 bp, 23 predicted proteins | sample MM_PW_MetaG_FD_121121 | JGI IMG/M metagenome (GOLD analysis project Ga0180008, IMG submission 121121) | Groundwater microbial communities from the Aspo Hard Rock Laboratory (HRL) deep subsurface site, Sweden - MM_PW_MetaG | ecosystem: Environmental > Aquatic > Deep subsurface > Groundwater... | reverse complement strand
TGTTAATACGCCCTGGGGCAGTGCCAACCAACTCTGATGTCTGAACGGCACGGCGTCGCGTCAAAAAGCACCTTGATCCCGCTCTATCGTCTTTTGTGAGGGCAAGTCCGACAGGCTCCTAGCTCGCTAGATCGTGAGCAGGTTCTGAATTAGAGGCTGCTATCGAGTACCGCTTCCAGGGTGATGGTGGTGTTTAGCACTTTGGAGACGGGGCAGCCGTTCTTCGCGGTTTCCACGGCTTTCTCGAAGGCGGCGCGGTCGGCTCCGGGGATTTTCGCGTGCAAGGACAGGTGCACGGCGGTGATAGCGAAGCCGCCATCCTGTTTGTCGAGCGTCACCTCCGCGCGAGTGTCGATGCTTTCGGCGGTCATTCCGGCGTCGCCCAGCTCCTTGGACAGGGCCATGGAAAAGCAGCCCGCGTGGGCCGCACCGAGCAGCTCCTCGGGGTTGCTGCCGGGCTGGTCTTCGAAGCGCGTATTAAAGCCATAAGGCACTTTGTTCAGCGCGCCGCTCTGGGTTGAAATCGTGCCTTTGCCATCCTTGATGCCACCTTGCCAGTGGGCTGATGCGGTCTTCTTCATCGGGCGTCTCCTGTGCGTGGGGTTACAGGGTTGGGAGTGCTATTGGCCGCACAAGTTCGTCAATTGACCTGCCGCTGGTAAATCAGCGGAGCTGTGCCAGCAGTTCAAAGGCATGCAGGCGATCGGCGAAGTCATACAGGTCGCAGGTGAAGATCAGCTCATCGGCGCCGGTCTGCTCCAGCAGCATCTCTAGGCGTGCCTGAACTCTTTCCGGGCCGCCGATCACCGCCAGGCCGAGGAAGTTGTTCACGGCTTCTTTTTCATGCGGCAGCCACAGGCCTTGCATGCTGTTTACCGGTGGCTTCTGCACAAGGCTCTGGCCGCGAATCAGCGCCAGAATGCGCTGGTAGGCCGAAGTGGCCAGGTATTCGGCCTGTTCATCTGTGTCGGCGGCAATCAGCGGTACACCGAGCATCACATAGGGTTTGTCGAGCACCGCCGAGGGCTTGAAGTGGTTGCGGTAGACGCGAATCGCCTCATGCATATAGCGCGGCGCGAAGTGTGAGGCGAAGGCATAGGGCAAGCCTTTTTCACCCGCCAATTGGGCGCTGAACAGGCTGGAACCGAGCAGCCAGATCGGCACGTTGGTGTCCGCACCCGGCATGGCGATCACCCGTTGATCCGGCGTGCGCGGGCCCAGGTAGCGTTGCAGCTCCTCAACGTCGGCGGGGAAGTCATCGGCGCTGCCAATTCGGTCGCGGCGCAGGGCTTGCGCAGTAAAGTGATCGGCGCCCGGCGCGCGGCCCAGGCCCAACTCGATTCGCCCCGGATAGAGGGTCGCCAGGGTGCCGAACTGTTCGGCAATCACCAGCGGGGCATGGTTGGGCAGCATCACGCCACCAGAGCCCAGGCGAATGCGCGAGGTGCCGGCGGCCAGATAGCCCAGCAGTACAGAGGTGGCCGAGCTGGCGATGCCATCCATATTGTGGTGTTCGGCCACCCAGAAGCGCTCGAAGCCCAGGCGCTCGACATGCTGCGCCAGCGCCAGGGAATTGTGCAGGGCCTGGGCGGCGTTGCCATCGTCACGAATCGGGGCGAGATCAAGGGTGGAGAATTTGCTCTGTGTGAGTGCGCTCATCGGGTCTGCCTATGGATTATCCGTTTGCACGGCGCAGCAGTGCGCCAATACCTGAGTTAGATAGTGGGGTTTGTTCTGCAGATTCCAAGGGCAGGGCGTGTTTCTCGGGCAGACGGTGTTGATCAGCGCGCTGAACCTGGCCAGCGAGCATGCGCTGGCCAGGTCGTCGGGTACGGGCTAGCTGTTGCTCATACGGAAGCCGACTTTCAGGCTGACTTGATAGTGACCGACTTTGCCGTCGACGATATGCCCGCGGGTTTCCACCACTTCGAACCAGTCCATATTGCGGACTGATTTGGCGCACTCCGCGAGGGCATTCTCGATGGCATCTTCGATGCTGGTTTTCGAGGAACCGACGATTTCGATTTTCTTGTAGGTGTGATGATCGGACATGAGCGTTCTCCTTTGGCTGATAGTTCAACGCTAGTTGAACCCCAGCGGTTTGCCCGATCTGTAGGGGGCGGTTCAGCGCGCCAGCTCGCTGCGTATCCACTCGGCCAGGCGCTGCGCGCGTTTATCCAGGCTGCGTGCCGGCACCCACAAGGCCAAGCGTGCCGAGGTTTCGACAAAGCCCCAGGGCGCAACCAAGCGACCGCCGGCAAGGTCATCGGCGACCAGTTGCTGCGGGGCAATCGCCACACCCAAGCCTGCAGCGGCAGCTTCCAGCAGGTAATAGAGGTGCTCGAAGCCTTGGCCGAGTTTCAGTGTCGAGGCGTCCAGCGCATTACTGCCTGCCCAGCTGGGCCAGGCTTGCGGGCGTGAGCTGGTGTGCAGCAGCGGCTCATTCAGCAGGGCTGCTGCAGGCGCCTGATGCAGTGCGGCGAAGTGCGCATAGCGTGGGCTGAGCACCGGCCCGATGCGTTCGGCCGCCAGCTCGAACACCTGCATATCCGCCGGCCACGGCGGCTCGGCGAACCACAGGGTGGCGTCCACACCGCTGCGGCGCGGGTCCAGTTCGCCCTCGCTGGCGGACAGCTGCAAGCGCAGTTCCGGTAACTCGCGGTTGAGCCGGTCGAGGCGCGGAATAAACCAGCGCGCCAGTAGGCTGCCCGGGCAGGCCAAGACAAACGGCGCATCGGCCTGGCCCTGCTGCAACTCGGCGCAGGTGCTGCGCAGGCGGCCGAACAACTCCGCGCTGACATCGCGTAAACGAACTCCAGCATCTGTGAGTTTAAGGCCGCGCCCTTCCTTACTGAACAAGGCCACACCCAAGTGCTCTTCGAGGAGGCGCACCTGTCGGCTGACAGCGCCATGCGTAACATGCAGCTCATCTGCTGCTTGGCTGATGCTGTTCAGGCGCGCAGCGGCTTCGAAAGCGCGCAAGGCATTGAGGGGCGGAAGGTCTTGGCTCATGTGTGAGTTTTCCTAACAGGTTGCGGCGATCTTATCGCTTTTGTCGCGCGGGCTGCAGCTTTATCCTGTGTCCATTGCCGTAGATATGTGGGTTGTGCCCGCGAACTACAGCGCTACTTTCCCAAGGAGAACGCCATGACTTCTTTCCGCGCTGGCCCTGACGCCAACGGCCTGTTTGGCTCGTTCGGTGGCCAATATGTCGCCGAAACCCTGATGCCGCTGATCCACGACCTGGCCGCCGAATACGAGAAGGCCAAGCTTGATCCTGAGTTCCAGAAGGAACTGGCCTACTTTCAGCGTGATTTCGTTGGTCGCCCGAGCCCGCTGTACTTCGCCGAGCGTCTGACCGACATGTGCGGCGGCGCGAAGATCTACTTCAAGCGCGAAGAGCTCAACCACACCGGCGCGCACAAGATCAACAACTGCATCGGCCAGGTGTTGCTGGCCAAACGCATGGGCAAAAAACGCATCATCGCCGAGACTGGCGCGGGCATGCACGGCGTGGCCACCGCCACCGTGGCGGCGCGCTTTGGCATGGAATGCGTGATCTTTATGGGTAGCACCGACATCCATCGCCAGAACGCCAACGTACTGCGCATGAAGCTGATGGGCGCCACCGTGGTACCCGTGGTCGCCGGTACTGGCACCCTGAAAGATGCGATGAACGAAGCCTTGCGTGACTGGGTCACCAACGTCGACACCACTTTCTACATGATCGGCACCGTGGCCGGCCCGCACCCGTACCCGGCAATGGTCCGTGACTTCCAAGCGGTCATCGGCAAGGAAACCCGTGAGCAGATGCTTTCCCAGGAAGGTCGCCTGCCCGACAGCCTGATCGCCTGCATCGGCGGTGGCTCGAATGCCATCGGCCTGTACCACCCGTTCCTTGACGATAAAGACGTGAAAATCATCGGCGTTGAAGCGGCTGGTCATGGCATCGAAACCGGCAAGCACGCGGCCAGCTTGAACGGTGGCGTGCCGGGCGTACTGCACGGTAACCGTACCTTCCTGCTGCAGAACGACGACGGCCAGATCATCGACGCGCACTCGATTTCTGCCGGTCTTGATTACCCGGGCATCGGCCCAGAACACGCCTGGTTGCATGAGATCGGTCGCGTTGAGTACACCTCGGTGACTGACACCGAAGCCCTGGAAGCCTTCCATATTTGCTGCCGCCAGGAAGGCATCATTCCTGCCCTGGAAACCGCTCACGCGTTGGCCGAAGTGTTCAAACGTGCGCCGAACCTGCCCAAGGATCACCTGATGGTGGTCAACCTGTCCGGGCGTGGCGACAAAGATATGCAAACCATCGTGCACCACATGGAACAACAGGAGAAGCACGCATGAGCCGCCTGCAAAGCCGCTTTGCCGAGCTGAAACAACAGAACCGCGCCGCCCTGGTGACCTTCGTCACCGCCGGCGACCCGAACTATGACGCCTCCCTGGCCATCCTCAAGGGCCTGCCGGCGGCGGGTGCCGATGTGATCGAGCTGGGTATGCCGTTTACCGACCCGATGGCCGATGGCCCAGCGATTCAGCTGGCGAATATCCGCGCCCTCGAAGGCAAGCAGGACCTGGCGAAAACCCTGCAGATGGTCCGCGCCTTCCGTGAAGGCGAGCAAGCAACGCCGCTGGTGCTGATGGGCTACTTCAACCCAATCCACAAATATGGCGTCGAGCGTTTTATCGCTGAAGCCAAAGACGCCGGTGTTGATGGCCTGATCGTCGTCGATCTGCCGCCAGAGCATAACGTCGACCTGTGCGACCCTGCGCAAGCGGCGGGCATCGACTTTATCCGCCTGACCACCCCGACCACCGATGACAAGCGCTTGCCGACCGTGCTTAACGGCAGCTCCGGCTTCGTCTATTACGTCTCGGTGGCCGGTGTGACCGGCGCGGGTTCTGCCACGCTGGAGCACGTCGAGCAGGCTGTTGCCCGTTTGCGTCGGCATACCGACCTACCACTGTGCATCGGTTTCGGCATCCGTACCCCGGAGCACGCGGCGACCATCGCCCGTCTGGCCGATGGTGTGGTAGTGGGCTCGGCGCTGATCGATCAGGTCGCCAATGCCAGCAGCAACGAGCAGGCCGTAGAGGGCGTGCTGAGTCTGTGTGCGGCATTGGCTGAAGGTGTGCGCGGCGCGCGCGTCTGACCTCGGATCTGCTGCGCGTCGGCGATACTGCGTTAAAAATGGCCTCGGCAAGCCGCTTGCGGCTAACGCGCTTTAGCGCGGCCCGGAGGGCGAGTGAAGCGAGTAGTGCTCATTTACAACTCGTAAACTCCGCTTCCTCGGCCATTTTTGCCTTGTCTCGCTCTAGCTCGCGAGATCCGAAACCGCGTCTGAGAAACTTGCGAGCGGGACGCTGCTTGGCGTCCAATAGCGCACCCTTGCTCTAGAGTCTCGTCATGTCACGTCCGCCTGTTGCCCGCAAACCCCGCGCCAGTAGCCAGAGCCGCATTGCTGGCATCCTGGCGGCTGCGCGTGAGTTACTGTCCGAGCAGGGCGTGGCCAGCCTGTCGATCTACAGCGTGGCTGAGCGCGCGCAGATTCCGCCCTCGTCGGTGTATCACTTCTTCGCCAGCGTGCCGGCATTGCTTGAAGCGCTGACGGCTGATATTCACGCGGCGTTTCGCGCCTGCCTGCAGGAACCGGTGGAGCATGCCAGCCTGCGCGACTGGCGGGATCTGTCGCGGTTGGTCGAGCAGCGCATGTTGGCGATCTACGCGGCCGATGCCGCTGCGCGCCAGCTGATTTTGGCGCAGCACGGCCTGGCTGAAGTGACCCAGGCCGATCGCCAGCACGACATCGAGCTGGGCCAGGCGATGCAGGTGTTGTTCGACCGCCATTTCCCGTTGCCGCAGCTGCCGGACGATGTGGACGTGTTCGCCTTGGCTATGGAACTGGGCGACCGCGTGTATGCGCGCTCGGTGCAGCTGCACGGCGAAATCACCCCACGTATGGCCGAGGAAGGCATGCGGGTGTTCGATGCCTATATCGGTTTGTACCTGCCAACCCATCTGCCGAAACGCAATCACGCCCAGGCGGATTAGCGACAGACAAGCGTCGTAGGGTGGGTTAGGCGCTTATTGCATAGCTAAGCCTGGCGCGCATTTGGCTGCGCCGTAACCCGCCAAATGGGCTGATACCGCTTGGTGGGTTACGCGACACCCTTTTAGCGCAGCCTTCCTTGAGTCATGCGCGAGGTGTCGCTAACCCACTCTACAGGGTGAGCAGGTTGTGCTTGTTACAGTGCCTTTTCAAACACCTGTGAGTTGCGCTGGTAGTTGTACAGCGAGGCGCGGGCGGCGGGCAGGCGGTCGACGCTGCTGAGCTCGAAGCCACGCTCGCGGAACCAGTGAGCGGTGCGGGTGGTGAGCACGAACAGGGTTTTCAGGCCTTGCGCCCGTGCCCTGTCCTCGATGCGTTCAAGCAATTCATCGCCACGGCCGCCATGGCGATAGGCCGGGTTGACCGCCAGGCAGGCCAGCTCGCCAAAATCTGAGTCGGCAATCTGGTACAGCGCGGCGCAGGCGATGATCAGTCCTTCACGCTCGACGATGCTGAATTGCTCGATCTCGCGCTCCAGCACCTCGCGTGAACGGCGTACCAGAATGCCTTGGTCTTCCAGTGGGGTGATCAGCTCCATCAAGCCGCCAACATCTTCAATGGTCGCCTCGCGGAGCGACTCGAACTGTTCCTGCGCCACCAGGGTGCCGTTGCCGGTGCGGGTAAACAGCTCGCTGAGCAGCGCACCGTCTTCGGCGTAGCTGACGATATGGCTGCGCCGCACGCCGCCCTTACAGGCCTCGGCAGCGGCGTCGAGCAACTCGGCCTGGTAGCTGTTGCCCAGGCGTTGCAGGTGCGCGGGTACTTGTTGTGGGCGCAGTTCGCGCACCAGCTTACCGGCGGCGTCGAGCAGGCCGCACTCGGCGCCGAACAGCAGCAGCTTGTCGGCATCCAGGTCAATGGCGGCGCGGGTGGCGACGTCTTCGCAGGCCAGGTTGAAAATCTCGCCGGTGGGCGAATAGCCCAGTGGCGAGAGCAACACGATGCTGCGCTCATCCAGCTGACGGTTGATGCCCTTGCGGTCGATGCGCCGCACTTCGCCGGTGTGGTGATAGTCAACGCCATCGACCACGCCAATCGGCCGTGCGGTGACGAAGTTGCCGCTGGTCACGCGCATGCGTGAGCCCTGCATGGGCGAGCGCGCCATGTCCATCGACAGGCGCGCTTCGATGGCGATGCGCAACTGGCCGACGGCATCAATCACGCAGTCCAGGGTTGGGCTGTCGGTGATGCGCAGGTCGCGGTGATAGCGTGGGGTTAAACCGTTGCTCGCCAGGCGCGTTTCAATTTGCGGGCGCGAGCCGTGCACCAGCACCAGGCGCACGCCCAGGCTGTGCAGCAGCACCAAGTCGTGAACGATATTGCCGAAGTTGGCGTGGGCAACGCCCTCGCCCGGCAGCATGACGACAAAGGTGCAGTCGCGGTGAGCGTTGATATAGGGCGAAGCGTGGCGGAGCCAATTAACGTGGTCGTGCATTACCTGAAGAACCTGTGTCGAGTATGGAACGCATGGGGTGGCGCGCGTGCGCCAGACGAGGCAGCCGGGAGCGCTTTTATCGTCGCAGTTGGGGCAGCTTCACGCGTTCTCTCCTCCAGATGGCACAGCCGGTTGGCTGGGATTCAGACAGTAATGTTCGATCAGTTGTTGCAACAGACGCACGGTCGGCTGCAAACGTGACATGTCCAGGTATTCATTCGGCTGGTGGGCGCAGTCGATATCGCCGGGGCCGAGTACCAGGGTTTCGCAGCCAAGTTGCTGAAGATAAGGCGCTTCGGTGGCAAATGCCACTGAGGCGGCGGTGTGCCCGGTCAGGCGTTCGGCAACGCGCACCAGTTCGGCGTCGGCGTTTTGCTCAAACGGCGGCACGCTGGGGAAGAGGGGCGCGTAGTCGATTTTTACCTGGTGTTGCTCGGCCAGCGGTTGCAGCTTCTGGCGGATCGCCGCGCGCAGGGCCTCCGGCTGCATGCCGGGCAAGGGGCGCAGGTCGAACTCCAGTGCACATTGGCCGCAAATGCGGTTGGGGTTATCGCCGCCATGGATGCAGCCGAAATTCAGGGTTGGCTGCGGCATGCTGAATTGCGGGTTGTTGAATTCGCGCTGCCACTGCGCACGCAGGTCGCGTAGCGCGAGCATCGCGTCCTGCATGGCCTCCAGCGCGCTGTGGCCGAGGCTTGGGTCCGAGGAGTGGCCGCTCTGCCCGAGAATATCGATGCGCTCCATCATGATGCCTTTGTGCAGGCGAATCGGCCGTAACCCGGTTGGCTCACCAATCACCGCCGCGCGCCCCAGTGGCTGGCCGGCGGCGGCCAGGGCGCGCGCGCCAGACATCGAACTTTCTTCATCGCAGGTGGCGAGAATCAGTAGCGGTTGTTTGAACGCTTGGCCGAGGAGCGGCTGCACGGCTTCGATGATCAGGGCAAAGAACCCCTTCATGTCGCAACTGCCCAGGCCAACCCAGCGGCCATCGACTTCGGTGAGCTTGAGCGGGTCGGTTTGCCACAACTGCGCATCGAACGGCACAGTGTCGCTGTGCCCGGCCAGTACTAAGCCGCCAGGGCCGCTGCCATAGCTGGCGAGCAGGTTGAATTTGCCGGGTGCCACGTGCTGCACGTCGCAGGCAAAGCCGAGGTCGCTAAGCCAGCCGGATAGCAGGTCAATGACGGGACGGTTGGACTGATCCCAATGCGCCTGCGTACAGCTGACCGATGGGGCGGCGATCAGGGCGGCGAATTGGTCTTTGAGGGAAGGCAGGGGCATCGGCTATCTCCGCAAGCGAGTCCCATCATAGGGCTAACGCTTGCGCAGATAAAACCGTGAGGTGCTTAGAGGAAGATACCGCGCAGGATAAAGAAGAAGAAAATCGACAGCGCAGCGCCCACCGGCAGGGTGATCAGCCAGGAGATAAAGATTTTGCCGATCACGCCCAGGTTCAGCGCGCCGATACCGCGCGCCAGGCCCACACCCAGTACCGCACCCACCAGGGTGTGGGTGGTGGAGACCGGCAAGCCCATGGCCGAGGCGCCGACCACGGTGGTGGCGGTCGCCAGTTCGGCCGCAAAGCCACGGCTTGGGGTCAGTTCGGTGATTTCTTTACCGATGGTGGCGATCACCTTGTAACCGTAGGTGGCCAAACCGATGACGATGCCCACCGCGCCGAGCAGCAATACCCAGCCAGGTACGGCAGATTTGGCGCCAATCACGGCTTCGCCGCCGGACTGAATCACCCCAACAATCGCAGCCAGCGGGCCGACAGCGTTGGCCACGTCATTTGAGCCGTGGGCGAAGGCCATGGCGCAGGCGGTGAAGATCATCAGGACGGCAAAGACCTTTTCCACGCTGGCGTAGTGGAAGTCTTTGTCGGCTTCTACATCGACCTTGATCCGGCTGAGCAGGGCGATACCCAGCAGCATGACGACCGCGCCGATAGCCAGTGAGAGCATCAGCCCTTCCGTGTTGGAGAGGTGCAAGCCGATGTGCTTGAGGCCTTTGGTCATGGTCATGATGCTGACCATGAAACCGGTGATGAACATGTACAGCGGCACGAAACGCTTGGCATTAAGGAAGGGATTGTCGGTGTCGATGATCAGCTTTTGCACGCTGGTAAACAGCCAGAAAGCGACAAAGCCCGAGAGCAGCGGCGACACCACCCAGCTGGCCACGATCGGACCCACACCGCTCCAGTGCACCGCATCCATGGACACGCCAACGGCCGCAAAGCCGATCACCGCGCCGACGATGGAGTGCGTCGTAGAGACCGGCCAGCCACGTGTCGACGCCACCAGCAGCCAGGTGCCGGCTGCCAAGAGGGCGGACATCATGCCCAAGACCATGAGGTCCGGGGTGATCATGGTGGCATCAACAATGCCGTTTTTGATGGTATCGGTCACCTCGCCGCCGGCCAGGTAGGCACCGGCAAACTCAAAGACCATGGCGATCAGGATCGCCTGTTTGATGGTCAGTGCGCGCGAGCCCACCGAGGTGCCCATGGCATTGGCCACATCATTAGCACCCACGCCCCAGGCCATGAAAAAGCCGAAGAGACAGGCAAGCAGCAGCAATACGAGGCCGTAGTCCGCAATCAGAGACATAAATAATTAATCCGTAGATTCCAGAAAGGACACTGGCGCTTAGCGCGCCAGCAGTTGTTCCAGTCGGTTGCCGACACGTTCGGCACGGTCGGCTACGTCGCCGATCCACTCGATGATCTTGTAGAGGAACATCACATCGACCGCAGGAAGATCCTTTTCCAGTTTGAACAGCGTACGCCGCACTTCGATTTGCATCTTGTCGGTGTCGCGTTCGATTTGTTCCAGTTCCATGACCATGGATTCGACCAGCACTGCTTCGCGGCCACCAAAGCCGGTTTCCAGTAGCTCGTCGAGTTCGTTCATGGCCTTCAGCGCCTGGGCGCTGGCATCCACGGTGCGTTGTACAAACGCGCGCATCAGCTGTTGCAGCGGCTGCGGAATGGTCATTTCGCGGCCGAGCATCAGGCCGGCGATGTCCTTGGCGCGGTTGGCAACTTTGTCCTGTACACTCAGCAGCTCAAGCAGATCCGAGCGCGGTACGGGCAGGAACAGACTCTTGGGCAGGTGCAAGCGCACGTTTTTCTTGAGCTTGTCGGCCTCACCTTCGAGGCTGGCCATTTCCTGCTGTACCTGTTCTACCTTGGCCCAATCCTCGACCATTACGGCTTCGAAGAACGGCACCAGATTCGCTGCGCACTCGTGAGCCTTGGCAAAGTGCTTTTGCATTGGCCCAATCGGTGAACGGCCAAACAGGCTGGCAAATGGATTGACTGGCATAGGGTGAACCCCGGCGTTAAGAAGGCGGCAAGTATACGGATCAGTCCGCAGGCCCGCTAGCGCAGGTAATCGGACTGTCACAATTTCATAGTAGGCGTTGACTCCCATCATCATGAACAAAGAAACCGAAATCAAACTGCGGGTTAGCCGTGCAACCTTGGCCGCCCTGCGTGATCACCCGTTGCTGAAGAAGCGCAACAAGAGTGGTTGGGAGCCGCGCGAACTGTTCAATCAGTACTTCGATACCCCCGAGCGCGATCTGGCAGCCGCCAAGGTGGCTCTGCGCGTGCGCCGCGACGGTGAGCAGTTTATTCAGACCCTGAAAACCCGTGGGCAAAGCGTGGCCGGCCTGTCGGAGCGCAATGAGTGGGACTGGAACCTGGCTAAAGCCAAGCTGGACCTGAAAAAACTCGATGACAGCTGCTGGCCAGCGGCCTTGGCCGAGTTGGACAAGAAGCAGTTGGTACCGATCTTCACCACTGATTTTATCCGTGAGAAGGCGGAAATCGCCTGGGGTCGCGGCAAGGCCAAGGTGGTGATCGAGGCCGCGCTGGACCTGGGCAAGGTGATTGCCGGCGAAGGCGAGGAAGAAATCTGCGAGCTGGAACTGGAGCTGCGCCAGGGTGAACCCGATGCGTTGCTGGAGCTGGCTGCCGAGCTGGCGGCTGATCTGGCGCTGATGCCCTGCGATATCAGCAAGGCCGAACGCGGTTATCGGCTGTTCGATGCCAGCAGCTACAGCCTGAATCTGCCGGCGCCTGCCGTGAGCGCGGAAACCAGCCTCGACGACAGCGTCGTCGCGCTGGGCTGGTACCTGCTGGGCAGCAGCCAGCGCCTGGCGGAACAATACCGCTTCAATGGCCACTGGCGCTTGCTGGTCGAGTGGCTGGAGCAGTTGATCGGTTTGCGAGCGCTGCTCGGTAGCCTCGGCCAGGCTGCGCCGCGTGCGAGCAGTCATGCCTTGCGTGAATTGCTTGATGCGTTGCTGTTGGAATGGCGGCCACTGCTGCTGGCCGGTCAGTTGGATGAGCAGGTGCGCAAAAATGCTCCGGCGCAGTTCGCGGCCGAGCTTGAAAACACCCGCTGGGGCCTGTTCTCCCTGACCACCTCGCGCTGGTTGCTGGCGCGCAGCTGGACCCAGGAGCGCAATAACCGTGGCAACCGCCAAGGTGCTGCGCCACTGGGTAACTGGTTGCCGACCTTGATTGCGGAAGAGGGCGCTGCCCTGCAGCTGCGTCGTTATCAGCAGCAGCCGGAAGATCTGGCCGAACAGCTGCCGCGTATCGAGCGCCTGCAGGTGTGGCTGCATTTGGCGCGTGAGGTGTTGGAGGTGCCAGAAGTCGACCGGCTCTATGGTGAACTGAACAAACTGGTCGAGCTGGCCAATCAGACCATTGACCCGGATGTACTGGCGGCGCGCAAGGCGCAGCTATTGACCATCGGTTCGCTAAAGGCCTGGCGTCAGCTGGTCAAGTAAGCGGCTGCCGACTGATGCCCCTTGCGGGGCATCAGTCTTGTTGGCGGCTCTTGGTGCGGCTACCACTGCAGGGATGCAGGACGTAGTGCGACGCAGAATGCCAGAGCCAACAGCTTCTCCCTGTTCTATCACTCAACTGCCATCACGAAAGCGTGTCCACACGGCTTCCAGGGTCGCGCTGTGCTTTTCCGGCAGGGTTTCCAATGCGTGCAGGCGGCGTTTGGTTTCGCGATCCGGGTACAAGCCCGGCTGGTTGCGCAGGGCTTCGTCGAGAAACGCCTGTGAGTCGGCATTACCGCTGGGGTACAGGGTTTCGGCGGTAATCAGTGCGGCGACCTTGGGCTGCATCAGGTAGTCGATAAAGCGATGAGCCAGGTCTGGACGTTTGGCGCTGCTGGGGATGACCAGGCTGTCGATAAACAGCACCGAGCCTTCATCCGGCACCAGAAAACGCACGGGTTGGCCGGCGTCGGCAGCGGCTAGCGCATCGCCAACCCAGGCCATGGCGACGCACAGTTTGCCCTGGTTGAGGTCGTCGATATAACGCTCGCTGTCGATATAGCGCAGGTTGGGGCGCAGGCCGTCGAGCACTTGGCTGCTGCGCTTGATCCGGCTCGGCGAGCTGCGTGCCAGGCTGCGGCCTTGATAACTGAGTAGTACGGTCAGGGTCTCGTCGGGTGCATCCAGCAGGCTGATGCCACAAGGGGCTAGCCGCGCGCTCTGTTCCGCGTCGAACAGCAGGCTCCAGCTGTCCGGTAGCGGGCCACCAAAGGCTGCTTCCGCGAGCGGTGTATTGATTGCCAGGCCCACGGCGCCCCATAGGTAGGGCACGGCATGCCGGTTGGCGGGGTCGAGGGCGACCAGGGTGCTGAGCAGTTGCTTGTCGAGGTGTTTGCGGTTGGGCAGTCGCTTGAAATCCAGCGGCTGCAGGGCGCCGTTCTTGATCATCGCTGGCAGCGCATCGTGCGAAGGCACGGCAATATCAATCGCTTCACCGCTGGCCAGTATGGTGTCCAACTCGGAGGCGGTGCTGAAGGTGTGGTATTCCACGCGAATACCGGTTTCGGCCTCGAAGTCCTTGAGCACCTGCGGGGCAATGTAGTCATTCCAGTTGTAGACGCGTATCACCTCTTCGGCGCTGGCCAGCAGCGGCGTCAGGGCAAGCAGCAGTAAGGCAAACAGGCGAGGCATGGTGATCTCCCGAAGAGGTCGTGTCGCGTCAGCAGGAATGTGCGGCGCAGCTTGCCCGTCATCGCGCCGAGACGTGAATAAAGGGCAGGCGTGGCGCAGCGCGCAGAATAAAAAACGCCGGCTCGAAGGCCGGCGTTGGGTGTTGCATCAAACGGTGTGCAAGTACCAGTTGTACTCGAGGTCGGAGATGGAGTTCTCGAACTCGGCCAACTCGCTTTCCTTGCAGGCGACGAAGATATCGATGTATTTCGGGTCGATATAGCGTGCCAGGATTTCACTGTCGTCCAACTCGCGCAGGGCATCGCGCAGGTTGTTCGGCAGGCTTTGCTCGTTTTGCTCGTAGGAGTTGCCTTCTACAGGCGGCCCCGGCTCGATTTTGTTGGTCAGGCCGTGGTGCACACCAGCCAATACCGCCGACAGCAGCAAGTACGGGTTGGCGTCTGCGCCGGCGACGCGGTGCTCGATGCGCACGGCATCGGCCGTGTCATTCGGTACGCGCAGAGCTACGGTGCGGTTGTCGATACCCCAGCTTGGTGAGTTAGGTACGTAGTACTGCGCACCGAAGCGACGGTAAGAGTTGACGTTGGGGCAGAGGAAGGCCATCGAAGCAGGCATGGTTTCCAGCACGCCGCCAATGGCGTGGCGCAGTGCATCGTTCTGCTCAGGATCTTCGCAGGCAAAAATGTTATTGCCGTCTTTGTCGAGAATCGAGATGTGCACATGCAGCCCGTTACCCGCTTGGTTGGGGTACGGCTTGGCCATGAAGGTGGTGTCCATTTCATGGTCATAGGCGATGTTCTTAACCAGGCGCTTGAGCAGCAGCGCGTAGTCGCACGCCTTGATCGGGTCGGCGACGTGGTGCAGGTTTACCTCGAATTGCGCGGGCGCACTTTCCTTGACGATGGCGTCGGCAGGGATGCCCTGCTCTTTAGCACCTTCAAGGATGTCCTGCAGGCACTCGGCGTATTCGTCGAGGTCGTCGATCAGGTACACCTGAGTCGAGTGTGGACGTTTGCCTGACAGAGGCGACAGCGGTGGCTGCGGACGGCCATTCACGTTGGCCTGGTCAATCAGGTAGAACTCCAGCTCGAAGGCTGCACAAATGGTAAGGCCCAGTTCGTCGAACTTCTCGACCACCTGACGCAACACTTCCCGTGGATCGGCAAAGAACGGCTGGCCTTCCAGTTCATGCATTGTCATTAACAGTTGCGCGGTAGGGCGCTTCTGCCAAGGCTCGTAGCACAGGGTGTTGGGGATGGGATAACAGATACGATCGGCATCGCCGATATCCAGACCCAGACCGGTGCTTTCCACCGTTGAGCCATTGATATCCAGAGCGAATAGAGACGCCGGGAGATTGATGCCGCGTTCGTAAACCTTATGCAGGCTCGCACGCTCGATACGCTTACCGCGCACCACACCATTCATATCTGCGATCAGAAGGTCGACGAACAGGACCTCAGGATGTTTCTTAAGGAACGCGTTCGCTTCGTTAAGCTGAACGGCACGCGGGGGTACCGACATGATGCAACACCTTTTATGTTAAAAATATCAATCATGCAATTGCACGGGTGTGAGTCAATCTTAAACACCTGATGCTGTCAAGAGAGGCGCGTTTTGCCCTTAATTGGTGCTTAGTGGCCAATTTCAGGGCATTACAGGGCAGTGCAGCCTAGCTGAAACCCTTGTCTTTCGCGGTGCTCAGTCGGGTGTGTTCAATTTTTTACATGGCTATTGTGAAAAAAAATGAACAAGGCTAAGCTCGGCCAAAACCCATAACAGCAATAAAACGGGTGTCTCATGTCGCGCCAGCCGATAATCGGCGTTAGTGCCTGCACCAAGCAGATCGGGCACAACATCTACCACACTGCCGGTGATAAATACCTGCAAGCAATTGTTCAGGTGGCAGGCGGTATGCCAGTCATCATCCCAGCACTGGGTGAGCAGCTTGATCAGGCTTACCTGCTGCAGCAACTCGACGGCCTGGTGTTTACCGGCTCGCCTTCCAACGTTGAACCCCATCACTATGCTGGCGACGCCAGTGAACCCGGCACTGCGCATGATCCGGCGCGTGACAATACGACACTTCCTTTGATTAAAGCAGCAATTGCTGCCGGTATCCCGGTGTTGGGCATTTGCCGTGGTTTTCAGGAGATGAACGTAGCCTTTGGTGGTGCACTGCATCAGCGTGTGCATGAGGTTGCCGGGTTAATGGACCACCGTGAACCCGCTGATCTTCCCGTAGAACAACAATATGGCCTGCGTCACGCGCTGCATGTGCAGCCGGGCGGGCTGCTCGCCGGCATCGGCTTGCCGGACGAGATTCAAGTTAATTCCATTCATGGCCAGGGCGTTCAGCGTCTGGCGCCGGGCCTTCGCGTAGAAGCACTGGCGCCTGACGGGTTGATCGAAGCCTTCTCCGTCGAAGGTGCCAAAAGCTTTGCCTTGGGGGTGCAATGGCACCCTGAATGGCAGGTACGATCTAACCCGAATTATCTCGCCATCTTCCAGGCCTTTGGTGAGGCTTGCAGGAAGACGGCGGGGCAACGCTGAACCGACTCTATATAAGTCGGTTCTCACCAACCCTGAGGTCTCTATGAGCACCAAATTAGACCAGCTTTCGAGCTGGCTGAAAGAACGCAAAATCACCGAAGTTGAATGCTTGATCAGCGATCTTACCGGCATTGCCCGCGGTAAGATTTCGCCGACCAATAAGTTCCTCGACGAAAAGGGCATGCGCCTCCCCGAGAGTGTGCTGCTACAGACAGTGACCGGCGACTACGTCGAGGATGACATCTATTACGACCTGCTCGACGAGGCGGACATTGATATGTTCTGCCGCCCGGATGAGAACGCCGCGTTCCTGGTGCCATGGGCGCTGGAGCCGACGGCGATGGTGATCCACGACACCTTCGACAAGCAGGGCAATCCGATCGAGCTGTCGCCGCGCAACATCCTCAAGAATATTCTCAAGTTGTATGCCGATAAGGGCTGGAAGCCGATCGTCGCGCCGGAAATGGAGTTCTACCTGACCAAGCGTTGCAGCGACCCGGATTTCCCGCTGGAAGCGCCGATGGGCCGCTCCGGGCGTCCTGAGGTGGGCCGCCAGTCGTTCTCTATCGATGCCGCCAACGAATTTGATCCGCTGTTTGAAGACGTCTACGACTGGTGCGAAATCCAGGGCCTGGACCTCGACACGCTGATCCACGAAGACGGCCCGGCACAGATGGAGATCAACTTCCGTCACGGCGAGGCGCTGCATCTGGCGGATCAGATCACCGTATTCAAGCGCACCATGCGTGAAGCCTCGCTCAAGCACGATGTGGCCGCGACCTTTATGGCCAAGCCGATCACCGATCAGCCAGGCAGCGCGATGCACATTCACCAGAGCGTGGTGGACATCAAGACCGGCAAGAACCTGTTCTCCAATGCCGACGGCAGCATGAGCCAGCTGTTTATGAACCACATCGGCGGCCTGCAGAAGTACATCCCTGAGCTGCTGCCGCTGTTCGCGCCAAACGTCAATTCGTTCCGCCGCTTCCTGCCGGACACCTCGGCGCCGGTGAACGTCGAATGGGGCGAAGAGAACCGCACGGTTGGCCTGCGCGTACCGGAAGCCACGCCGCAGAACCGCCGTGTCGAAAACCGCCTGGCCGGTGCTGACGCCAACCCCTATCTGGTCCTCGCGGCTTCGCTGCTGTGCGGCTACATGGGCATGGTTGAAGACATTAAGCCAAGTGCGCCAGTCAAAGGGCGTGCTTACGAGCGCCGCAACCTGCGTCTGCCGATCACCATCGAGCATGCGCTGGAGCGGATGGAGGCTTGCAAGGCCGCCGAGAAGTACCTGGGCGAGAAGTTCATGCGCGGCTACGTAGCCGTTAAGCGTGCCGAGCACGAGAACTACAAACGCGTAATCAGCTCCTGGGAACGCGAGTTCCTGCTGCTGTCGGTGTAACCGTCAGGTGGCTGGCGCGGGTGACCCCGGCGCCAGCCACTGCCAAGTATTTTCCTGGGCTGCAATGCGCAGCCTGTGTAATCAAGGTGTTGTTATGAACAGTCAAGTGACCAACCCGAAAACCCGCGAGTGGCAGGCCATGAGCCGCGAACACCACCTCGCGCCGTTTAGCGACTTCAAACAGTTGGCGGAAAACGGGCCGCGCATTATCACCAAGGCCGATGGCGTGTACCTGTGGGACAGCGAGGGTCACAAGATCCTCGATGCCATGGCCGGGCTCTGGTGTGTGGCGATTGGCTATGGTCGCAAAGAGCTGGCAGACGCCGCTGCTAAGCAGATGCAAGAGCTGCCCTACTACAACATGTTCTTCCAGACCGCCACGCCGCCGGCGCTGGAGCTGGCTAAGGCGATTTCTGATCTGGCCCCGCAAGGCATGAACCACGTGTTCTTCACCGGCTCGGGTTCGGAAGGTAACGACACCATGCTGCGGATGGTGCGCCATTACTGGGCAATCAAGGGGCAGCCCAACAAGAAGGTCATCATCAGTCGGGTTAACGGCTACCACGGCTCCACCGTAGCCGGCGCCAGCCTGGGCGGCATGAAGTACATGCACGAACAGGGCGATTTGCCGATCCCGGGCATCGTGCACATCCCGCAGCCGTACTGGTTTGCTGAGGGCGGCGACATGAGCCCTGACGAGTTCGGCATCTGGGCGGCCGATCAGCTGGAGCAGAAAATCCTCGAAGTCGGCGAAGAGAATGTTGCCGCCTTTATTGCCGAGCCGATCCAAGGCGCCGGTGGGGTGATTATTCCGCCGGACAGCTACTGGCCGCGCATCCGCGAGATTCTCGCCAAGTACGACATTCTATTTGTCGCCGATGAAGTGATCTGCGGGTTCGGCCGCACCGGTGAGTGGTTCGGCAGCGACTATTTCGGCAACACGCCGCACATGATGACCATCGCTAAAGGCCTGACCAGCGGCTACATCCCCATGGGCGGGCTGATCGTGCGCGATGACATCGTCGAGGTGCTTAACCAGGGCGGCGATTTCAACCACGGCTTCACCTATTCCGGGCACCCGGTGGCTGCTGCGGTGGCCCTGGAAAACCTGCGTATTCTGCGTGAAGAAAAGATTGTTGAGCGGGTCAAGGCAGAAACGGCACCGTATTTGCAGAAACGTTTACGTGAGCTGGCCGATCACCCGCTGGTGGGTGAAGTGCGCGGCGTCGGCATGTTGGGCGCCATTGAATTGGTGCAGGACAAGGCCAGCCGTAAGCGTTTCTCCGGCGATGTGGGTGTGGGCATGATCTGCCGCGGACACTGCTTTAATAATGGTCTGATCATGCGCGCCGTAGGCGACACCATGATTATTTCGCCGCCGCTGGTGATCAGCCATGCGGAAATCGACGAACTGCTGGAAAAGGCCCGTAAATGCCTCGACCTGACTGCCGCAGAGGTGCTGGTTTAAGGTTTAATATTCTTTGTTTTTCAGGCACTTATGTCTGAATGTTGAAACAGGGGTGTGACCTTGCCAGACTGCGCCAATGCGTGTGTCAGGCTCACCGGAAGGTGCTGCAGATGGCTGCGCATCTTTCGGATATGACTACAACAACAGGAGCTGTACGCATGAAAACTTTCGGCAAAACCCTTCTCGCGTTGTCCCTTGCTGGGGCTGTGGTGAGTGCCGCACACGCGGATGACAAAGTCCTTCACGTCTACAACTGGTCCGACTACATCGCAGAAGACACCATCGATAACTTCCAGAAGGAAACCGGCATCAAGGTCGTCTACGACGTCTTTGACAGCAACGAAACCCTGGAAGCCAAACTGCTGGCCGGTAGCTCCGGTTACGACATCGTGGTGCCGTCTAACCCATTCCTGGCCAAGCAGATCAAGGCCGGCGTTTACCAGAAGCTGGACAAGTCCAAGCTGCCCAACTGGGAAAACCTCGACAAGAACCTGCTCAAAGCCCTCGATCCGAGCGACCCGGGTAACCTGTACTCGATCCCCTACATGTGGGGCACCATCGGCATTGGTTACAACGTCGACAAGGTCAAGGCTGCGCTCGGCGCAGACGCACCGGTCAATTCCTGGGACCTGGTATTCAAGCCAGAAAACATGGCCAAGCTGAAAGAGTGCGGCGTGTCGTTCCTCGATTCGCCGACTGAAATTCTCCCGGCTGCACTCAACTACCTGGGCTTCAAGCCGGACAGCACCAATGCCGGTGAGCTGAAGAAAGCCGAAGAACTGTTCCTCTCGGTTCGTCCTTCGACCTCCTACTTCCATAGCTCCAAGTACATCGGCGACCTGGCCAACGGCAACATCTGCGTGGCGATTGGCTACTCGGGTGACCTGTATCAGTCCAAGTCCCGTGCTGAAGACGCCAAGAATGGCGTGAACATCTCGTACAGCATCCCGAAAGAAGGTGCTGGCAGCTTCTTCGACATGTTGGCCATCCCAGCCGATGCGAAAAACGTTGAAGCCGCTCACGTGTTCCTCAACTACCTGATGAAGCCAGACGTCATGGCCAACATCACCAACGTCGTGCAATTCCCTAATGGCAACGCCGCCGCCACGCCGCTGGTGGATGACGTGCTGCGTAACGACCCGGGCATCTACCCGGACGCCGAAACCATGGCCAAGATCTACACCTTCCCGGATCTGCCCGCCAAGGTGCAGCGCACCATGACGCGCAGCTGGACCAAGATCAAATCTGGTCAGTAATGCCATAGCCCTAAAGGTGTGCGGTGGCTTCCTCCACCGCATTCACCCACAACAATAAGGAAATCACTATGCGTCGTACTCCACTTCTGGCCGGTCTGCTGGCCGCCGCCGTCAGCGTCTCCGCCGTGCAAGCCGCCGAGCCTGTGGTCAAGGTCTACAACTGGTCCGACTACATCGGCGAAACCACCCTGGCCGACTTCCAGAAGGCCACGGGCATCAAAGCCTTGTACGACGTCTTTGACAGCAACGAAACCCTGGAAGGCAAACTGCTGGCGGGCCGTTCCGGCTACGACATTGTGGTGCCGTCCAACCATTTCCTCGGCAAGCAGATCAAGGCGGGCGCGTTTCAGAAGCTCGACCGCAGTCAGCTGCCGAACTGGGAAAATCTCGATCCAGCGCTGCTCAAGCAGTTGGACGTTAACGATCCCGGTAACCAGTATTCAGTGCCTTACCTGTGGGGCACCAACGGTATCGGCTACAACGTCGCCAAAATCAAAGAAGTGCTGGGCGTCGACAAGATCGATTCCTGGGCCATGGTCTACGAGCCTGAAAACATGAAGAAGCTCGCGGCTTGCGGCGTTAGCTTCCTCGACTCGGCCGACGAAATGATCCCCGGCGTGCTCAACTACATGGGCCTCGACCCCAACACCCGTGACGCCGCCGACTACGCCAAGGCTGAAGCCAAACTACTGGCCGTGCGCCCTTACGTGCGTTACTTCCACAGCTCGAAATACATCGGTGACCTGGCTAACGGCAATATCTGCGTAGCGGTGGGCTTCTCTGGTGACATTCTGCAAGCCGCCGACCGTGCTGAAGAAGCCGGCAAGGGCATCGAGATCGCTTACAGTATCCCGAAAGAAGGCGCCAACCTGTGGTTTGACATGATGGCCATTCCGGTTGATGCCGGTAACCCGAAAGAAGCCCACGCCTTTATCAACTATTTGCTCGACCCAGCGGCCATTGCCCAGGTCAGCGATTACGTCGGTTATGCCAACCCTAATACCAAGGCAGGCGAGTTCATGGATCCAGAAGTGCGTAACGATGAGTCGGTGTATCCGCCGCAGGACGTCCTCGACAAGCTATACATCTCGGCGGAACTGCCGGTGAAAGTACAACGCTTGATGACGCGCAGCTGGACCAAGATTAAGTCCGGCCAATAACTTTAAAACGCCCGGCCAATTGGCCGGGCGCTACTTTTGCGGGAGTGTTGGGAATGGCAGTTGCTTCCAGTGCCTATAAGAAAGTGCTTGAAGGCGATCAGCAACCGAAAGAGGTGTTGGTCAAGATTGAGCGCGTCACCAAGAAATTTGATGAAACCATCGCCGTAGATGATGTTTCGCTGACCATCAATAAGGGCGAGATTTTCGCCCTGCTCGGTGGTTCGGGTTCGGGTAAATCAACCCTGCTGCGCATGCTCGCTGGCTTCGAGCGGCCTACCGAAGGGCGCATTTTCCTCGACGGTGAAGACATCACCGATCTGCCGCCCTACGAGCGGCCGATCAACATGATGTTCCAGTCCTACGCCCTGTTCCCGCACATGAGCGTGGCCGAGAACATCGCCTTCGGCCTCAAGCAAGACAAAATGCCCAAGGCGGAAATCGCCGCCCGCGTTGAAGAAATGCTCAAGCTGGTGCACATGAGCCAGTACGCCAAGCGCAAGCCGCATCAGCTCTCCGGTGGTCAGCGTCAGCGTGTGGCGTTGGCGCGTTCGCTGGCCAAGCGGCCTAAGCTGCTGCTGCTCGACGAGCCCATGGGCGCACTGGACAAAAAGCTGCGTTCGCAGATGCAGCTTGAGTTGGTCGAGATCATCGAGCGCGTCGGCGTAACCTGCGTCATGGTGACTCACGACCAGGAAGAGGCCATGACCATGGCCCAGCGCATCGCCATCATGCACCTCGGCTGGATCGCTCAGATCGGCAGCCCGGTCGACATTTACGAAACCCCGACCAGCCGCCTGGTCTGCGAGTTCATCGGCAGCGTCAACCTGTTCGAAGGCACCGTAGTCGAGGACATGGAAGACCACGCACTGATCGACAGCCCCGATCTTGAGCGCAACATCTACGTCGGCCACGGGGTTAATACCTCGGTGCAGGACAAGAGCATCACCTACGCCATTCGCCCGGAAAAAATGCTCTTCAGCACCGAGCAGCCAGGCTTTGAGTACAACTGGTCACGCGGCACCGTGCACGACATTGCCTACCTGGGCGGCCACTCGGTGTTTTACGTGCAGCTGCCAAGCGGCAAGATCGTCCAGTCATTTGTCGCCAACGCCGAACGGCGTGGCGCACGGCCTACCTGGGACGATGAAGTCTACGTCTGGTGGGAGGACGACAGCGGGGTGACATTACGCTCATGAATATCAGCCGAAGCATCAGCCGCCGTATGCCCAAGGGCCGGCACCTGGTAATTGGGGTGCCCTTCCTCTGGCTGTTCCTATTCTTCCTGCTGCCTTTCATCATTGTGATGAAAATCAGCTTTGCCGAAGCCGACGTTGCCATCCCGCCCTACACCGAGGTGTTCAGCTGGGTGGACAACACCTTCACCCTGATAGTTAACCTGAGTAACTACATCTTCCTCAGTGAAGATGCGCTGTACCTGGCGGCTTACTTAGGCTCATTGAAAATCGCCGCCATCAGCACGCTGCTTTGCCTGGTGATTGGCTTTCCCATGGCCTATGCCATCGCGCGGGCCGACAAAGCCAAGCAAATGGTCTTTTTGCTGCTGATCATGATGCCGACCTGGACGGCGATTCTGATCCGCGTGTATGCCTGGATGGGCATCCTCAGCAACAACGGCCTGCTCAACAGCTTCCTGCTGTGGCTGGGGGTGATCAACGAACCGCTGCAGATCCTCAACACCAACCTGGCGGTGTACATCGGTATCGTTTACTCGTACCTGCCGTTTATGATCCTGCCGCTGTTCGCCAACCTGGTTAAACACGACCAGAGCCTACTGGAAGCCGCCGCCGACCTGGGGTCGAGCACCTTCAACAGCTTCTGGAAAATCACCGTACCGCTGGCCAAAGGCGGCATCATCACCGGCTGCATGCTGGTGTTTATCCCGGTGGTGGGTGAGTTCGTGATTCCTGAACTGCTCGGTGGCCCGGAAACCCTGATGATCGGCAAGGTGCTCTGGCAAGAGTTCTTCAACAACCGCGACTGGCCGGTAGCCTCCGCCCTGGCGGTGGTCATGCTGGCGATCCTGATCATCCCGATCATTCTGTTTAACCGTCACCAAGCGAAAGAAATGGAGGGCCGGCCATGAAGCGTTTTAGTTTCTCCAACTTTATGTTGTGGGCCGGTTTTGCCTTTATCTACCTGCCGATGCTGATCCTGGTGATCTACTCGTTCAACGAGTCGCGCCTGGTCACGGTGTGGGGCGGCTGGTCGGTGAAGTGGTACGTCGGCTTGCTCGACAACACCCAGCTGATGAACTCGGTGATGCGCTCGCTGGAAATCGCCTGCTACACCGCGATTGCCGCCGTTGCGCTGGGCACCATGGCCGCCTTCGTGCTGACCCGCGTCACCCGCTTCAAGGGCCGCACGCTGTTCGGTGGCCTGGTCACCGCCCCGCTGGTGATGCCCGAGGTGATTACCGGTCTGTCGTTGCTGCTGCTGTTTGTGGCGATGGCCCAGCTGATCGGCTGGCCGGCTGAGCGCGGCATCTTGACCATCTGGATCGCCCACACCACCTTCTGTTCGGCCTATGTGGCCGTGGTGGTGTCGTCGCGCTTGCGTGAGTTGGACCTGTCCATCGAAGAAGCGGCCATGGACCTCGGTGCCAAGCCGTGGAAGGTGTTCTTCCTGATCACCATCCCGATGATCGCGCCTTCGCTGGCGGCCGGCGCAATGATGTCCTTTGCCCTGTCGCTGGACGATCTGGTACTCGCCAGCTTCGTCTCCGGGCCGGGCTCGACCACCTTGCCGATGGAAGTCTTCTCCGCCGTACGTCTGGGCGTGAAGCCGGAAATCAACGCGGTGGCCAGCCTGATCCTGTTGTCGGTGTCCTTCGCCACCTTCCTGGTGTGGTTCTTCGCCCACCGTGCCGAAGAAAAGCGCAAGAAAGCCCTGCAGCAAGCGATGGATGAATCCACCGGTGCCCACCTGCAAGACGGCCCCGATAACCGCCGCGACCCCTCGCAAGTGCATGCTTGATCGCACAGCGGGTTAAAACAAAAAGGGCCACACATGTGGCCCTTTTTGCTGTGGCGCTCACCCCATAAAGGGGGCTCGCAAGTGCTGGCAGATAACCGACCAGACCGAATGGCGTTTAACGGTGTTTGTACTGCGTCGGGCAATACCCTCGGCCCACCTGCGGGTCGCGCAACTGCAGGTGCTTGGTCTGCCGACCACTGACCCGCTCACGCCATAGCTTGAAGCTGCCGGGCTTGAGGCTGCGTCGCATCAGCGCAATCACCCCAGCCTCATCCAAGCCGAACTGCAATTGAATGGCTTCGAACGGCGTTCGATCTTCCCAAGCCATCTCGATAACACGTGATAACTCACTCTCTGAAAACACCACCCTGACCTCATCGCATGCTGATTAATCTGGCGCTGATACGGCGCCCATCATAAGAGGCTGGCCGCAGGCTGTGAAAGTCTTTGTAGCCGAGGTGAACTGTGCGTGGCGTGGCGTTTAGGCGGGCGGCGGTAAAGCCGGACACTGCAGAGCGTGCGGCGCAGTGTCCGGTAGAGCGACAGCGTTCAGCGCATAAGCGCTGATGGCTTACGTCAGGTCTTTGACTGTCTCAGACGTCCCGTTATTTTTTACGGACTCAATGCCCTTATCACGCGCCGCCGTCGCATACATCTGGCTGGAGCCAATGATCTGATGATTAGCTGGGCGGCCGCGAAAACTGAGTGCAACACCTGACCTTTCCGGTACGGTGCTGCCCCTATGTCTTATTCCGAACTCAGTGTTGAAGAGCGCGCCACCATTCAGCTCGGTCAAGCCCAAGGCT
>Ga0180008_1000706_pt1 | contig 25228 bp, 26 predicted proteins | sample MM_PW_MetaG_FD_121121 | JGI IMG/M metagenome (GOLD analysis project Ga0180008, IMG submission 121121) | Groundwater microbial communities from the Aspo Hard Rock Laboratory (HRL) deep subsurface site, Sweden - MM_PW_MetaG | ecosystem: Environmental > Aquatic > Deep subsurface > Groundwater... | reverse complement strand
GCTCTGTTCGCTGCTGGTCTGTTAATGTCAGCACCTGTGGTTATGGCTCATGGTGGCCATGACGATGTTGAACCTATTGACCATATGGAAGCGTCTACCAAAGCTCAGGTGGTGTTAGAGCAATTGGTGAAAACACAGAAGTTGCCAGCACTGTGGGCAGCTGCAAAGGCCAAGGACATCAGCCCTCAGAAGTCACACCATGGTGATGCGGTGTGGGTGGTGCGTTATGTCAATGCTGAAGAAAAGGATGCGGCCAAACAGAATTTGTATGTCATTCTGGATGAAGTCGGCAACACCTTAGCCGTGAATCACGACGGTAAGTTCTAAGCTAAAATCAGGCAGTAGTTTTTTGTTGAGCTACTGCCTGTGTTTTCAAAGCTAGAGCGGCGTTAGGGCTATTTGAATGTCATAAACAGCAGTCCTATGACCGCGCAGCCTGCAATCACTTTCATCACGTTCACTTTGTACTGAAACAACGCGACAAAAGCGGCCACAGCAATCAATGCAGAAGGCCAATCAAAGCCCGCCAGCAGATCATCCCCAAAGCCTTGTGGCCACAGCACATGATAGGCAAAAAACAATGCCAGATTTAAAATCACGCCAACCACAGCAGCCGTAATGGCAGATAAAGGGGCGGTAAATTTCAGGTCGTTATGCGTGGTTTCGATAAAAGGCGCTCCGGCAAAGATAAAAATAAAGGAAGGTAAAAAAGTAAACCAGGTGACAATACAAGCGGCTAGAGCACCGGCCAGAAATACCATGTCTGGTCCAAATACTGCTTTGACATAAGCGCCGACAAAACCCACAAAGGCCACCACCATAATCAGTGGCCCCGGTGTGGTTTCACCTAAGGCGAGGCCATCAATCATTTGGGTGGGGGTCAGCCAGCCATAATGATCCACCGCGCCCTGATACACATAAGGCAATACCGCATAAGCTCCGCCAAAGGTCAGCAGTGCGGCTGTGGTAAAAAACCATGCCATTTGCGTCAGGGTATGTTCCCAGCCAAAGATGGCATTCAAAAGTGCCATAGGAACAGTCCATAACACCAGACCCGTGATACAAATAAGCAGTAAGCGTGGCCATGAAAACAAGGCGTGCTCTGGAGTAGGCGTATGATCGTCAATCAGAGCCGCACCATAGGATTTTCCGCTCTGTTGATGGCCTGAAGCAGCAGTAAAAGAGGCAGGGTAAAAACGACCTCCTGCATATCCCACCAGAGCAGCCACCAGCACTATGTACGGAAAAGGCACATCCAGCGCAAAAATAGCGACAAAGGCTGCGGCGGCTATGCCCCATAACATTCTGTTTTTCAGCGCTTTGGAGCCTATTCTGTGTGCCGCTTGCGCGACGATTGCAGCAACAGCGGGTTTGATACCGTAAAACAACCCCGCAACCCAGCTGATATCGCCAAAAGCAATGTAAACCCATGACAGCAAAATCAGAATAATCAAAGACGGCAGGACAAATAACACACCGGCCATAATACCGCCCCAGGTTTTATGCATCAGCCAGCCGATATAGGTGGCCAATTGCTGAGCTTCTGGTCCCGGCAGCACCATACAAAAATTCAGTGCATGTAAAAAACGGCGCTCACTCAACCAGCGTCTGCGTTCCACCAATTCCTGATGCATAATGGCGATCTGTCCGGCTGGCCCGCCGAAACTGATAAAGCCAAGCTTGAGCCAGAACAAAAATGCCTGCCAGAAACTGACGGGGGTCAGGTTGTTGTCCTGTGCAACTCCCTCTTGTGTCATCTTAGCCATAACTATCCTTTTTCGGTAAATGAAGTGAGTAAAGCGTTGAATACGGCGTGGCTGGCAAGGATTAATTGATCGTCATCCGTCAGCGTATTTCGTAATCCCCATAAAATGTGTTCAACCCCAAAAGCTTCCTCCGGGGCAGAGCCTCCGACATCGAGAAAATGGACCAGCTGTGCCATACGCAGCAAGGCGGGCGTCTGCAAAGCAAAGCTCTGGAGTAATACTTCAAAGGTGACACTGTGCTGATGGTGGCTAAAACGGGCACCGTCAAAATCAAAGCCTATGGCATGTTCCGGACAGGGTTCAGGTGGAGTGAACCAGAGGAAGCGGGCTTGTGGGTCAATAAAACGAAGAATTAACCAGCAACAGGCCATACGGTCTACCCAAGGCCGGGCGCGGGTGGCCCATACCTGAGCCTTGAAATCCAGGCTACTTAACTGCTCAATCCCCAGCGCAACAGCATCAGGCTCGCCCGGAGTTAAACGCTTGTTCAGCATACGCTCCATTTCAGTCAAGGCTGCATCGGCCTGCGTTTTGGCCGAACCAGGGAAAAAATCAATGTCACTGATGCTTTTAAAGGATTTGCGTAGTTTACGCAGTCCCCTGAATTGTTGAGTCAATTCGGCATCCGATCGCCGCAGCTCTGCGATGTCTTGTAACAGAGTTTCATAGTCTGCTGAGCGGTCAAACAAGAGTTCAAATCCAGCCGTGGTTGAATGTTCCGCCACTTCAAGCACATAAGCGGAGCCTTTAATTTTATCGATGTGCAGCGCAGTCTCGTTGAAATATTGCAACGCATCGTCGCTCTTTGGCAGCACATACACACCATCCCTGAGCACAGCAGCACCTGAGGCTTTGAGGCTTCGCCATAAACGAACCCGCTCCGTGGTCGTTTGAGTGGGTAGTGAAATAATAAGTAATAGGTATTTCATTAAGTGTTAACTATGATTCAATTTGCATCAATGATAGATGGGTTTATGAAAAAAAGAAAGCAGGCACGCCATGGGTGTTACGGGAATGAAGATGTGCATCACTATCAGTTTTATACTGTTTATCTGTAAGTTATACTCGATTTTATCTTACATAAGTGGCTGGTTATGATGCTAGTGTTCCCTGATTGCTTTAGTCTGCTGTGGGATTTTGCAGTTATTCTGCGTCAGACTAATTCAGTGATCGAACCCCATACGTACTTGTTGTGGTAATCAATCCGCGTTTGCCCCTGCAGCTTTTTATGCCGGGGCTTTTTTGTTCAAAAACGGATGAGACCTTGTTTCACTTCACTACTAGCCGTATAGCCTGGCCTGAAGGGATACTCCTTATCAGGGTCATGTAAAAATGCTTTACTAATCTTTATTCCTCATTACTATAGAATTTTTAATTTCTCAGACAGGCATATGAACCCTCTCCGAAGGTACGCTGTGGTCCTCACGATTGCAGCGTTAACAAGCTTTACCACAGTCGCCAATGCGGCTCTGACAGAATCCCAACTGCGCAAACATGCACAGCAGAGTATTGCAGCACTTCAGCAGCAAAACGCTATCTCTGATTTATGGTCAACTATTTCACCTAAGTATGTGCAAAAGGCGTCGTCTGCTACCCATCAAAACCTGTGAGTGATCCGCTATGTTGATCCCAAAGCCAGAAAATTCAGCGAACAAAATCTGTATCTCATTCTGTCCGATTCAGGCGAGTTGATAGAGTTTACCTATCGGCTTCCCGCAACCTATCTATTAGTTCAACCTTAAACTCAACGGAGTCTAAACAACATCTCATGGAAATCTTTATTCTTGTCGGGCTGATCATTCTAAATGGCCTGTTTGCAATGTCCGAAATCGCTATTGTGACAGCACGCAAATCACGCTTAACCGCTTTAGCTCATGGTGGAAGCAGCACTGCAAAAACAGCATTAAAGCTGGCTGAAGATCCAACACAGTTTTTATCAACTGTGCAAATAGGGATCACCTCTATTGGTATCCTTAACGGTATATTTGGTGAATCCATCCTGGCAGAACCTTTGTCGCTCTGGTTACAAAGCTTTGGATTTCCTCCAGAAGTCACCAGTATAGTCTCAACCGTTCTGGTGGTTATTATTGTGACTTATGTCTCTATCGTTGTGGGTGAGCTTGTCCCCAAGCGGATTGGTCAGGTCAGTGCAGAGCGTATTGCCTGCACCATGGCAAAACCAATGGCCCTGCTAGCCGTTGCGACCAAGCCCTTTGTCTGGATGTTGTCGGGGTCTACCCACGCCATTATGAAACTGCTGGGATTCAGTCATATTATTGAAGACAACGTCACTCATGAAGATATCCAGGCCATGCTGCAGGAGGGGTCTTCCGCCGGTATTATCGAACACTCAGAACATGCCATGGTTAAAAATGTATTCAGACTGGATGAGCGCTCGATTTCGTCGCTGATGGTGCCACGCTCAGATATTGTGTTTTTAGATGTGAATAAACCTATCGAAGAGAATCTGAAAATTGTGATGCAGGCACCGCATTCCCGTTTTCCGGTCTCTCGTAATAATATTGATGATTTGGTGGGCATAGTGTCCGCCAAGCAACTGCTGGCTCAGTCTATTGCTGGTAAAGATATCCATATCGCGTCCTTGGCTAAGCCTTGTAACTACGTGCCGGACAGCCTGTCGGGGATGGAACTGCTGGAGCATTTTAAGACGTCAGGTTCACAAATGGTCTTTGTTGTAGATGAATACGGCGATTTAAAAGGATTGGTGACTTTACAGGACATGACAGATGCTCTGACCGGTGAATTTGCACAGGACGATGATGACGATGAACAAATGGTGGTTCGCCGGGATGATGGCAGTTTGCTGATTGATGGTTTAATTCCAATAATCGACTTTAAAGACGCGCTCAATATCCGCGAAATACCTGAAGAAGTTGAAGGCCGCTTCCAGACCTTAAATGGCATGGTGATGTATCAACTGGGAAAAATGCCACAAACAGCGGATGTGCTTGAAATTTCTGGCTGGCGTCTGGAAATTGTCGATATGGACGGTAAGCGTATCGACAAGGTATTGGCCAGCAAATTGTTGTCAGAAGACGATGACAAAGAGCCGGATATGGCTGGGTAAGAAAGCGAATTGTAAACACCAGCATTCGACCTCTATCTATTTTTCATCAGAGCAAGAGCTGCCTATCTATGGTAGCTCTTGCTAAATAAATATCTGCTGCACGAGGATGGACCGTAAATAACTGCTGAAGAGCAGTTTGTTTCGGTTGAAGTAGTTGTCTCAGAATTATTAGCAACTCGCAATTTCTGAGCCTTCTGTCTGACTCTGGCATAGTTTGCCATTTAAGTTAAATGTCTACTTTTAAGGCAAAGCCGACATTCGTTTTATCGAAATCCACTAATCTGAAAAACTATAAATCGCTCATAGCTGCTTGTAAGATGTGTAATATCAGGAATGAGCTAGTGCAGAGTCAAAGCCGTAATTTCCAAGATAGATAAATGAACGTTCTGTTTGATACATGAACTTTTTATACTTTCCAGCACCTGGCCCTGATACTCCGTACAACAATGCTCCCCCTCTGTTGGAAGATGATAGATACTGCCGGATGCTTGCTCCCAAACAAATTTATCACCTTCCTTTTTTAATGCTGTTAAATCTGGGGCACCGCTGGAGAGTTTCCATTTATCATTTTCTTCACGCCAGGTTGCGAAAATTTTGTAGACGACTTTTTCTCCATCTTCAAATTTCAGTATTGTCCATCCGTCAGGACAGTGAATAGTTGACACAAGCATTACCCTCCAAACTGTGAATTAACTGGTCTTTGTTTGATAAAAGTTGTTGATACTCTAAAAGCTCTGGCACTTTTTCGTCCGGAACTGCAGACGGGCGGCGAGGCTAATTGTCTTTGCTACTTGGCTTTTCTCAATACACTTTAGCTAATTCTGCTGTGCTTGCATTGAAGCCAGATTATCAACTGAGCCTTTTACGGTAAAGGGTGTCTATTCTATTGTGGATTCGAGTGCGGATTACCCCCTTCAATTGCTCTGAACCCGGCGAATCAGCCAATACCTTTTCAATGTACTTGTATATCTTCGTGACTAGCTTATCCATCAATACTTGCCCCACCTTTTCACCAAGAGACAATTGATTGGCCAGTTGCATAAAATCATGTCCAGTGTAATAGCCATACTGTTTATAGGAAGACGTACTGAACGCATCATCGACTTCACTTTGGAGTAACCAGATGCTCAACTCCCCTGAAGCGTCGTATTCTTTGTAAGGTGCAACAGAGACCATATCATACATCTTGGTAAAGCCTGTTGCTGCCGAATCATGCATCGACCTTATCAAACTCATATTTTTAAGATGTAGGTCATTGTTACCCACAATGTAAGCCATTAATACATGGAGAAAACCGTCTTTGAGGACTTGCATGTGCCTGCCGCAGCATTCGTATGCTGTTTTGAGCATTCGCTCGTATGATAACGCCTCACTGCTTTTGTTGCCCGGAGATACATCCATCGCGGATGCCATATCCTCAATGAAACCAATGTGCCTGCCGATACGGTCAATATCGAATCTGCTGGTCACATAAGCCATCTCGCCACAGGAGAATGGCACTAAATAGTGATCAGCCACATTGAAACCTACCTTGTCGCAGAGCTGCATAATGATGTATTCATTGATAGCCAACTCAGGAAATTCGTTGGGAGATGGTTTTACAATATAGGGACCAATGCCTATCGCATTAGTGAGCATTTTTTTAGCACCCGCTTTATGTGTTAAAAACATCTTGGGTTGGACACCGGAAATAGAGGTTCTGCCTAATGATGCTATCGCAACTTCATTAAATTCTTCTCGAGGAAAGTCTATTTGAAATCCTTTGAGACTTTTAGCAGGAATGAGTTGGTTTTCTGGTTCTGCCTGATGCTCAGTAAGCATCTCGGTCAGAATTCGTATCGGTCCAATCAGTTCTTCCCCGTGCCCCAACAGGAGTCCAAATTTGTCATCTTGATCTAATCGGGCAAGTTTAGCTTGATGACGTTTTACCCACCCTTCACTTACTAAGTTCGAAAAAAAAGTTGGGAGAGCACGGCTTACAAAGGTAGTAGTAGTGAGAGGTAGATTCATTCCAATCTGCGAGAGTCCACTCGTGAGGTATGAAGGAGCATATTGGAAGATGTATTCATACCCTCCCTGGACAATGAACTCCTTCAAAGCACCGGCGAAGTGGGCCCCAGCATATACATAACCAACTCGATTTTCTTGCATCAAAGCCCCCTCTATCTACTGCTTCCCTACATAAAGTTGCAAGCCAATAGCCTTAAGTAGGGCGCTTAACTTGCCCACTGAGACAGTGTCCGGTTTGGTGCGGATGTTGTAGTAAGTTCCAGGGGAAATACCACAAATTGCTGTAAGCTCTGACACTTGCAATGTCCCAAGATTTGCATCGATAACATCTGAAAGAGTATTTTCAGAGAGTGGCTGATAGGAGCGTTGAGCTGCTTGAGATATAGCTTCTTGCATTAATACATCAAGTGTACTTAGCTCATTCACAAGGCGAGCCCGTTTTGTAGCGAGTTCTCGCAATGTCGATTCTTGGGACGAGATAGAATTACTGTCCATAAGTACCTCAAAAAATTCATTATAATGAACTAATCTAGATGAAATAAAACAATAGTTGACAATAATGAAATAAGCAATAGGCTTTATTCACTAAAGTGAACAAAAACTTATTTTACTCACATCAAAGTTCACCATAGTAAATTTTTAGTGGCATATCAACGGTGAGGAATTTCTATCCAGAGCATCAATATCACATAAAATGTTAAGCACTTTGTGCTCCATATGGAATTCGATGCGCTAAGTAAGAAGTGTCGAAAATAGGAGGCTTACATGTCTAATGTTGCCGAAATAACGAAGCTAGCCGGAGTTATTGCGGCCAAATGGCCAATCCTCAAAGGTATTGCCACAACTGCAGAACATCAGCAGGCACTGGCCCTCATGGATGAGCTACTTGAAAACTATGACGCAAATTTGGTTGTCATTGAAGCTCTCAGCAATGCCATCGCTCGTTATGAAAATGGATCAGTGAGGTATGAAATATTCAATAAACGGAATTCAGAACTTGATCCTGCTCTTGCAACACTGAAAGTTCTTATGGACCAGGGCGGCTTACATGCGACCGACTTTGAAAACGAGATTGGTAAAGAGAGTTCAGTGACAAAGGTACTGGCCGGGAAAAAGAATCTAACCAAAGACCACATTACAAAGCTGGCCGAACGCTTTGGTCTCCCTACGGCAATTTTGGTTGCGGTACACTCTGACTAGAAACAACGAGAGTGAATGTCAAATCTACTAAGTTAAACTATCTATAACCGTTATCTTGGTAAAAAGACTCCATTGCCATAGTCTGCGATGAGTTGCTCTATCAACTGTTCCTCGCCTTTCGACAGCAAATCTTTCTGAACATAACGCCATCGCTGTTCATAGTAATAAAATGCATCTTTCTCTGACAACTCTGTAACACTCAGGTCCCAGGTTATCTCTGTTAACTGCATTCCTGGTTTCAGTTGAATCATACGATAGTACTCTTGTCATTCGCAGTGACCTATACGATGGTACTGCCAAGATGTTGTTAACGTCAGAAAACCAGCCAATTGTAACAAGCATCATTAGCGGCCTATTAAATTATGGTAGATGAAGGCATCTGGATTTAATACTTAACCAGACAAGGTGAATGGGGAACTTCGGCATTGCCTTGAAAGAAATAATGATGTCATCTGCTGCATGACTGCCAAGTATTCGTTCTTTACGAACCGACCCCCAGCAAGGTGCCTACGCAGTTCCCATCTGGATTTTATGAGCGGGGGAAGAAAACACACTCAACCAAATTAAACAAAAATTAGGAGGTAAAGTCAATTGCTATGTATTCGAGAGCCGTATTTGGCCATATCAACGGCTAATATCAGTCGAATGACTTGCTAAAAATAGGCTTTACTCGAGTCACGAGACCGAATGTAATCCAAATTTACTATAATTGTTGAACTAATTTAAACTACACACATAAATGTTCTAAAGCCGTTTTTCTCAAGTAAGTCTTTTCAGTTTTTTTGTTCATGTGCACCTCTTTAATTTTAAGTTGGGGATTGCATTCACTCTCGCTAGTTACCAAGCGATCATGCAAAACCATTTCTGATGGATGCGTGACCTCGAGAATCGAGTAAATCCTACTCCGAATTCAATGTTATCAAATTGTGTTATTTTTTCGATTTACCACATTTTGAGGTTGCTGGGTAAACCGAGGACTAATGGACTATAAAGTTATATTTTCCCCAACATCTGCTTGTTTTCATATCTTGAATTTTCACCCTATCAGGTCCATTCTTGTTTAGTGCCAACCTCAAGATGAGACAAGGTATCCTTAATGGATAAGCTGGAAATCTCATCGAGAGATTAATACTAATTCCGGGGAACGGTCACTGGTTTCGATAATATGCTTCAACTGAAATATCTTCCCGATGAATCCGTTCAAAGTTGGATTTATCGCAACATTTATGTTTCTGGGAGTTTTGATTTCTCGACAGTTATTGGACCTAAAGGTGAATGGCGCGCTTCCCCTACGTTTAATGACGATTCTAACTTTGATAAAAACCTTATAGAGGACGTTGACTTCTTAGCCTTCTTACGGAGATCTGGCCTTGCTAATAAATCAGCTAGTTTTTTTGCAAACCCCGTTGACTATTTAGCTGATATAGAAAGGGTTTTCGATAAACGTATGAACTCCTCGAAAGCTACTTCCGGTAGTAGGCCTGTAAGATACTGTTGTTATTGCATTGAAGAAGCAATAAAGGAGCATGGTTTTGCGTATTTCAAGTCATGCTGGTTGAGTGAAACAGAATGCAGTGTTCACTCCCGAGTGTTATATGAAATAAACGCTTTAGGGCGTAAAGAGAATGAGGTTTTAATTCAGCATATCTTAGGAGGGATCGACATCCCCGCTGATTTTAGAAGCAAAGCTAAGAAGCGGAAGGTAGATGTAGTTAGCCATAATAATGATATCGAATTTCACATGATGCCCTGTTTTCAAAGTGATTTATACAGATGGGCCTTGTGTGAACGGAGAGATTATTCGCGTGGGATGGATGATGTAGAATTCCACTATCCAGATGGTCGTCGTAAATCCGCTGGAACAAGCGTGTTTTCTAAAGCGTACTACTTTTATTTACATCAATACCCTAAACAATTTGCTGAATTTTTTGAGGCTACTTATGAGATTAAAGAATATAGATTTGGTTTTATGCAGCGATATAGCTTACAAGAGAAATTACTGAAAAGTAAGCATCATAATTGCTCCAAGTGTGACTTATGGAGCAAAGGCAGCGATTGTCCTATTCGGCCAATAACGTTAAAACATCTTGATGGTTCATCGTTTTACAATTGGACTAATCCGTGTGATTTATTTATGGAGTATCAATTTAAGATGAATACTAAATATGTTATCGGCCATTCTGATGTCTCTAGGTCTGATTTTGTTGGTATAGTTTGTCGTCAGTTCTCGAATTAGGTTAAATGCATGCCCAAATTCATCGCTGCTTTGGATCTTTTTATTGGGAGACCGTCATTTCCCAGATTGGTTGGTTGCGAATAGATGCTGTGCTTTAGCTGAACTCTGCAGTTAACAGATTTAGATCGTCCTGAAGCACTTTTGACTTTATTACATCTGGTATAATCTACCTGTAATTGATACAGTTTTCGAATGATGTCTTTAAAGGATGAGAGATGAAAAAAGTTATCGCTGTCGTAGTGTGTTTACTGAGCGCCTGTTCGGCGGACAGACCAGATGATGAAGAGTTAATCGATGCCTTGGCTGGGCTAACGCAAAAAAAAGCATGCATAACGTCAACGTTGTTTAATCAATGGCCTGCCCAAGGCCGCTCTGTTACTCAAAACAAGGAGATCATGGAGCGATTATCGGATGTGGGGTTGGTAAATCGTGCCAATAATTCTTTTGATCTCACACCGAAAGGTAAAGAGTATTTCGATAAAGAAGAAAGTGGTTTTTGCTACGCATCCAGTCATTCAGTTTCAGACGTGATTTTTATCAAGGAACTTCCTAAAGAGCAATTACCAGCTGCTGTTTATCGTGCTTGGCAGATTTCGTTCAAAATAGCTCCAATGGTGACTGGTGAGTGGATCGATAATGAGGCACTTCTCAAACTACTGAAAGTTGAATTCCAAGCAATAACACAACCAAGGGATTTCGTCGTACGCTTGATAAAAAGGGATGAAAACTCGGAAATTGAACTTTCAGATCCTCGCTTTTCGTTTTCTCCACATCTGCATTTCCAAATGGGCTGGGTGCTTTAGTTGTATGAAGTGGTTCGAAGTAATCTTGCGACCGGAGCTGATTGAAGGAAAAAGTAAAGGCTGTAACAATAAAATCAAGACTTGGCACTTTACATAGCTAAGCTGTGTTATGGACTTAATAAAGCTATTTAAAAAATGAGAGGTTTTGGCAATTCATTTCTTGCGCACGAATGTAGCTATCCAAAGCTTCAAACACTTGTTGAATTGTGTCAACTCTTGCCGAACTAAAACAAATACGAATAGATATATCGACTGCTGTATTGGTGTTAATTTTTTCGATGACAAATGATTCATCGATGCTGCTAAGTAGCTTTTTAATTGCATGCTCAAGCATAATAATTAAGCATCTAGATAGTAAGTCGGTAAGTTCGGTTATGCTGTTTAAAGCTTGGATTGCGCGCTTGTCACCAATAACTATACCCGTGGATGCAGACGATTCAGCAGCACATCCAATCAGTATCAATTCGCCGGGATCCAAGCCAGGTTTAGAAATTGTGCTCACGAGTTGGGCGATGGTTGCTTGGTTGATTTCAGCCTGCTCGGAGGCGTTTATTAGTCTCTCCACGGCCTCTAATTTATCAAGAGAAGTAAATATTCGCGCGGCTCTCTTAGGATTTCCAACCCCAGCTACGTACCGAAGAGTAGGTAAAACGAAAGTCTTGCATTCGCACTGATATACAATTTCGAGTAAGGGTTCAAGCAATCCATACTGAGCTAGTTTTATTACGACGTCGTTGTCAAAAAATACTTCCATAACTAATTAAGCTCTTGAATATCCGACAAAAAATCCCTGTCGTCGTTGCTCATTATTAAACTGGAGGTTTGTAAGCGGAAAGTGGCCTTCAATGTATCCAATGCATTGTCCTGCTCGATAAATTTGAGTGCATTTATCGCCATTGGCCAATCATTGTTAATTCGAGCATAACTGAGAATATAGTGCCCAGGATTGACTCCGAACTTTCTATAGCAATAGTCAGCCCTCAGTACTAAATCCGAACAAACTCTAATTGTCCCTAGTACCCCTAAGTCTTTTACAATATCGAAGCCTCTTCTAAGAAGCCCAATTGCGTAATCATCAGCCTCAATTTCCTGTTGATCTTGCTCTGGCCTCAATGAATCGCCTAGTTCACTCATCGTGACATCTGTGATGAGGCCATCCCCAGTTAAATGATTTCTCATAATATGGCCTACCTCGTGCAGAAGTACAAAAAGCTGCATAGCCGGGCTTTTATTCTTATGGCTTAAGATAATTGCAAATCTATTCTCTTCGCAGGACACTAAACCTGTAGGTTTTGTAACACCAGAGGGGAACTTGGAGATATATAGTACCGGTATCCCATGTGACCATATTAGCTGCAATGCCCTCTCAAATGAGAGGTCGTTTTCCGACGACAATGAGGATGCTAATTCTGTGAGATTCTGAGTGACATTATTGAGATTAAGTACTCGCTGTATTGTCCGACTCGCGGCACGACATACTAAAGTGGCATCACTTAAACTTGAAACATCTGTATTTAGACGTTTTTTGTACTGGAGATTAAAAGTTGGCTGGCTAAAAGAGATATCTCCATCATCAGAAATCGTGGTCACCAGACCTAATCGATTCTTCAGAATTTGAGAAAATTCCAGAAAACCAGCAGTTGTAGACAGCACAGAGTCATCCCACCACTCGGGCAAGATCCTCTTCAAAACTGACTTACTAATTCCGCATTCCTTGAATTTCGAGTTCAGCCCACTTTTTGAAAGCAATTTAATCTCTGGCACCTTGTCTCCCTATGGTGTTGTTGCCGTACATATTACATGAGTGAGCGGCTAAAAGCAGCTTACTAATCTGCTTTGCATGTGCCTCACTGCCATCCCAGATCTGATGCAACGTATCCATCAGTGTTTTACACGATGCTGGCTCCACCTTTTTATACTTAACAAGATTAAAATTTGAATAATTGACTAATTTCTTTAGGCCGGAAGTAAGCTTAATGTTCTTTTTTTCAAGCGCTCTATAAACAGTTGATTGAGGAATTCCTGTCGATATTGATATGGATAATGTACTTTTAAGCCCTTTTTGGCGAAAAAAATATTTTAAATCGGATTGTAATGAATCGATATCCATCTACTCTCTTCTTTGTGGTTAATTGACTAATTTTATGGTAGTGTTCTATTTGTTGTGTTTCAAGTAGAATTGAACTCCTATGAAAGATTCAGAAATCAGAACACTAATCAAACGCCAGCTATCTAAACGGCAAGCCTATGCTGATGAGCTGTTTGTTGAAGAGGTCGCGATCAACAAAGGGCTGGTGAGGGCAGACGTTGTCTATTGTGGTAAAAAGCTTGAATGTTTCGAAATTAAGAGTAAATCGGATACGTTGAAACGATTAGTTCAACAAGGCTGGCAGTACCAAAAGTCCTTCGAGCGTATCACTTTAGTGTGCGCTTCAAAACATGTCATCCCTGCGCAAGAAATTGTCCCAGACTTTTGGGGGTTGTGGGAGATTGATGATCATGGAAAGCTGAGAGTGCTGCGTCAAGCGACAGTAAACCCATATTTAAATATTGTCGGAGTCGTTGATTTGATGGAGAACGACGAATCAAGAGATTTCCTGAGATTTATTGGTCATGGTATTGGTGTAGGGAAATTGTGTCACGAAGATATGTGCAGCCGCATTAAAGAACTCTGTAAAATTCAAGATGTCGTGGCGTGGGCAAAAAAAACGCTACCGAATAGGCAGCGTGTTAAACGAAGTATTAATTCGCCAGTCAAGCAAGCATTGGGCGAACTCAGGCTGTGAGTTAGCCTCTTTGTAATACTTGTGCAATATGGTGATGGATAAACTCAGCTACATGGTTTGTTGTGTTGCCTGGTCCAGTTTGCGGTGGTGTTGCGCCTCGTTTGTCCCAGATATCGTCTGCCCAAGAGAATGTCGCTGTTCTTTGTTTGAATTCTGGATCCAGACATAGGATTTGTGCCAGACCACGAAGAGCTGCAGCGTCCTTTCCTTTTTGGCGTATAACTAACCACTCAGAATCAATAGTGTACTTTATCGCACTGTGGTTACTGCGTAACACTCCTGATTCGTCCCACTCTGGATGTAAGGTACAATAGTCTGAATAACTAACTTTATACTGCGTTTGCTGAATTACATTTTTATAAAATGTTAGTTCACGGCGTGGGAATAAATGTTTACCTACGTATTTGTCCAGCGTTATTGGGAAGCTGCCTCCAGTCAAGATCACTTCAGCAAACCCAAGTCCGTAAATGCTCTCGATAAGCCCTGCTGTTGCAACGGCGTCTGTCTGACGATTTACTGATATGTAACCAACATCAATTATCAAAACCGGCGGCTGTTTCATCGATTTAAGAATATCCCCTATTTGCGTGCCTTGAGGGACTGCTAGATCTGCAAAAGATTCATTAAGAGATGAGATAAAAACAGGGGACGATGAAAAGCTTTCCTTTAAGTTCTCAGGCAAGCTGTCGAAGTCTTCTAACTTGATAGCGAAACGAAGTTGGGAGTCAGTTAGGTTATCAGCCAATTCTTGAGAGATTGCTTTAACGTGCATACGGCTCATATCAATTATTTGGGCGCCACTCCAAGCTGAACTAGCGCCTAAAATTAACTGTTGGTAATTTTCATGACCATCAGCAATCCAAATTGGGCAGACATCAGTTAACCAATGGTGAGGAGCGTTTTCCAGTGCTTTTATTTCACCTGCTTTCCAGCGAACAACGGGGTAATACATGTTCCATTTACCTTTTTATTAATCATTAAAAGCCTTATGCTTAAGCAATCGGGCAAATCAATCTCCGTGTCTATATTAATTTACTCGGAGCAGCTTGCCATTTCGAGGTGTGTCTGAAATGGGGGCAAAAAGACTATATTATGAGTTTTCCAATTTGGCAATTATGATGAATTCTTCGCGGTTGGATTTGCTATCTGGGGATTTTGATGCTGAGAGAGAAAAGTCGAGAGGAAGTCAAGAATGCCATGACGGGCTCTAATCAGAATCCTTTTACCAGAAAGCTATCACTAGTTGCTTAACTTGTCGAAAATCTTCTTTGTGGGCCAACTTTATTGTCACAAACTCACGTTACGGGCCAACTTTATTGTCACTACACAGTTGTGTATTCTGTTATTAAAAAATGAGACGTTCTATTAGAAAATAAGACAAACAATTATAATTTGAGACGTCCTGACGATGTTCGGATGAAACTAAACAGAAGACCTTTTGACAGGAACGTTGACAAGCTTAGTTTCGCAATCAACGTAACTTTAGAAATACTGGGTGTGCGACCCGTTTTCGTTTTAGAACGCGGGCTACTTTGGGTCAAATATGCTGTCAGAATTGAATTTTCAGTGGTTAAGCCTTCGATATTTAGGTGTTAATACAATCTAATGAGGATTCCAGAGCAAGGTCTTATTAATTTTCACAAGACCTTATCTGAGATCAGGCTGATTCGAAACATGGCTAGTTAAATACATGCTCCATGCATTTCAAGTGTTTAAACGTGGCGGAGTTTTTGAGTATAAAGTTGTAACGTGATTCTCTCTTGTCTGCTTTAATGTCATCTTCTGAGCGGACATCTATACTCCATTGCTCTTTTAGGTAGTAGAAAAGCACAGCTCGAACCGAGACTGATAGTTGGTTTGTAGAAGAGTCCACACCATATTCGTGAATTAGAACAGATTTTTTGGAATCGCTATCAATACTAGGATGAATTTGAAGTAGCACTGGGATAATGGTTTGCCAATCAGCGTCACTCTGGATCGTTTGGTGTTTCTTAGCAAAAATTTGAGGCATTTCAGTTGCTGAACTAACCCTTGAGAAATTAAAGGATCTAAAATCACCGTCTGGTGTTGATTCGCTAATGCTGAATGCTCTAAACATCCAAGAGATCCCATCATAAAAAATGGCTGTGGGATAAAGAGTCCTTTCATCATGTACTTTACTGGAGTGTGAAAGGTACTTACAGGTAATAGCGCTTTTGTTGCTGATTGCTCTTGTAACTTTTGCAACTAAATTCACATCTAGTCTTTTCGGCATAAAGCCGACCCGCTCGTAGGGCAGGGTAGGTGTTGCATTAAACTTACCTTTGTTAAAACCGTTAGCAAGCATTCCAAGAGCGCCTTCAGCGTCATAGTTAAGCAGCGGATTAAAGTTGCTAATTTTAATAACGTTTTTAGCCTCCCTGTGGGCATACTCAACGTTATCTTGTCGATACTCCCGATACTCAGAAATTGCTGCTGAAGCTGACGCCATCTTAATACCAAAGAAGTCAGTGAGATCTTGTCGTGTAAGGCTTCCCTTAAACATAAGCAAGAAATCTATATATGCTAAGCGATCTGTTTTTGAAACGTTGCCCACTTCGTCGAGCAACTGTTCGTAGGTATATACTTTGTCCATAACCTTCCCTCTTGTCTGCACTAATACTAACGTTTTTTTTCAAACTGGCAAGCGTGAAAAAAATATTTGCGAAGATCTATTGATCATTGTGCCAGATCTAAATATTATACGTGGTGTAGCTCAGTTTTTGAGCTTAATAGCGGTAAGCAAGCTCTTTATGCGAACCGCATCAACCATCAGTGAAGTTAATAGGAGGTCTTATGGCCACTAACGGAAAGCCAGGTGATGGCAGAAGGCACGGCGCAGTTCGCGACCGCTCACAAACTCAAACTCCCAGTGGTCACTGGGTGAAAAGAGACGCAGAAACTGGGCAGTTCATGGATGTGAAAACATCCGATAAAGAACCGTTCAAGGGGGTAAGAAAAGAAAAAAGGCAATAGCGTAAAGCGATTGCCTTCATGTGGAACGTGAAAGCAACTGTTAGCGCAGAAGCTTTCAGGCTCAAGTGAGAGGACTTTAGCCTCATCAGATAGCCTTACATCTTGGCGGATGTTTATAAAGCATATCTGGCGATGTTTCACATGGCAAGTAATTCCTCCATAAACCATTTTGTAGTGCAATTTTCGCAATACTGCGGCGAAGCACAATATTAATTAATTGGAGGGCATTGTCATGAATGACAATCCACAAAGTAATAAAGCACCTGGTCAAGACAAAACCTTCGACGTGATAGTCAACGGGCGACTTAAAACAGTTACCAATAAGTTTCTGTCGTTTATTGATGTGGTCAAACTAGCGTTTGGTGAATATATCGAGAACGGTAACCGGATTTACACAATGACTTTCAAGAAGGGAGCCGACAAACGTGAGGGCACTCTAGTCCTGGGAGAGGAAGTTCGGATTAAATCGGGGGTGATCTTTAATGTCACATCAACTGATAAGTCTTAACGCTGACTTGCTGCAACTCCAAAACGAGGGGTATGAGCTGGAAATTTTCATCAAACAAAGTTCGGCTTTTGCTTTAGTGCATAATGTGCCATATGTATCTGCCGGACCGGAAATAAAGCGTGGCACATTAGTGTCTACGCTCTTATTACAAGGTGAAAAGACGAGCAAACCTACTGATCATGTTATGTATTTTGTTGGTGATGATCCTTGTGATAAAGATGGGAATACCTTACAGCAAATTCAACATGCAATTGGTAAGACCGAATTGGCTCCTGGTCTTTTTACAGACCGGTCATTTTCGAATAAACCTAGTGGTGGATACAGTGACTATCATCACAAGTTTACGCAATATATAAGGTTGTTGTCTCACCCGGCAAAGTCTTTAGACTCATCGGCTACTGCTGAAACGTTTAAACCTATAGAGACATCAAGCGACGAGCAAATATTCGAGTACCTTGATACTAATGCTACTCGCTGTGGGATTGCTGCATTGTCGTCTAACTTTCAGAAATACAAGGTCGGTATCGTAGGTTTAGGAGGCACTGGTAGTTATATTCTGGATTTTGTTGCAAAAACACCAGTTGCCGAAATTCATTTGTTTGATGGAGATAAATACTCTCAACACAATGCGTTTAGAAGTCCTGGAGCAACTTCGCTTGCACAGTTAGTCCAGTCCCCATATAAGGCCGAGTACTTTAAAGAGTTATATGGCCGCTTACATCGGGGTATACGCGCACATGTCTCATATATTCATGATGCGAACCTTTCATTGCTGGAAGATATGAACTTTGTATTTATCAGTATCGATAGCGGGGAAATAAAAAGGATGCTTTTTGACTACTTACTGTCAAAAAACATCCCGTTCATCGACGTCGGTTTGGGAGTTGAAAACGCCGAAGGGAAGCTGTCAGGCATAATAAGAACCACTTATGTGACGACAGAATGTTCAGATCATGTTGATAAGTGTGTATCAATGGAAAGTGCAGAAGGCGATCTATATTCGACGAATATTCAGATTGCAGAACTGAATGCTTTCAATGCAGTTATGGCTGTAATTAAATGGAAAAAGCACCTTGGTTTTTACCACGATTTCAATTTTGAAATAAATTCTACATACACCATCGACGCACATATGCTTTTGGGAGAAGAACCGGATGCAGCATAAGTTTGTTGAGTTCATACCTGATGAGTTGGCTTCAGACACCCTATATATCTCGTTAGATTACGGTTCTGTTGTTCACAAATGTTGTTGTGGCTGTGGTGAGGAGATCGTAACTCCCCTGTCACCTACCGATTGGAAAATTATGTTTAATGGGGAGACTGTTTCCTTGCATCCATCTGTTGGGAACTGGTCTCTTCCATGTCAGTCGCATTATCTTATAAAAGAAAACCAGATTGTCTGGTGTGGGAAATGGTCTGAGACGCAGATCCAGTCAGGACGGAAAGTTGACTCAGCTATAAAGCAACAGTTCTTCAATCAGAGGCAGTCAAAATGGCAACGTATTTTGGGTTGGTTGTTTGGCGGACGGACACCATAGTTGCAGTAGTTCATATTTGATCTGACATTTTTCATTAAAGGTTCAGCCCTACTCTGACAGGCTGCTATGAGAGAAAACCGGAATATCAAATTTTTTCAGTAATAAATTTGCTTTCTGTGTGAGATAGGCATTGAGAATTATCGTTTACAATTCAGGTGGTTATTTATGTCGCGGCACATTGAAAACCTGATAGATATACCTATGGGGGGCATTCTTGTTTGGTGTCTATGATTTCCGCAATTACTATCTCTTTCAACGCTTGTTCAATCACGCCAATCATTGACTCTTCATCGTCGATACTTTGTTCAGCTTTTATGTGGGATAAGATGCTTTTTGCTGCACTATTAATTTTGGATAAAGATTCGCCGCCTTTGAATAACCCGTTCAATTCAGAAGCGTTACGTTGCTTAATTAATTCATCTGGGACTGGTTCTAATTGCAACGCGTCATCTTTATCATCGGTGGCAGCGTCAAAGATATTATCGACAGAAAGCTCTTCCTGCCTCAAACAATCTTTTTCGAGTCCAATTATCAGTTCTTTTTCGCTAACGGGCCATGCAAAGTCACATTTGGCTAAAAGTTCTTCCAAAGTGTATTTATTGGTATTAAGGTGGCGCGTTTTACACCAAGCTTTTGCTATTTCGTCAAAGCGCACCGCAGGGATTTCAACTACAAGTTGAGAGAAAGGCTTTATGTCAACGAGTTTCTCCCTTGTGATAGAAAACCTCTTAGGGTTGTCTATCTGAATAACCGCAGGGTTGGGGTTTATCTCATGTTTTTCGCCGTCGTAAAAACACTCTTGGTATAAGCTTGCGCCGTCACGATGATTTGATACCCATTCTTTTGTTGACATAACAGCACCTCAAATCACTGAAACTTTATAAAGGTATATTAGTATTGAATAGAGACTTAAAAAGAAGAATTTTACTCACTGCAAACGGCTCATAATGAACAACTAATAGTCCGCTATCGTCTAATGTCGTTCAGTTCAATTGATTGGACTGCATCGTTCTAATATAAGCAAAACAAGTTCACGTTGAAAATATTGATATTCATCTTTGATTTGTAGATTCGTAACTTTCGATAGAAAACGATCTCCAGTGTATTGCTGGAGACGTTTGATATGACCATCTTCAAAGACGTAAATCTTGTCTGACCATTCAAGCATTTCTAGAGTACAAAGTGACGAGCCAGCCTTCGTCACATATTTAGAGCTTAAACCAGCTGATTTGTATTTATGGCTTTTATTGGCGGCATTAAATAGCTCTTCTGCTGTTCTACTGCGCTGTTTGTTTGCTGTACAGAGAAAAAGTATGTTCATAGAGTTTTAGCCACACATCGATTGATACTTAATAGGCGTTTTTTTGCGCTACCTTTTGTTCATTTTGAGCAGTCTTTTTATGTGTTTTGAGCGAACGGTTGACCGAAATCTTTGAGTTTTGCAATGTCATCAAAGGTTTCAGGAATGCGCATATGTAAACGTTTTGCTCGTCACTGCATGCAGTTTTTAATCTAAGACGGTAAGCAATTTTATGGCAAAATCGCCTCTTTAGTTCATTCCTCTTCAGCAGCCTCAGGATACCGGCTCTATACTTACCGTATTTTCTTATTGAGTAGGTAAACTCATGTATTGCCTGGTATTACACCTAGCCATAGCCAACCCTATCGATAGCACTTATATCCTTGTAACGTAAGTTGCTTTTCAAAAGCGACTTTATCTATCTCAAGCACGAACTTCTTTTTTGCGCTACTGAATTGAAGGCGGACAAGTTCTGAAGTGCCTAATTCGATTGTCACATTAGGATTTTTGCTATCACTCTTATGCGACTTACTTAAATCGTTGCTCCCACTGAAAAAGACTGGGCCTGTTCCCATTCCTATCTGGTCGTCAATGCTCATAGATTTTTATCCTCACGTAGTTGATCCATGCCTATATCTGGGGATCGTCGCTTAGGGGATTTGCAATAAGATTAGAGTGTTTTGGTATAGTTTTACCAAGATTTTGTTGGAGCTAAAATGTATGAGCTGATGAAGAAATAGTCTTTCACAAATCAGTGTGCTAACATCTATGATTGAGGTTATCTTGTTGATCTATATGATTTATTTATGCGTTAATTATTTGGTGGAAATTAATTTTCTTTTAATTATTTCTTCAGCGCCGCGATATTTAAATTCGCCCGTAAAAATGTCTTATTGATTCTAGTGTATTCAGGGCTTTTTCCATCATCTCAGGTTGGGAATATATAAAGTAACTATCGTAATCATAGTTAATCTCCACAAAGGGAAGCCTATATACAACAACATCCTGAGCTTCTGCCCAGTTCGCTGAGAATTGCTGCACTTGGTTTTGTACTTTTGACGCTCTGACTGAGGGCGATTGTAATTCGGCTATTAGCGCTGCCAAAGCAAATCCCGACTTGTATAGTTCTAGATTTCCATTGTTTCGTTTCTCAAGATACCCCTCTAGCCTGACTTTTAATTCGTTGTTTTGTGCCATTCGCTCAATGAAACTGAATTGTTGAAAATCAGAACTGAAACTTAAATCTCTGCTATCAAAACCTAACACTTCGAAGCTTTTGAGTAGGCTTTGCCTATATGGAAAGTATCTTTCAAGGAACTCATCTGTATTACTGGTCGGGTGAATTCTGTCATACAGGATAAACCCCGCCCAAAACGAATACTTGTCTTGCTGTAAATTGCTTGCTTCAGGTTTGATTGCAAACACATAGTCGAATTTGGTTTTTACAAGCTGGAAGAGCGGACTCATTGGTGCCCAGATGCTCGGTATAAGAGCTAACACTACTGATATCTGAACTAACAACTTCAAGGGCTTCGTCTTTCTGACAAAGCCCCAAATTGGCTCCATTACTTTGTCTTGACTACTCGCCAACTGCGCGCCTCCAATTATTCATTTAAATATGTCTCTGCCATATCATCGAGTTTAGCTTTCACATCTTTCCAGTTCGGCATAACTTGAGTTAACAAGCGCCAAAATTTCTCGCTGTGATTATGTTCGGCAATGTGACAAAGTTCATGAATGATCACGTAATCAATGCATTCTTTAGGAGCTTTAACTAGATGTGGATTAAGCATCAGGTTACCTTTGGCTGAGCAGCTTCCCCATTGTTTTTTCATTGCCAGAACTCGAAAAGAGGGAAGACCCGTTACCCAAGTTGCTTTGGGTAACATTTCTGCCATACGCTCCTGGAAGATGGTTTTGGCTTTTAGCTGATACCACTTATCGATCAGTGGCTTAACTTTTGCCAATCTATCGTCACGAGTGAAACTAGCATTATCTGGGCGCAGAGTTACGTTAAGTTTGCCACGGCTAAGCTTTACGTTTGGTGCTTTTTCAAGATCAGTAACTACTTTTAAAACATAGCGTTTACCTAAGTAAAACTGGCTTTCTCCGCTCACATAACGTTTTGGTAAAACAGAGTCTTTTTGTTTGGCGAATTCTTCAATATTTTGCCAAATCCACCTGGCTCGCTTAAGCACCGCCGCGTGGATGGCTTCCTCTGTTGCATCAAAAGGCGCTGATGCGACTACTCGTTGATCAGGATGTACAGTAATCAACACTTTGCGCGGGATTTTTTTAGTAACACCGGCTTTGCTGGTTTCACCTTTACGGATCACTTCGTAGTGAATGGTGTTATTGCCATACGAGAAAACACCTCGTTCACGGGTTTTAGTGCTACTTTCTCTACTATGAATGGCAGCAGCAACAGATAATTTAGACACTGTATTTAACCTCTTGCTAAACCAAGACGGGTAATCTTAAGCACTTCTTCAATCAGTTTCTGCGCATTATCTAGGCCTAAGTGTGTAAACAGAGTCGGCAACAGCTTCATACTAATGGCATTTTCAATTTCTGCCGGGTTAATCGAGTATTCTGCCACTGCATTATTAACCACTTCATCAATGTTAAAGGCAAGTGGTACTAATGTTTCATTATCCAATGATTTTTCGGAAAGAAAATCATCAGTAAAAAGATGTTTAAACAAGCCGAAGTAGGCTTGTGCATGTTTGTTAAGTTTGCCTGATTCATTTACAAAGTCAGTTGGCATATTAGCAACCTTGCGCTCTTTAACTTCCTGCTCAAAATCTGCAAAAAGAATGTACTGCTTTACGGGCGCATCAAACATGGCTTTTGCTTCTTCAATGGCTTTTTTCAGCAAACTTGAAAAATACTCTTGGGCATAAGGATCATCTGCAAGATCTTGCTCAATCATTTTGGTAATACGACCAGTGATCTTATCTGTTTGGTTACGAGCTTCATCATTGCTCATATCTTGTGGCTTAACATTCTTGCCCAAGTTACCAACTAGGTAAGCGCCCTCTGGTTCCTTAACTTCAATACCTGCAATATGCTTGTCCAGTAGGCTGCGAATATCTTCAGCATACTCATCGTAGTTTATGGTCTCGTTGGCATCTTCGCGTACTTGTTTACGTAAATCGACAAAAGCTTTTAAGTCTCGTTTATACAAATCACGTTTGTTATCAAACGACTTATCGTCAAAGTAGGTCGCTGATTGCAGTGCAACCTTCATGCAGTTCGTAAAAGACGTCAGCGCAGCATAAAAGTCATCGCGTTTTTTTAGGTTTGTATCGACAAGCTTATCTTCGATTTCATGAATTTTAGGCGCTAATGCCTGACGTAATGCTGGCCCATCTTGCTTGTTTTTAACACCATCAAAAATAGCCAACAGAGCACTGTGAAGCCCTGGCAACTTCTTGTACTCTGTATCCATAGGGTTATACAGACCTTTAAGGTCATCAATATCAAAACCGCCTTGAGTGCGTTCTGCTAAGTCTTGATACTTTTCAATAGTGGTATCCAGTTCCTTCAAAATTCCACGGTAGTCAATCAAGTAACCAAACTGCTTTTTGCTGTGTAATCGGTTTACACGAGCTATGGCTTGAATCAGGTTGTGTTCTTTCAGAGGTTTATCAATATACAAAACAGTGTTTTTTGGTTCGTCAAAGCCTGTTAGCAGCTTATCCACCACTATCATGATGTCCGGACCATCATCCTGACTAAAGTTTTCTATGATAGATTTTGTGTAGGCTTTTTCGTCGCCACCAAAAGACTGAGCTACGTTAGCTTTCCACCAGTTCTGTACGGCATCTTTACTTTCTTGATCGACAACATCATGGCCTTCCCGTGTGTCGGGAGGCGACATCGCAACAACAGAGGTAATTGTACCAATTTTATCTAAGGCCTTTTTGTAGCGAATAGCCGAGGCTTTTGAATCACAGGCTAATTGACCTTTTAGCCCTTGTTGTTTGAAGTTCTGAAAGTGATCAGAGATATCATAGGCGATCAGCTCAACCCGGCCCTCAGTTTGGTAAATTTGACCTTTTTGCGAGAACTTTCTCTTCAAATCTGACTTTTGTTGTTCACTCAGTTTACTGGTGCTACGAGCAAACCAGGCATCAATCGCTTTGTCGTTGACGTTTAACTCTGGAATGCGCTCTTCATACAAAAGTGGTGTGACAGTTTTATCTGCAACTGCTTGCTGCATGGTGTACGAGTGAATAATTTTACCGAATTTGTTTTCAGTCTTGTCATTTTTTAACAGTGGTGTACCCGTAAATGCAATAAAGGCTGCTTTGGGCAGTGTTTGCTGCATTCTGATATTGTTCTCACCGTTTTGGCTACGGTGACCTTCATCAACCAATACAATGATATTCGGACTGTCGTTATAACATTCTTTTTGTTTAATAGCAGAGCCAAATTTATTAATAATGGAAAAAATAACTCGCTCGTTGCCTTTACCAATTTGTTCGGCTAGGCGCTTACCAGAAGTAGCCATCGCATCTTTTTTATCTCGGTCGGTCAGTACTCCACCTGAGGCAAAAGTACGGCTAAGTTGCTCTTCCAAATCAACACGGTCGGTTACGATAATCACTCGGCACTGTGCTAACTCCTCTAGCCAAATCAGTGCTTTTGATAAAAATACCATCGTGAAGGACTTTCCGCTGCCGGTGGTATGCCAAATTACGCCACCTTCGCGGCTGCCTGAGGCATCATGGGTATTAACGCGATCTATAAGGGCTTTAATACCAAATACTTGCTGATAACGGGCGACAATTTTGCCTGCTTTTTTATCAAATAAAGTAAACAAGCGGGTCATTTCAAGTAGTCGCTCTGGACGAAGCAAACTAATAATAAGCCGGTCTTGATCAGTCACGGCTAAATTGCCCGCAGCTATTAACGACAGATATTCATTCCTGGTATAAGCAGAGCGATGGCTTAAAAAAGCGCTAAGCTGCTTATCATTCAACTTATGGTTTTT
>Ga0180008_1000705_pt1 | contig 25242 bp, 21 predicted proteins | sample MM_PW_MetaG_FD_121121 | JGI IMG/M metagenome (GOLD analysis project Ga0180008, IMG submission 121121) | Groundwater microbial communities from the Aspo Hard Rock Laboratory (HRL) deep subsurface site, Sweden - MM_PW_MetaG | ecosystem: Environmental > Aquatic > Deep subsurface > Groundwater... | reverse complement strand
TTAAACTCTCACCAGAAACTGGACCCAAACTCGGATACATATATGCAAATTTAAACGGATCTGCAATAGATAATTCTAGGTTGGTTGCTCCACTCATAATGAAGTCACCTTCACTAATACAACCTCGAAGATTAACAGGAACCGAATCAACATATTCTGTAGTATCAAATACTTCAATAGCAGATTGAGCAGCAGCTATCTTCCGAACAGTTCCTTGTGTTGTAGTGTCATCACTAATTGTAATTGATTTAGTAGTAGATTGCGCTGGTGGAGTTCCATCTAAAATAGGTAGTACATCGTAAGAAGCATCTACAACAATAAAAGATCCATCTGGAGCATCCAAAGTATAAGACCCAGTACTTACTATTGAAACCCAACCTAAACCAGCACCCCAAGCACTATCCGAAGTGTTCCATCTCAAACGCCGAGTATCTGGAACACTATTATACTCATAGTCCACCGATCCTGCACCCGCAGCAGTATCTGAAGAAATATCTGTTATGGTTACACCAGCATATACTGTAGTTCTATTTGCTACCTTATGTTGAAGTCCTATATATTGTTTTTCCTTCAAAGTTAATTCATCGGGACTCCAGCACCACAATAACTCCCCAAAATACTGATGATGCCTCCATCTAGAAACTGTAGCGTTTCCAAGATAGCGAGAAGATATATATTTAACACCCACCGAAGGAGAATCAATTGAAGTATCAATAGTCCCAGCAGGAGTGTCTATTTGAATGCTAACATAAACTCCATTTTCTGTAACTGCTGCGGGAATAACCGTAGAGAACATAACCAAAGTTGCATCTTCATACCCAAGCCCCCCTGCATCGTTAACAACAGGAGTTGCAACACTTGACACCCAAGTACCCATATCATCAAAACTGAAGCTCAGAGTGGCTGTAGTCACCGCAGCAGTCCAATTTCTAACCCATACACTAAACTCAGCAGTAAAACCTTCGTAATCATAAAAAAGTCCTGGCCTTCTCTGCGGATAATTTCCTCCATGTGCTCCAGGCCAAGCTTGAGCATATCGATGAACACGACCAACAACTTGAATAGTATTAACAGTACCATCCCTAAGTCGCCACTGAAAGGCTTGATTAGGATCTAAATCCTCTGCCTTACCTCTTGTTACATCAGATATATCCAACCAGCTTATTTCGGCTCCTGTAGGACTAATTATGTTCCAATTGTCAGGTGTTTCAATAAAACCATCATCTACGTCATCGTAGACTTTTATAACATCAGTTTGATTAGCAATAGGAAGATTATCCACATCCACAACTACATGTAACCCCTGCGTCTGACTTATATTTTGTACTTCTTTCCTGAAGCCTACCGAAAATGTTGTAGCAGGACCGAGAACAAGAGTAGGCATCTCATCAAAGAAACAATATACTTCCATTACAGTAGAAGTAACACCGTGAGGTAAACGGTACATGCCATTTTCAGTAATGTTAACCCACGTACCCCAAGGTAATGAAAAATTTGGCCTCCATCTCAAACGTTTAACTGCTGGGGGGCCTGCAGCATAGGAATACCCTAAAAAATAACCAGTTCCAAGTGCATTAAATATACCATAAAAATCTAAGATTTCTACACCATCCATAAGATAAGGATCAAAAACCAAATCCCCTGGATCATTTCCAAATATTTCTGCCGCACCGTTGGTTGCACCATGTTCAATTTCAATACTAGATCCTGTAGCAACAGGACTTTGTATAAGCAATTTTGAATTGTATACAGAAGCAAAGGCTGCATATGGAGCCCCATACCGAACATCAGCAAAAATAACCGCATTTATATCAACAGCTACTTGAGCAGGTGTAGGATTTGGCAGCCCTGTAACAAGGGTAACACTAAAACTGCCTAACTTATCTACATTAAAATACAAAGTATCATTAAGCGCATTTATCAAATAAGGATTTATTGAAATGTCCCTACCTAACACAAAAGCAGCTCGTACATGATTTGGACCTGGCAAAAAGAGAGATCCGTTTGTTGCAGCAATTGCAGTACCTGCAACTCCGTTCGGAGTCCACAACAATGTATTATTAGCAAAATTATAATCAAGCTGATGTGGAGCCCCAGGATTTGAAGCTACATCAGGTTCTACTTTAACTAACGATACTCCAGTAACATTTATTGGAGCAGCCGCATCATAAACAGAATGAGCCCGTTGATCATAAAGGTGATTAACCAACATAGATTGATCTAGGTACCAATTAGGCCCCCAGTATCGTCTTGTGTACCCAAACGGAGGAACCTGGGTGAATGAGGCTACACCAACCTCTACTCCATTATACCTAGCCCCTGTCTCCCTATATGCATTCCTAAGCTCGTGGACCATCCAACGATAGCTATCCAAAGATTGACCTATATCATTATATACATCTAAAGCTTTGCCGAAATGATCTTCAACACCATTAAGAGTTGCTGTCTCTATTGCTAAATCATCCTGGACTTCTTGAATATTGTCATCAATATCTTCCAGAGTTTCAGCATACGCAGCAAGCCAGAGTGCCCAATCTCTAACAGTAACGTAGGTTACATATCTATTCCCATTATTCTTGTTTAGTATTGTTACAACCACTTCACCTAATGGAAGTACTTGATTAAATACTACATTACCTTGAAGATCTGATAAAACTTCACCCATGAAAATTTCATTCAGGTAGGTTCCAAATAATGTAGAAGCAAATCCAGTTTCGAATCTAAGTTGAGTTGCAACTGTTTTATAAGGCAAGATCGTTCCAGAACCAAGATAGAACGAGCCTGGGACAACAGCCTCTACCAAATCTCTATAACGTTGGACGCCTAAAATTCCCATTACAAACCTTTCGACTCTGATGACTTCGTGATCAACTGATCATCATCTATAATAGACAGCTTTATTCCAAATTGCCTGAGGTTCATAATTCTCAGCCGATCTGTAAAATAATACTCATAGGCATCAGTAGATGTGTCTGTTCCATTTGCTATTATTGATACATCAACAAGCCCTGCATATGCCGCAGAAACATCCTTGTCATTAATACTAGGAGGAGTAAACCCTCTAACTCTAGAATTCGATACCACAGTAGGAGCATAAATCAATTGATTGTCTAGTGTAATAAATGTCCTCCAATAAAACCATTCTACAGTTGCAAGTGCATCATAGTTAATAGCTAAATTAGAAGAATACATTCTAGCTGTAGCAGCCGTTGCAACGAAGTTAGAATTAGTGTAAATAATTGTACCATTAAAGATAAAGTATACCGTCCTACCCCACCTCAAAATACGTAAATTCAAAGTACCTCTAGAACAAGTTTGAGTATAGGCTCCTACCGAAACTCCACCACGATGTACATCACAATTTAGAGTATATGCTCCAGTATTACTTAATTCCACAAACATCATAGCATAATTATTAGCATCAATACGGAGTTGAAATGCCAAAGGTATGACAGTTCCAACTGGAATTGTTACACTAGGCAGTATGGCTCTCACTTCCAACTGGCAATTAACCCAGGAAGCCGCGCTGCTCACACCAGCAACTCCACCTGCAACTACACCAGTAGTTAATTGAAGACGAGAGGCCCCTGTAGAAACAGACCCACCCCCACCAGAAATATCTGTCCATTTGGCAACATCGAGAATTAGTCCATCAAAGAGATCATCCCATTGCCGAGGATCAAAACCTACTCCTTCTACTATGATTGACTGACCCCCTATAGAAGGACCTGTATCAGGACTTACAGTTGAAATGCTTGCAGGATCTGGCCCATATAGGAAAGAACCGTATACCTTCTCCGAGTAAACACTCATAACTACACCAGGCTCACTACTAGATCAGCATCTGCAATTTCAGGATATTGATATGGCGCTACCGTTATATCACCAACTCCATTACCACCCTTAATTGATAGCTGAACCCACGTAAAGTTATCAACTCCTGCTACTTTAGCAATTTCACGATCCAGATCAAATTCTTCAACATCAGCACCCAGCTTTAAATCATTAATATAGGTAGAAATAATACTAATAACTGTAGTTCTAATATAATCGGGATTACCAGAACCTACTTTTAGTTCACCAGATATTTCAATATCTATAGCATATGCCCATCTATATAATTTATCCATGCCTATGGCGTAGTATTTCGATTGTGTGAAAAATGATGTCAGTATGTCAATTAGAGCATTATACTGATATGTTACCGATACAGAATCTCTAATATTTGCTGGAACCGACCCACCTGATATAAACCTTATTCCATCTTGACCTGAGCTACTCCTTGAATATGCTCCAGTATCGGAGACTACTTCGTAATCAGTCCCTTCAATAAATGTCGTAGCACCTGAAACAACAGATATAATTTCTATTAGAGGCTGCCTATCTAATGGTATTAGAACTTCTACACCAGGATATGCAACATCATAAATCCGAGTAAGAGGAGTACTACCCAAAATCCAAACATCACAAGCACCAGCGTCTTCTTCTTCTCTAGTTAAGTAGGTATTGTTCCCATATACGCTGTAGACATCCTCCACAGCACTAAAATTATCCAAAGTATATGCTTCATTACCAGTTGGTGTTCCTAGTTGAGCACCCTTTATGTGGAGTAAGTACCTGTCAGCAAGCTCCTGGTTGGTTTCAATAACCCTCCCAGAGGAAGTGGCTAACTTGTTGTGAACCGAGTCAAAGCCTGGAAGAGTCCTTCGCATAACCTTGATAGTGAAAGCCCCAACTTTGGTATCTACGCCAGTCAACACGCTTGCTACAGTTACAGGTAACTCATATTTAGCCGTATCAGCATTATAATACGTAGTAGCCATTGCCGAAAACATGGTCTGAGTTTCTATTGTACGAAATTGAACCGACCTTCCAGTTTTAGGATCTTCCAGAGTTGCAAGGGGAAAATTAATTGGAACAACAATATCCACAGTAGGAGCTTGTGATCTAGAAAAATATACAACAGTAACAGAAACAGACCCACCCCACCTAACTATAGTCTCATTATAAACTACCTTATCCAAATCATCTGGAACCAAATTTTTAGCATTAATGAGACTATTCAATTGGCTGAGATACACTACCCTATTATTCTGAAATTCCAGGACTTCAGCAAAAGGATCAATCCTCAAATCTCGGATTGGACCTATACTAGTATCTATTTCTGGGTCTCTGCTATTCACACCACTTTCTATAAGTGTAGCAAAATCTGATTTAGATATGCGTTCAATGGCCATTATGATCTCACTCCTCCCTTAATAGAAAGCCCCGCTCCATCTATTGTTTGAATATCTACTTTCCATCTAAAATTTCTAGGATCACTTGCAACTGGCCAAATTTGAACAGCAGAAAAATCATGAATTAATTCAGAGGGAACCCTGTAAACAAAATGATATTGACGTTGTGCTCGTTTTAATCGGTCTAAAGCTGATTTTACACTCATCTGAAATTCAAACATAAATGGAATACTTGAATAAGCTGTAGCAGGATTTTCTGTTTCTTGACCAACAGAATCCTCAATTTTTGATCCTAGTCCTGTAGTAGGTCTAATATCGGTAGAAAAGACCATCCTCACATCCTGCCTGACTTTATCCTTACCTGAGATGAGTTCATAACCCGAACTACCCACAGAACGGACTTCATCACCATTAACTATTTGAGTTGTGTACATAGTCATGTTACTACCCTGGCACATCCTCTGCTGCATTCATCAAAGCTTCATAAAGAGCAGCATCAATGATGTCTATTGCAGCGACCATATCAAGCTTTGTGTTTTCCCAATACATTAAGTATCGATCTATATCATCCATATAGCTAAGCATTGAATTAAGGTCTCCATGCAAATACTTAAGAGACCCTGTAAAACTTTCTAACAAACCAACAATAGGATCAGTAAAATATGCAACAAATTCTGGACATATATCTCCTGCAGGTCCTAACGGTAATGAATCTAAGAGACTCATCAATTCTTCTAAAAACCACTCTACTTGTTCCCAAAGAAATTGTTCAAGCTTGGCTAAAAGATCCCATTGAGCTAACCATGCTCTGAGAATTGCAATAATCATATCAATATAGGTTATCATAAGAAGAAGCAATTCTTTGAGCTTCTGTAGAACCCAAGATGCTTGTTCATAAATCCACCGAACTACACAGGTTGCTACTGGATTCGTCATATTACTCCGTTTTAACCTTCACTGATAATACTCCGCTCAAAGCTGAATTTAATGCTGTAGCAGCCGCTCCAATAGCCGTTAAAGCTGCAGCATTTTGTGGTGCTGAACCAACAGCAGCTACTGCAGCCTGAACAGCCGTTAAAAAAGCTTGCATAGAACTCACGAAAGTCGTTCCTTTCACCAAAAATTCCACAGCAGCAGGACCACCCAACTGCACATTAGGGGAGGTTATCACAGCTTGAGTAGGAGCAGTTAAGTTGACTATAGGAGCAGTAACACCAAAAGAAGTAGTAGATGTTATAGTGGTTATATTATTAGTTATAGTCCATGTTGATAAGGGTGTTAACCACTGAAAAAGAAGTGCCATAGGAGCCTCAACACCATAGTTACCCAAATCATCTACTTTTTTTGCATAGAAATCAATAAACCCAGTAGGATCTTTTACAGACTCCAACCGTCGAATTGTAGTACCGCCTAATGTAGAAACCATCACCTGAAATGTGAGATCATCTATTACGTCACCCATAGAAGTTCTAGTCATTTCAATCTGCGGAAAACCTCTACGAACAACATCAGTAGACTCTTGAGCAACTTGAGCTGTAAGGTTATAAATTGTAGTTTCAGAAGGATCAACTGGTAATATCTTACGCCTTGCACCACCTTTTCTAGTTTCAGAAGATCCATACTTATCAAGTAGTAGAGAAGATTTAGAAGTTATGTCACCTGTAGTCTTATTGAGAAGAATACTGTGTGGGCCACTAGTAATTCTAGTTTTATCCCCAAGATAGAAGGTCGAACCACGAGCACTTTTGAAATCCCAATCTCCAGGCTTTACATCTTTAGCAGATGAACTACCCCAACCTATCCCACCTGTGGATTCTCGACCAATATCTTTAGCCGTGAAACCCTCATAAAATACAGCATGAAACCCCAAAGCATACGCTTTACCATTAGGCCCAAATCCAACAAGCAGCATATCACCTACTTGTGGTATATATCTACCCCAAGATGAAGCCAATTCATTAAGATCATCTTCATTCTTCTTAGGAGGCATTGATAGCCCAAGTAAAGGAATAGTAACTTTAGTATTGTGAGGTACATCTTCAAAATCCACGCTGACAGTACCCTCGTCTATATTTACATCACTAACCCTAGCACGATGGATACAATACATAAAACGATCTTGATCCTTAGCTTGGGTTAGTAAGTAATTCTTATTCTTATTTATCCGATTATAAGTCATTACTGCTTATCCTCATCATCACCCTTCAACAATTTCGCTAAATCAAATGGCCTATCTCCACCAAAATGCTTCAGTACATGCCTCCCAGTTTGGTCATCAACTTCACCAGTCCACCCACGAATTTGGTTCATATTTACAGTAGTTTCACAGCTACTATTCCATACTATTGAATCGCTAAGATTTACTATATTGGCTGAATAAGTCCTGGTCCTCCACCTCAAAGGTCGATTCACCATCAAACCAAATTTTGGTGTAGTACTGACACTAAGGTTCCTGGCCTCTCCATTTATTTTGTTCAATTGCAACGCAAGATAATTTCGAGCAATAGAATAGTCAGTAATAAATCCTAACATTGTACCCGTCAGAACTCTTAAGCCCAACATCTTAATCATCTCTGGCAGCATAACCCTTGCATACTTTCGGTCCATACCATCCATAGAAACTAAACCAGGCACTAAATGAGGAGAACATCTAGCAACAGTATAAACACCAAGATCACTATTTGAATTAGTATAACCATACTGCTCAAAACCTTCTATAGTGAACTGTTCAAGGTAATTAAACACTGGAGTATTAAAATAATCAAGAACTACATAGTTACTACCAGCCGATGTAGCTTTGAACATTAAATTAGTCATATTCCCTAAATCGGCTTCATTGTATACTCCAGAATATGCTTCTCTAAATAATTGATCATAAACCGAAACCAGCTCAGAGTAACTATCAAAGGTACTATTTTCAGTACCACTTGGGTCTTCAAAATCTTCTGCATCGAAATCATAAAAAGGCATTTCAAATACTACATCACCTTTAGGAGTAGCATAAAAACAGTACTCTATATTTTCAGCCATATTATAAATAAATGAGAGATTATCAACAAACTCAGAGTGCATAGAACCATCACCACCCCAACCTCGGTCTATTGCATTATTGCCTAACCTTTTTGTTAGCCCAGAAGAAGTTAGATAAAAGACCCTCCCGCTTCCAACTGGATATAGACCTTGTTCATTCGTCCCTATAACAGTTATGATCTTGTCCATATCCCATTCTGTAACTTGAGGAAATTTTGATAGCCCATCACCTTCTACAGACATTGTATCCAAGTCAGACCTGCGAACTCGATGATGAATAACCTCATTCCATTCTTTCAAACCTTTTATGTGCTCAGCTCCAGGTAGATTAATATCATCTGTTTCACCATAAACATAAATGTTAACACCCCGCGCAGCACTTTTACGCCTAAAAGAAACTTTGTTTGGAAGTGAAATAATTCCAACATTTTTAAGAGTTGGAAGACGACCTAAAGAATCTTTATATTTAACATCGAACATTATATCTCTAATTGTCTTTTGCAAAGCAGGATCATGAATATCTTCAGTATTTTTTATAGTATTCTGCAAATCTACATATTCTTTGGTAACACCAAATTTTTGTAATAAATAATTTGCAGCTTCTGTATCAGACAAACCAGCTATAAAAACTCTCGTATCAATATCAATAATGCCATCTAAACTCGCAACTCCAAAAAATAGAATTTCCAGAACTTCATAAATTTGAAAACCAGCAAAAAGCTCCTTATAAAATAAAATAGTATTATCAGTATTTCCAACATCTATATTACCATTTGGCAATATCACATCATCCAAGATTCCAGTATTTATCTGTGAATAAGTATACCTGGCCATTTTCGTTACATCAGTACAATTTATCGTAATAGAAGATTCTTTATTGGTTCCAGAACTCTCAGTCCAGGTATCTACAAAACCTGAAAATCTCCAATACCACATACGCGCATCGAAAGGATCTCTAAAAGCAATACGAACTGGGTCCATCGGATGAAATATACAATCACCCTTTTGCAGAGGATAATCAAAAACAGTTTGGGTTTTCTTCCTTAAAAGTTCTGAGCTTAGGTCATATTTAATTGTAGTTTTAGCTGCAAGCTTCCTCTGCATAACACTGTATTTTACTGAACTTAAAAATGCATCATTACCAGTAAAATCAGGCAAAGGTTTCCATTGTAAAATAAGATCTGCAGCTTCCATGATCCCAGCAATCATAGCCTCCCTATCTATAAGCTGTACAGGTTGTTGATTGCTAAGTGAAAATCCTGTGGCGGTATTAGAAGTTATAAAATCCTCAACCTTCAATCCAGCAACTGCAAGATAAGCTGAAAGACCCCCAATATTACCAGCAGCAGCTAACCCAATAACCTCATTCCTAAGTTGATCATACTGAAATTGTGATTCTTGCGCTCCAGTAGGAGCCAAAATTGCTCTATCATTTAACTTTGCTGCTGCTGCTCCAATTTTCATAGCATCAACAGTATTAACAGTATACCTATCTTGAGGATTCAGAAAAGTTATTGAAGCCGAGCTTGCAGTACGCTCAGCACTACCACCAGCATTATTAACTCGGACCTCCGTTACATCAGCCGTAATTTCGTGGTAATAAATAAAAACTCTATATGCTGGAAAGGCATCCCTATATACAGCATCAGCAGTAGCTATCTTCGCGCCATCTATACCCGATCCATTTATGTTAACAACATCTACCATTTCTATCCTGCTAATGGGTTAATAAATGTTTGACTCAAATTCTGCGCTATTACAGAATAAAGTTGGCTTGCAGGTGGATACGAACCATGAGCTACAAATCCAAAACTGTAACGTCGATTAAAAGGTTCATTTGCATCATCAGTAATTTCCAAAGGTTTGGAAAAATGGCCAACAAACGTGATTAAACTGTTTCCAAATAAGGGACTAGCATATGTTATATAATAATAAACTGGAATTCCAACAACAACATCTAGTACCGGCTCCCTGGTTAAACTCCACAGATTATGAAAATTAAGAAGCTTAGACGCACCAGATGTATCTATTTGACCTGCATTAGCTCTTAATGTTCCAGGATCATCCCAACCTTCACCTGCAACTGCATCTGAAAACCAACTTGCAGCAGAAGTAGCAGCCTGTGATACACCTGCACCACTCCAGCCACCTATGCCGCCGAGAATGCCTGTACCCCGAGTACCAGTTCTCATTCCTATATTACCAGTTTGACCATTAAATTCCATTCTCAACACATCATCATTTCTTCCCATTTGATTTGACCACTGGAAAAAAACTTTTCCTTCTTGTGTATCTCGTTCGGTAATCCTCTTATCTTGACGAAATGATACACTCGTTGGATTTACTTGCATCGCCACTCCCTTAATTTCACGAGAACGACGGTAGGATGATGTTAGATAAAATGGAACTCGAAGCTCAGCATCCTGGTGAGGATTTAAAGCTTGCTCCAAGAACCATCCAAAATTTGGAATTGAGGATGTGTCGCTGAAATACTGTCCAAAATCTGCCATCTTTATATCTCCTTGCTAAACAGAAGTAGGGGTTGAAGTTAGAGGTGGCACTTCACTACCCGCTAATTCTACCGCATCTTTTGCCCTATTAGACTTAAACCAAGATGTTGCTGCAGCACCGCCTATATGTTTCCCACCCTTTTCACCCTTTTTTGAAAAATCAACCCAATTAGCTCTTCCAGGTCTCACATCTACATGTATAAATGGTTGATTGGGGTAGTATCCCTTACCGCCACCTTTAACATTTTTAGAAACAAAGTCGAAAAGATCTTTAGTCTTTACACCCTCAACACCAATATCCATTGCAGTACCCTTAGCATGTTCACCCACACCACCTTTTTCAGTGGCCCCACGAAACATTTTAATGCGCTTTCCAGGATACTCTTCACTAATCTGTTTAATAATTTTACCCAAACGAGGATCAAGCTTTTCAGCCTCTGACTTCCCTTTTTTAATTCCTCTTCGAGCTTTACCGCCAACAGATAACTTTGATAGATCCTCCATCCCAGCAGAACTAGTAGGATCAACCAAAGCAGATTTTTGTGTATTGGGGTTAAAGACTTCAACTGACTTACCCGCATCTGGAACTCGACCCCCACCTCCAAAACTAAGTCCACATTGAGGACAATTTCCTACCAACGATAACTTAATGTTCCCAACTGAATCTACACCTTTACTAACAATCGAAATTGCACCTCCAACCCACCCTAAACCAGGTTGAGCCATTTCATTAACTTTACGTCCCTCAGCAGTTCTTGCCGAATATTTTGGTGTATAGGTTCCAGGTTCACCACTCACTGGAACTGTAATAGTTTGAACTATAGGTGAAGATACTGCGCCCGCACCAGCAAAGGGAGAAGCTGGTGGAGTAGTAGCCGCACCACCTTTTCCTTTCCAATTTGGGTCGGTTACATCCATATCCCAAGCAGCAGTAACTGCTTTTGCCGCGTCACCAGCAACATTCAAACCCATTTCTTTAAATATATTGCTTGCCTTATTCCAACCCTCTTCAAGTTTAGCACTACTAAGAGGATATTTTTGCATAAAGGAATTAATATTATCCAGTATTTGTTGGTTTTCCCCTTTTCGTCCCATCATAAAATTAACTGCTAGTGCCATACCCGATTTTCCTAATACAAGTAAATAAGCCAATATCTTCGCAGCATTGGCAAGCAAGCCCTCACCAATCATAGAAACAGCATCCATCCAGTTATTCATCTGGAGTTCCCATTGATTTCTCTTACCCTTTTCTGTTGTAAGAGCATCTCTTAGTTCTTTTTGTCTTTCCTGTGCTAGTTTCTTGGCTGAAACTACATCATCCGTATTTATAGCTTTCATGATTTCAACAGCCGAATGAGCACCCTCAAAACCCAAACCCATGGATTCCTCTAAGATCTGACGAGCTACAGTTTCATCACCCCCCGAAATATCCATAGCCACACTGCCCAATACACGATACATTTCCATTAGCTCGGTTTCACTACCTTCTCGGCCAACTCTACCCATTGCCGAAACCATCTTTTGTCTACCGCCTAAGCCCTCTCCGTACCTAGCTTTTTCCGCTATATACATTTGCCAGTCCATAGACATATTTACAAGTCCAGAAGCCATCTGCTTCATCCCCAAAGCAGCTTGACGACCAGCAAACTGTTTAGGAACACCCAAATCTTCAAATCGTTTTTGTAATGTAAGAGTCAAATCAGCTACAGTATCAATGCCAAATCCAAATTCTTTAAGCTCATCGCCAACACTCATTACATTTTTCATAAATTGGGCTGCACCAATTCCAGATTCTTGAGCAGCTAGTGATAAATCAACAGCAGAATCTGTGGCCTTTTTAAAACTATATCCGTACTCAGCCATTGTTTGTACTGCACGTTTAGCTGTAGTACCGCCTGGAAGTTCCAACATTTTATCTACAGAATAAGTAAGTAATAATGTGTTTTCACTAGCTTCACCCAGCCCAGATCCCACTTTTTCTAAAGTACGTCCTATCTCTACACCACCATCTACAAAAGCTTTCACAACCCCCTGAAAATCACCTCTAAGTATCCCGTATTCTTTTTGTAAGCGTTCCTGAAGTCCAGATAAATACCCTGTAGCCGTATCCAAAACACCCTTAACAGTTGCGTCAGTAGCCGAGACCAGAATATTCTTAATTTCACCCGCTTCAGCTTCTATTCTTTCTTTCCTCTTGAAACCCATAGCCATCCACATTATCCCACCAGCTACCACAGCACCAGCAACTGGAAGTTTCATTACAGAAGCAAAGTTTTTCAACATTGAACTAGCGTTATCAAATTCTTTACGAAGAAGACTTTTCTTTTCTTTTTTACTATCTTTATCCGCCATTTTTTTAGGATCAGGTATTTTAGTAGATGGAGCTAATTGGCGATCAGTAGGTTTACCAAGAGAATCTTTAAATTGAGTAACTGAGGAATTCAAAGACTCGAAGATTTTATCAGCACTCATAATAGAATTTTTGTATGTATTTATCAACTCTGGAGCATAAGTAATACTAACACCCATTTTAGTTTTTATTTGTTCAAAAGTATCTGCAGACAACGAATCAGTAATATCTTGTAGTGTCTTAAGATTATCTAATGCATCATCAAACAACCGATCAGTACTAGCAGAAGCTTCAGCAATAGCTGTACCGAGTTCAGAAAATCGGTACCCTACCTCAATCAGATCCTCTACATTTATGATGTCGCCAGTTTCCATACTACTTTATGCCTGACTCGATTGAAAACTGTTGTAAGCACTATATACATCTCTACCTGGTATGATTGCCTCAACATTAATACTAGGTTGACCTCCCATTAGAGCTATAGGAGTACCTGTAGCTGAAGGGGCTGGATCTCTTAGAGATTTCGTTATTGGGGGTTCTTCACCTCCAAAAAATCCTTCCTTCACACCCTTACCCATTTTCTCTAAATTTTTAATTGTTTCATCAACTACCTTATCTACTCTTTCTTCTGTAGCACCAGGTACTCCAGCCTTTGTTGCGGGACCTAGTACAGTCTTTACCACACCTCCCGCTAAAGCACTTGCTACACCCCCTGCTGTAGGGGGTTTTATTTCAGGAGCTTTAAGATCCCACGCAGATTTTAAAGAGTCAGAAATACTAAGTATATGCTTGCCAAGAGTACCACCCACATCCCTAACACCCTCTGCTGTAAGATCAAGACTATTCAGAGCAAGCGCACTCTGTCTACTAAAAGCTATATCTAAAACATCAAATATTTCCTTTCTCTCTTTAGGTGATGCGGATATTGACTTTATAAGCAAAGGCACACTGTTTAAGAGTGTTATAATAGTACCTAGAATACTACCCAATAACCCTAATAAACCCTCACCAATCTTAGCCATACCTTTAATCAGGCTCTCTTGATTTTTCTGAAGATCGGTTAGAACCTTACCTTCAGTTTCAAATGTCTTTTTAAATTCAGCCAGTTGTTTTGCTGTTCCTCCTTCTATCTTCATACCTTCTTTAAGAGTAGGAGCAATATCAATAAGAGCTTTTGAATGCTGTTCATCCCATCCAGCATTCTGCTTCAGGAATTCAATCATAGCTGGAACATTGCCGCCTGTTTGACGTCGAGCAAAATCAACCGCTTTCTTTATATACTCTATAAAGAAACCTTCATCCTCACCCTCAGCAACACGCCGAAGTCCCGATTTGAATTTTTGTTTAGCCTCATACCCCTGAAGCTCTGGGTTCATCTCCTGCGCTAGCGCCATCTCAAAACCTTGAGTCATTCGACCCATCCCGCCAGCAACAGATCCTAAAGCTTCTCCAGCCAAACCTCCTGCAAATTGGCTTTTATCAGACCCCAGCATAGTATTATAATACCCTTGGAGCTTCTGCATAACTTGAGAAACATCATTAACATCTATTCCGTACTGCCTCATTGCCTGAGAACCTGACATCACAGAATTTATAAACTTCTCAACTCCCATTCCAGATTGTTGCGCGGCGAATGCTAAATTAAGAAACTTACCCGCAGCTTCTTTTACATTATCGCCATACTCCGACACCATATCGTTTACATTTTTTGCCGCAGATCCTCCAGCTAAATTAAGATGTTTTTCTAAAGCTAATGTCATAGTAGGAAGATCAGCTCCAACTTCTCCAAGACTCTTACCAAACCGACCCATAAATTGTTCAGTCTCGTAGCCCATATTGACAAAAGCGGCTGCTTGAGCTTGAACTTCTTTTCTTCCTATATTAAAAAACTTTTGGGCCTTTTCTTGAAAAGCAGAAAGTTGCTTAACGGCTGCTTTTGTTGCTTTGCTCCCGAGCCCATCTATAGAGGACTCAAAAACATTAGACATTTCACCCGTTTCAGCTTCCAATCTTTGTTTATACTGTACCCCCAGAATCATAGCCCCAACTAAACCAGCTATGAGACCGCCACCAAAAGAAACTCCACCAGTCAATTTGCTAAGCATTCCTCCAGCAGCACTTTTAGCTCCTGCAAGCTCTTCCTTAACAAGCTTGCCTATACCAGAAATTTCTTCTTTTATTTCCTTCTTAGCATCCCCAACGCCCTTGAGAGCCTTGTCAGCGACCCCCATGGCTTCCGTGGCTAAGGCAGCAGACTTCACTGCTTCCTCGGTCCCAGCGCCACCCTCGGCCATCCCAGGGTATATATCCTTGATCTGTCCCTCAGTAGTAGGTGTAGCTCCTATACCACTTAGAGCAAGAGACCCTAGCCCCTTCCCCGCTTTCTCAATATCAGCAAGAATAGTTGCCGATTCTTTCATATGTCCATTAAGCACAGAATAAGTACTATCCATAATCGCAGATGCACTACTAATAGATGTGGCTAAAGTATCAATATTTTTAGTAAGTTCTTTTACTGATACTGATGAGGTATCAAAAACCTGCTTTACAATAGAACCAAGATTCTCATATGAACCTCGAACACTATCAAGCTGCTGAGTAAACTCAGATAAATCAAACTTTAAAAGATATTGCTCGTTATCATTCATCTTCATCTGGCTCTATGGTTATTTGAACTTTCCTCTTATTTAAAGGAGGATCAACAATAGTTTCAGGTTCTATTTTTACTGGTTTTGCTGCCAAATCCGGCAATATTTTCTGGATGTCTTCTGGATTAATATCAGGTTCAAGTCCAAAAAGTTTTTTGAATCCTTCCTTCTCTTTATCGCCCATCTTTCGAACAATATTCTTTGAAATATAGTTGTATTCAGGAGAATTCACAACTGCGAGTCTATTAACTTCAGCATCACCACCAATAAAGTCGAGATCCGAATCCATAAACTCTAGGAAATCATCAGTTGCAGCTTCTTCACCTAGTTCCTTCTCTTTATCAAGCTGGTCTAATGCCAGATCTTGAGCTTGCATATCTTCAAATCTTTGCTGAACTTCCTTAAGTATACCTTCATGTCCAATTGCTGCAATCAACGGAATAACCTCGTGATCTTCGGGCATCCTCAGCAACCCAGTTACACTATCCTCAACAGGCATTATATTGAGCCCAAGCAGATTTATTACAGCTTTCTTAGCTGCACGTGCCACGAGAGCCATATCATCATACTTCTGCTCTGCTTCTATATAAATGGATTCAGCTTCAAAAAATAGCTGGGTTTCGTTTAATTCCAGAATCTTTGGATCAGTTATTAACAAATTCTTCCGTAACGAGACCCGACTTCTTAGTTTAAAATTCTCTTCTACTCTTCTCCAGAAGGGGAAAGCTTCGTCGAGTCCGCTTCGCTCTCCCCTGAGGATTTTTTTACTGCAGCTTTAGCCTCGTCCCTTCTACCAGTCAAAAGGTCAAAGTTCTTCCACAACTCTTCTATTATATCTCCTGGAAACTCTGCTAAAAATTTTGAAAGGCGTTCTGCAGTAAACCACCTTTGAGCTTCCTCGGATTCAGCTAGTAACTCAGACTTTTCATCTGTTGATAAGCTCGTCCAATCACTTTCAAACAGTGATTCAACAGATTCACCATCAATTTTTCTAATACTGATAGCGAGTGTGGGCCTCTTGATAGCATTTATAGCTCCCATGCTAATAGAAGCCTTATCCATACCTTTACTCAATGAAAAACCTTTCAACGGAATATGATTGTTTCTCCAATCCGATTCCTCCCCATTGAGTAATTGCATTTCATAGGTATGACCTTGAACTTCAAATACATCTGAAATGCATTTAGACTTCATCTCATTCAACAGATCTGTGAGTAATTGCTTTGACATGGACCTCTCGGTTCCTCTCTTCCCAATTGGGAGTTAAATTTTCTTAACCAGTTTTACAAAATACGTTTTTTAGTTGTATAAGCCAACGCAGCATTTACATTGATTATTCTATCACCTTGCGCTCCAAGATTTCTACCTAAACTTGTAAACCAGCATCCCATGTATACATCAACTTCTTGCACCCCATCTGGATGCACCATCTTCTCACGAATCTCTATTGGGTTAACTTGATCTGTCAACATGGTCATATTGAAACCCCACGCAGACTCCATCCTGGATTTAAACAAGTCAAACCTGGTAACAGTAATAGTCAAACCACCAAGATTTCCTGGTACTTGTTCTAGTACTTTACCACTATTAGCAGCATTCAATTCATATACAGCCACAACAGGTCTGGTCTGTGCAGGAGCCCACGTCTGAATCATCCCTATAGTATTTCCATCAACTCTAATGGATATTCCATGGGATGTTGCAGTACTATTATTTGGTGTTGCCGTCATTATAGCCTCCTAAGCAGTGCTCCCCCAAAATGGATTGTCCACAGAATACTGCCCAAAGAATCGTTTTGCAGGGTATTTCAAGTTGAACCAATAGTAGAAGATATATTTTCGAGCATCGGAGGTATCTTGAAACACTTGTATATCAGTTAGTGGGTCTATATCTCTAGAAACTCCTGAATTATCCCTGAATGGAGCAATGTTACCAGCTCCAACTTCAGCCTGGACACCCAGCATAATCCACAATTTGATGTCAGTAATAAAGTCCGCCAGATCATCTGGAACCAATCCAGTAACATTAGAATCCAATAACAAATTAACCGTTTTGGATACTGAATCCTTCTGAGCCGATGCCATCGGCTCTTCGAATTGTGGAACTCCACCAGCTTCAGTAGTCAAAGGATCTTTCAGAACAAGATTACCACCGCTAAGTGTAACAACACAAACTCCATTATCTGCAAGCGTATGTCGTTCTCCATCCAAGAAGGTTTCAAATGCACCACCAGAAGTTTTAAAACCTCTAATAGTTAAATTAACCATTGTACTAGATGGATTCGGCAAACTCGTACTCAGAGCTGCTATAGCCGTGGCTACATAAGAACCATCAACTTCAACATCAACTTCAGATTTGTCCTCAAGTGTCACAACCCTAGTAACATCTGCTGGAGCAGCTAGAATCATACGACCCCTAGCAGTCGAAGTGGCAGGTGGTTGTAATGTAATTGCAGCCCTGTACACGTAGGTATCGGGAGTATCTGGATCTCCTACAGCAGTACTGCGAGCACAGCCATTCCAACCCCTTCGAGGCTTCTTGGCCGTCATAGTGCTCATACTAGCCACATGACTCATCAGATAGGCTTGAGTTGCTTCAGCGGTATCAATCGCTACAACATCAGTGATATTTGCTGTTGTTCCACAATTCTCTATTGCAGTATTAATTTGGGTTTGAGTAGGAGAACCTGGAACCGTAACATCATTAATTAACTGGAGATAAATACTCGGAGCATAATTTTCGAAAGCTATTTCTCCAGCAATCGCCAATTTATTCGTAGTATAATTAGAAACAGTTAACGGAGAAGTGAATTCAAATAATTGATCCGTGTTATATGCCCTAACTGGCGTATCATATTCCGTAGTAGCTCGTGTATAATCGTATGTCACATAATATGTAGAAGCGAAAGAAGGTCTAGATCCTACTCCATAAACTGTGTAAGGAAATTGACTTGAAATAACATTAAACAATGTTGGAGCAGCATTATAAACATGACTAGCACTTCCTACCAAAGTTATTGAAGAAGCTGCACCATGAGGAGTGGGGAAATTCTCGAACTGTCCAGGAATATCCATCTTCACTGTTCCAGCTAAATCAGTCATCGTGTATGCATACTCAGGTCCATATACAGCACTCGCGCTAAGAGCAGCGCCAACTTCAGCAACAATTGCTGCAGCAGTTACAGCCCCACCCGCAGTCAGAGTTATATCAATCGTTGTCAAACCATTCAGCGATAAATATAAATGGTCATTGGTATTAAGAACTATAGCATAAGGTCCTGCCTTACCAGTCAAAGTGGCTTGATCTGTAGCAGCAGCAATGAACCAATCTATAGTATTGCCTGTATCCTCATAATCTGTATCCTGAGTATAGGAAACAGCAGATGGATAAGAGCCTACACTGACAAGAGCACTCAAAGGTGTAGCTGTAACTGCATTTTCCAAAGGATCAACTTGGGTTGTTACAGTAATATAATCAATTTCATATGTAGCTGTAGCTGAATAAGTCCCATCCATAACCTGCACGACAGAATCTGCTTGAACTCCTGTCGTAGAGTTAGGAGCCCAGGCTGCAGCAGATATGTCCGAAGCGCAATCCAAACTTACACCAGCAGATTCAAAAGAAAGGAAAAGCTTAATATCCGAAGCTGAAGTCGATAGAGGAGAAGTTATATATAACTTATTAGTATCAACCGTAAATACTGCATTATATGCAGTACCATATGCAGAAACCAAAGCTAGAGCAGCATTCAACTCAGTCGCTATTGTAGCAATTGGAGTACCTACACCTTTGGTGGTCAAACTAATAGTAGCTACATCCTTATGGTCCATACTGAGAGTCAGCAGGAAATTCAACGTAGTATCAACAGTAGCCGCTGTAGCACCTACCAATTGGGCAGGTCTAAAAGTCCAGGCAGCAGCACCAAGAGCGTTACCATTCATCCTCAGAGTTGCATTATTTCTGTCCCTATCAGAAGCATTTGCAAGAGTAGAGATAAACGGAGTAGAACTAGACCACACAGTTAAAGCTTCTTCATAAACTTTACCTCGAACAACAGCTTCGTTAGTCGTCCGCCGAGTACGAGGAGCTATCGCCACAATCCCCAAAATACGCTCTGAAGAGATGGCTACTGATCCAGGTTGAATTACTTCTTGACTATATGCACCAGGGTCTACGTAAAAAGAGGGAATATTTACCATCTTTGGCCTCCTAATTTTATACAAGTGTAGCCTAAGTGGGTTTGGTAGACTTAAAGGTAAAAGTAAAAAAAGGAAGATAAGTAAACTAACGTCTTAAATAATTATCCCCACCATAATCACCCGTGGGAACAGTATCGTCAGCCGATACATCACTACTTTGTAACATTATGGGAGGTGTAGTAAGTTCCTTGTCCATATAGTCTATCATCGTTATAGGAATAGACCCTCGTTTTGCATAAATGTAGTCATACTGTGCTCCACCCGGCCTTGGAGTATTGATTTCAGCGGACCAAGCGAACTTCCTATTTAGTATTATATGCCACCATTCTTCAGGATCTAAACCTTCAGTAAAATAGGATCTACCTAAGAATTGAAACCTGCGTTTCTCCATACTATAAGTAAAAAAGTTTCTAACTAAGTCAGCTAATTCTGTTCTTGTGTTTATATCATCAGAAACTATATCTATATTAATAGTCATATCCGCAGCATCATAATACCTATTCCGAGGAGGTCTATCTGTATTTAAATAAGTATCAGATTGCCCAACTGTTAACCCAAAAGCTGCAAGAGCAGCAGCAGTCCCTCCAGTAACTTCAATATAATTAGGAGTAGCCGCAGCACATATACCTCCAGTTTTAAGCCTTAGATAACCATCCGAGGTTGCTTCGGCAGTATAATATAATGCTTGTATATTAATCGCATTAACCACATTTGCTATTGTCGCAGCAGTTAAATCTTCAAAAAGAACAGTTGCAAGTGTAATAGTAGAAACCACAGCACTATCAACAGTTCCTAAAGGCCAAGTTGTAATCTCTAGGGTCCAACCGTCTGTTAAGTTATAAGGACCCGCAACAGTACCCTCAATCCGAGGAGGATATTGAACATGTGCCACAAAGTTATTACCTAAACCTAGAACTTTTTCTCTTTCAGAAGTAGAAGTTATAACAATCATGGGATATTTGTTGGGTTTATCGCCGTAGGCCATGAGAAGCCCTACAACAGTCTCTAAAGATTGCTCATTGGTATTAGCTCCAATAGCAAATTTTTGTATATTTGATGCCTCTATAAGCTTAGTTTCCGAATCTTCAGTTTTATAATCGAAATGAACCTCAAGCTCTTTACGGAATACGTCTTTGGCCGTCTCTGAGAGTTCACCAAAACGAGGTACATCATTAGCAGCATACGGAGCTGTTGAAACTCCAGTTCGTGCAGAAAGGTCTTCAATAGAAGGCATCTATTCTCCCATATCCTTCTTAGCTTCATCTTCCATATCTACTAACCGGCTGTAATAATCTGGTATCTCAACCAGATGATCCATAGCAATTCTCTTGGCTATCATATCATTGGTTGTATGCTCCGATTCAATTTCGATACCTATATCAATTTCATCAGGATCTAAATCATCCTCGGTCAACCCAGATTCAAATGCTTTTCCATTATGAAGAAGTTCGACCATAGCCGTAGCTAAAGTATAAACAACCTCTTCAACCTCTTCGACTTCTAGGCCAGTTTCCTCGGCCCATCCATGAAGCTCATCATCTGAAGGATTCGGATTCTCATGCAAAAATTTAATAACTTCTATCAATTTAACACCTACCAATCTAGTACATCGTCTATTTCGCCATCATTCCATAAACGCAGCCAAATATCTGCCAATTCTGTAGCGGCCTCTAACCTTACAGGTTTAGGAAAAGCTTTATGCCAAGGCAAACCCATATCCATCTCACTAACATATTTCTTAGCCCCGGCATCTACAAGATACATCCAAAGCTTCACAGACAATTCATGATCATAAGTACCGTTATTCATTTTTCTTGCAAGATTCTTGTAAATAGGAACAGTCTGTGACCTATATAAATCACCCTCATTCTCTATATACATAACAAGATCTTCTGCATCAACATCCCAACCAGGAGACTCCTCTTCCTCTGGCACAAATCCAGAATTAGGTAGATCTTCTTCATAGTCCTGACCCCTAATAGCCTTAGCCAACCTCTGAAAACCTTTGTCTGATATACCTTTTTTCATTTTATTTCTCCTTACCAAATAATCGAGTATGGACCATTCGGGTTACCTGATCTACTCAAAAAATTCTGATCCATTATAATCATAGCAAAAGGATCACTATGAGACCTCTCGACCATCACAAATCGTGTTCCAACCATTACACCATCCAAAAATTCTATAAAATCTGAAGGACCAATATCTTCAGCATTTATAAGCTCATCCCGACTACCTACAACTATGTCAGGATCAAATGCAGATAAGCCTATCGTCCAAAGAGGCATCTCCGTTCTCGCAGGAGCATCCCCGCTATCAGTTTTAATATACCTGTTCTTAGAAACCTGGCGCAGAACTAATATCCAAGGCCCTTGTCGGTACTCTCCACTAGCCTGCAAACCAGAATAAGCAATCCTCTCAAACCTGGCTCTTACTATTTCAAATAAAGGGCTCAGGATGCCCGTAGAAGTCCTAGTCAAAGTAGCCTTGAATCTAATTGTCCCTGATGCCGGATTAGCTGTCGGAAGATTTGACATAACACTCCAATTAACTCCAGAATCCAAGGAATACTCTACTGTAACAGTAGATGAAGCAGCAATTCTTACAAAAGTCGAAGTTTCATACTCCCAAGTAGATCCTACAATAGACCTTGTAAAAGCTTTATCTCCACTCTCTATAGTTCCCGAAGTAGCCCCACTACTCAGCATAACCTTAGCTGATTTGAATTCGGTAGTTATTTCACAATTCGTTAATATTACATCATCGTCTACAACAGACATCCAATGAGTTGTGTAACCAAACTTCAAATAACCAGGAAGACTCCCTGTACCATGACAGGATTTGCATTTCCTGTCCGATTGATCGTTAGCTTCTTTATAGCAAGCACACTTGTTACCTTCAGTATTTGATTGCCATAAAGCAGCCCGCAATCCGCCAGCTTCTAATTGGGCTCTTAGGAGTTCGCGCTGCTTGGCGTGCTCCTGCTCGGCGATTATTCGCTGATGAATCGATCTCCCCCAATAACCTACGGCCATATGGCTCCCACTATTACTACACCCCATTATGAAGCCTTCCTATAAGGCAAAATTTGTTCATACCAAAAATCAAGTTGGCGATTACGCCCTTGCCTTCTATTGTAATCGTTAAAGCCATTTAATCAGTCTTCTCATTCTATAATCTAAGTATGCGTACAAAAAACTACCAGATATCTTCCTCTCCAGCCTCGTAACTTCTATAGGCTTCTTCATAACCAGCATAGGCATCAGTAACATCCATATTAACATCTAGATCAGTGTCTCCTGATAGTATAGAGGACACATAATCATACTCATTAACAAAAGCTCCAAGAACTGATGTCTCACTACCATAAGCCAGCTCTTTTTCTTTTTCATCTACCAATTCCGCAAGATCCATTAATGTTTTTCTTTCCTGCCCCTTTTTAAAAGAACTTGCTAGCCTTCTAAAACCTTGATCTGATATACCTTTTTTCATTATCCTGTTCCTTTCAGAGAAGTTAAGCTTCTCCCTTATTATCCAAGTATGCGTATAAATTCATCCTTCAATTCATCCAAAGCAATTGAACCTTCAGTAACTAAACCAACCCCCATCAAAGAAGTCATTATCTTATCAATTATCAAATCCGAATAATTGTTAGCAGTATTTATAAGCTCATCCTCAACATAAGGATCAAGCTGACCATCGCCCAAATAGGCAATTATACTGCTAGCTACATCTGGCCATTTGTCCTCTACAAATTGCCTGAGATTCATTTCTACAGATTGTAAAATAGTACCTTCCAACTCCTCCAGAAAACTCCCTACTTCTGGAGTCTCGAAGGACTCTTCAATCATATCGTAATCAACATTAGCTGTCTTGCTTAGAGCCATTAATCATCTCCTCAATCAATATTCCTAAAAGTTGTTCGTCTTTAACTCTCTCAATTAAATCATTCCACTTGAACTGATCCAGAAGATTAAAGAACTTCTGGTTATCTGGTTTCCTCTCATCTTGCAGATCTATTTCAACTATTTTGGGCATTACGCAGCCCTTCTTTTTAGGACATCAACTCTACTACTATGCACTTTAGCATGGTCAACATGCCATAACGGTTTCATGTTTGTATAGTAACAAACTTTTTTAATCTGGTCAGAAGGTATTATTTTACCTGATGCTTTAAGGGTAGACATAGGAATTATGTGGTGTATCTGCCATTTACCAGGACCATTTCCGTAATTGTCCCAATTCATTTCTTCGCCAGTTTCAGGATGTAAATAGAATCGATCCTCTAAGTAAGATTTGAAGAATTCAATTGAACACCCTAAATCTCGGACTGCGGAACCTGCTTTGTGATCATTTTTAACAGCCATATACATTCTACGTCTCAAGCTTGAAGATAGTCTAAAAGACATATTAGTCGCATACCGTATCTTATCATACTGACGATTAGCCTTCCCTGAACAAGTCTTACAAACCCTACTCAAACCGTCTGCCTTATTTCTTCGATCAGACCAAAATTCGCTTACATCCTTCTCCTCACTACATTTATTACACCCTTTAGTACCCTTCTCTTTTCGAGGATAATGCAAAAGAGTATTTTTAGCGAGAGAAGTAACTCTAACACATTCTTTGCAATGAGAACCCAACCCATCCTTATGGCCGGGACAGGGGCCAAAATCATTAACATCTTTTTCTTTTTTACACTTAGTGCATACTTTAGTACCCTCCTCTTTTCGAGGATAATTAACCTTCTTCTTATTTTCTTTACTCTTCGCACTCGCGCACTCTTTGCATAAAGAGTCTCTACCGCTTTTATTTCTCTTCTTAATTACAAATTCAGTAATATGTTTTTCTACTCCACATTGAGAACATACCTTCGAACCCTCGGTAATTGGGGCATTATTCTGACTTCTATGGTTAGCTTTACCTCTTTCACTCGTACAGGATTTACAAATATGGAGAAGGTTATCTCCAGTTTTTATTCGACTATCTATATAAAACTCAGCAGAAGATTTCATAGTTTTACAGGCATTACAAAACTTAAAAGCTGCCTCCCTACCATCAAAATATATTGGTCTGTAAATCATTACCGTGACCACCAATTGCGCCAGATTGCACCTGACGGCATCGACATATACAATTGATGGGCCGCTGTATTCATACGAAGCTGTAGACCTAGACTTCCTGAGCGTACATGATGGCGCTTCATATCTGGTACTATTCTGTCTAGTTCAGCCTTTATTTGGTTGCTTACCTGCATGAGCCCAGCGA
>Ga0180008_1000704_pt1 | contig 25254 bp, 17 predicted proteins | sample MM_PW_MetaG_FD_121121 | JGI IMG/M metagenome (GOLD analysis project Ga0180008, IMG submission 121121) | Groundwater microbial communities from the Aspo Hard Rock Laboratory (HRL) deep subsurface site, Sweden - MM_PW_MetaG | ecosystem: Environmental > Aquatic > Deep subsurface > Groundwater... | reverse complement strand
GCCCCAGTTAGTGCTTACTAACAATCTTCCCCCAAAAGTACCCAATAAAGTCTGGTTGTTATCGCCTTTTGATAATCTGGTGATCCAGCGCGACCGGCTAAAGCAGCTGTTTAATTTTGATTACCAGATTGAAGTGTATGTGCCTGCCGCCAAACGTCAGATAGGGTATTACAGCCTGCCGATGTTGTATAAAGACCAATTTATCGGTCAGGTGGATGTCAAAGCTGACAGAGCCAGCAAGACCTTATTGTTGCAGCATTTAGTGCTGGATGAGCAGGTAAAACTGACGGACGCCTTAAAAGCGGCACTGATTAAAGCTGTGGTGGATTACGCGTCTTTTAATGGCAGCGAAAGCTGGCAACTGGTAAAAGCCAGCGCAAGAGTTCGCGACTGGCTTGTAAGTTAAAGTCTGGTTAGAGTTTAGTTCTGTAGACGTACTTAGCGAGAGGATGCTGTTGTCTCTGCAATTCCAAAGCAAACAGCTGAGCAACTTTTGCAGCCCCTTGCACCGACAGATGGGTGTTGTCGGTTTTGCCATCCGGGAATTTCTGATACAAAGCAGCAGGTACCTGAATAAAATAAGGCTGGCTGCCAGCTGGGCCTAAGTCTTGCCATAGATCACAGCTTTGCTGCTGCAAATCAAAAAAGTCGATTTGTGCCAATGCAGCCTGCTGTTCAGCTTGAGTTGCGTAGGCGGCTAAATCCCGTTCCAAGCTGTTGCCTTCAAAATTCCGCCTGCAAATCGAGCTGGCCAGCATCGGAATAGCGGCTTTAGCTTTGACCTCGCGGATAAACTGCTGCAGCAGCTGTGGGTAACGCGTATTGACCTCTGCATAACGTTTTGGGTCGTCTTGTTTTTGATCGTTATGGCCAAACTGGATCAACACATAATCACCAGCTTGTAGCTCATCGAGTAGCATTTGCCAGCGGCCTTCGTTTAAAAAACGTAAGGTGCTGCGGCCATTGGCTGCTAAATTGACAACTTGCAATTGCGGCAGCATAAATTCAGGCAATAATTGACCCCAACCACGCTCCGGATAAGCCAGATTGGGTTTATTCGACATAGTGGAGTCACCCACCAGATAAAGCTTGGTTGGCGGAGTATTGGTTTTGGCTTTTAACCAGCTGCGGATGGTTTTTAACAACTGTTCTGGTTGCCACTGGCCCTGATAAACCCAATCTTCGGTGATCTGAGATACTGCTTTAGGCCAGTTGTTTTGTAACCAGCGATAATCTGCACCACTGGACCCACTAAAATAACTACGCTCGCCCCATAAGTTGGCTCTGTCGCGGCTGGGTTCATCGGGATAGGTTTTACGGAATATAGGTTTATCTGCCATCAAAGCTGAATACTGATTATTTTGCAGATAAAACTGGGCGTCATAATGACGACGGCCGAGTAAAAAGCCCTGAATACCAGATAGCTTGGAGTCTGTGACCACTAACTTCGCGTTTTGATCCAATTCACCATCGTGCCAGAGTGATGCTTCAGTGGCCTGACTATAAAACTGGCTTTGTCTGACCCAGGCTGTGCCGCGTGGGCAAACATAATCGACATGGCCTTCAAAGTAACAGTTGCTGTGGTAATACAGGCCCTTTTTATTCCATAAACTTAAACTGTCAGCTCCACCCGCTATCACGCGGCATTGGTCTGTGATGATGCGGCTGGCCTGCTCAAAACCACGAATAGCAAACTGATGGTCGTGATCGCCATACAGAGCGCCGTAGCTGTTGAATACGGTTAAATCCAGCAGCACTATGTCGGAGGCTTTGATATTAACCACAGCAGAACCCCAGTCATCAGGCTGCTGTTTTAAATAGTTTTTGCGAAGTTCGGCGAATTCAATAGTGGTACTGGTTTTACCGCTACCCGCCAAAATGACTTTATCACGGGTCAGGTAGAGTTTTTCTTTATAAATACCAGGGCCAATTTCAATCAAGGCCCATTGCTGAGTCGAAGGTAAGGAGTCCAGCGCCTGTTGAACAGAGCTAAAAGGCGCTGAACCATCTAAAGCCACCTGCAAGCGCAGTGGTTGCTCACTGGCGTGCAGGTTCAGGCAAAGCAGGCACAAAGCCAGTGCACTCAGCCTTATAAACAGGGACCACATTCGTTAATCCTTTAACAACTGAGACATTTGCACACCAGCCATAATAAATGGCCCTGTACCTTTGCTGTCATTGCGGTAGATAGGTTCACTCATATAGTAATGATAGCTGCCATCCCGACCTGCACCTAAACCTGCGACCTGCACCATAGTGGTCAGGCTGATGCTGTCATCCGGATGCACCAGTACAAATTCATTTAAAAGGCCTTGCCAGGCTTTTTTACTGATATCCAGATACTGGTCTTTTGGCAAATAGCCTTTATTGATGGCTTTGGCATAAAAGTAGACAAACATACTGCTGCCGCTGGACTCCAGATAATTACCACGCTCGCCGGCTTTATCCATAATCTGATACCAGACGCCGCTTTCAGGGTCCTGATACTTGGCTAAATCTGCCGCCAGTTCGGTCACCATATTCAGTAAAGGCTGACGTAATTCGGTGTTATCCGCAGGGATATAATCCAACACATCGACCAATGCCATAGCTAACCAACCAATAGCGCGGCCCCAGAAGTAAGCTGAACGACCTGTGTTTTTATCGGCCCAGTCCATTTGTTTGGACTCATCCCAGGCATGGAAATACAAACCGGTTTTGTCATCACGTAACTGCTCACGGGTCACTACAAACTCATGCACCGCCTGCTCCAGACTTGCACCCTGTTCAAACAGGCTGCTGTAGTAGGCTAAAAACGGCATGCCCATATAAACCCCATCCAGCCACAGCTGACTCGGGTAAATCTTCTTATGCCAAAAAGCACCGTTTGAGGTTTTTGGGTGATGTTTTAACTGTTCGCGTAATGCCTGCGCTGCCAACTGATACTTAGGTTCTTTGGTGTGTTCAAACACCCGTAGCAGTAGATTGCCGCTATTGATGCTGTCGATATTAAATTTGCTGGCGTCATAACTATGGATAGTGCCGTCAGCAGTAACAAAGCTGTCGGCCATTTTGTCGATCACGGCCTGATAAGCCGGGTTAGCCGCATATTTATTTAAGTCATCAAAAGCCTGCACCAATAAACCTGTGGTGTATTCAAAGGCGACAGGGCGGTCACGTTCGGTATCCCAGCCACCCCAATAATACTGGCCTGCCTGACGGTTCAGCTCCGAGTTGGCTAATTGCTGGCTCCAGTACAAAGCACGTTCACTGGTCAGTGCTTGACTGGTTTGGGCTTTGGTTAATTCTGTTTTTAATCTCAGGCGGGGTGTCAGGGTTAAACGTTCCACTTCCTGCTGCAAATACTCAACAAATTGCTGCTCGTTAGTGATGCCATTCAGTTCATGTTGCCATGCGCCTAACAGGTAATACTCCAGATGCTGGCCTGATACATTCATCACTGCGACATGGTTGTGTTCGTCTGTGGTTAACTTTTCAAGCTTGCCACGTTTAAATAAAATTGCCATACCCAGGTTGGCACCGTCCAGGCTTTGTTTGCCGTAAGTCGCAAGGTACGTATAAGTATGGCCACTGCTTTCCAATGTGCCGGTTAGCAGTTGAGTGTCAGGGAGTTTTACTATACCAAGCGCCAGATTATCCAGCGGCTGGCTTAAGGTCAGACGGTTTTGCAATAGACGGCTGCCCGCTGTCATCGATAAATGAGCTTTCACATCCAGAGTTTTACCGGCAATTTGCCAGTTTTTGTAGTCGATGGTAAGGGCCGAATACAAAGGACCATTTTCAATAATAGTGGCTGTATGACCGTCCAATTGAGAGACTCGCTCTACTTTGCTGCCATCCCAGTAGCCAAAACCACCTGCACCCACAGCTTTGCCAACTTTGAGCACATCTGTGCCCCAGGGCAACATCTCATGGTAGGAGCTGTAACCATCCAAACCTATTTGATCCAGCACCGGCTTGCCGGTTTTATTGCCAAAAATATCAAAGCCGTTGCGCCAGTCGAGATAAATGCGGTACCCCACTTTATCGGATTCGATACCAGGGCCTTCGTAACGGATAAATTCACTGTGATCTGTGTACTGCGGTGGAGGAGTCAGACTGCTGACATTTTCAAAATGGCCACCAACGTACTTTTTGTCTTGCCACTGGCCGCCGGTTTTTTGCGAAATTTCGGCCTGAGTTTGTTTCGGCAGCTCTGTGGCTGTGCCTGCAGTAATTTGTAGCTCTAACGTCTCACCAGCACTCAGAGTGGGGCTAATGAGTAAAGTATCTTTTTGGCCATCAGCGTTGCGGTCAATCCACTGTGAAGGCAATTGGCCTTTTGCGCTGGTCGCAATAAAGCCGGAATTCTGTACTGCAGTTTCTGCCAGACCTAAGTCTGTAGCAGGAAGATAAATCGCCTCTTGTGAACGTGAAAAATCAGAGGGGTTATGAATGCTTAAGGTAGCAATAGCTGTTGCTACTGGTGGCTGAATTGCAACAGGCTGTTGTTCAGTGATAGGTGCTGGTTTACCACAGGCGGCTAAAAAACTTAAGGTGAGGCTGGAAATCAGCAAAGGTCGCTTCAAAACATAGATCACGGCTGTTACCTATTGTAAAAGTAAAACAAAATCGTGACCTGAGTCGAAAGACAACAGGTCACGCCAAAGCCGCCATCCTTGGCTAAGCGATGAGAGAGATTAAAACTTGTATTGAGCGCCTACATAATACTGACGACCTGTTTCATGGTAATAAGTCAGACGGTTACCGGCTGAGTCAACCCATTGATCATCCACTTCGTCAGTCAGGTTTAGCGCTTCAAAACTGATTTTCCAATTGTCATTTAACGCGTAGGAGAGTGATGCATCCACGTTAGTGGTGGCGTTGGTGCCTTCCATATCGTTGTTATCACGGCCTACTGCTGTGGTCAGGTATTTACCACGTTTTGCCATGGACACACGAGCGTTTAAGGCTTCATGTTCGTAGTAAAGAGTGGCGGCAGAGGTATTTTTTGACAAACCGTTTAAGTCACGGGTTGCCTGCACTACACCAGCTGCGTTGATATAATCCATCTGTGCATCGACATAAGTGTAGTTAGCGATAAAGCCAAATCTGTTCCAGAACTCTGGTAAGAAAGTGAAAGGCAGTTGATAGCTGACTTCCATACCTTTTAAGTCTCCGCCAGGACCATTCAGTGGTGTAGTGACCTGCCAGTCCACATTTTCATTACAATCCGCATTGTAACCAGGACCAGCTGTACAGGCATCAATGGCAGCCTGAATCGGTAAACCGGTTTCTGTAAAGGCTTTGGTTTCGCGTAAGGTTTGTACATGGCTGTCGATATCTTTAAAGAAAAACGCCACACCTAACATCGATTCGTCAGAGAAATAAAATTCAAAGCCTAAATCGTAAGTCCGTGCTTTGGTTGGTTCAAGTTGTGGATTACCACCTGATACTGAGCGGCTGCCTCCAGATACTGAAACAGACACATCAGGACGAATAGAACCTAAACCGGCCCGGGCCATTACTTCAGCAGCACCAAAACGTACTATCACATCTTCCCATGGCTCTAATGCCAGATTGATTGACGGTAATAATTCGTTGTAGTCATGTTCAGCGGTAATTTGGGTTGGTGTAGCTGCAAAAGTGGCCCATGCTGTAGATGTCTGGTCTGATTTAACATGGCGTACACCGACGTTACCACGCAGCGGCATATCGGCAATGTCTGTATCAAAACCAAGTTGCAGATAAGCCCCTAAAGTTTCTTCTTTTGCTGAGTAGTTATCCGGGCGACGGAAATCGGCACTGACGGCAAAAGCCCCTGTATTGCTGTAAATATCATACTGAGCATCTACGGCTGCAAAGTCAGGTACTAACCAGACAGGTTGACTGCCCAAGCCTGAATCATGTTGCATTAACAAATCCGGGGTATAGACAATTCCTGCACCGTTTTCAGACTGACGGCGTGCTTCGTAGGTTTCAAAGCTAAAGTCTTTGTAATGTAAACCCGCTTTTAACGTCATATTGTCGCTTAGCAGGTAAGTAAAATTCAGCTCTGCTGTGTCAAAAGTGTTTTCTGCGCCGAGTGGACGTAGGCGCACACTGTTAGAAGTCCAGCCATTTGGATCAAATACACCAGCACCATAAGTCAGAGCCGGGCTTTCTCTGTTGCCGCCACGGTAATCATAGGCAAATTCAACACCACGCTTTTCGGCCACTAAAGTAGTCTGAACCGGGTTATCAAATTCTGATGTGGCGGTGCCAATCATCGCATCCATGCTCAGATCATCAGTCAGATGCTGTTTTAATGACAAGTTGTATTGCAAAAACTCAGTGCTGAGTTCATCAAAGCGGTTTTCGGCGCGGATGGTAGCATTTTCAAAACTGCCGTAGGTCATGGTGTTGGTATCATCGATAAAATAATCAACAACATTCATCACACCTGTATTACCTGACGGAGCTACACCAGGTCCGGTAATATTGGCACCGGCGTTTAAAATACCCTGTAAAAATACTTCATTACGGGTCGCATCTGTTTTTGCATACAAAATATCTAAATCAATTTTTGTATCGTCATTTGGTCTGAACTGGAAAGAAGAGCTTAAACCTAAACGGTCCATATCATGAGTGTAGGAATCGTAACGCGGTAAACGTGGTCTGGCGGCAGCGTTAATTTCAGCTAATTCAGGAGCATCTGCATCGCCCTGATAGCTGCCAAAGTCGTTGACACTATTCCAGCGCACTGTACTGGCGCCCTGATCTTTTAACTGACGTTCTGAATAAGAAGCTGAAAACAATGCGCCGATTTTACCGTCAGCAAAAATATTGCTGACTAAAAACGAAGTTTTAGGATCAGACTTTTCGGATAAATCGTTGTAACCCATTTGGCCAGAAGCTGCAAAAGTAAAACCGTCGTAATCAAAAGGCTGAGCTGCTTTTAAGTCGACTGTTGCACCTAATGAGCCTTCTTCCACATCGGCTGATGCAGTTTTACGCACAGTTAAAGAGCTGAATAAGTCAGAAGAGAAGGTATTGAAGTCAAAACCACGGCCGCGGTTAGCGCCGCCTATCTGGTCAGTACCACCGCTGGTGGACACTGCTTCCATGCCGTTGATACGGACACGGGTAAATTCAGGGCCTAAACCCCGTACTGAAATCTGACGACCTTCCCCTGCGGCACGTGAAATGGCAATACCAGGAATACGTTGTAAAGATTCCGCCAGGTTTAAATCCGGGAAGTCGGCAATATCTTCGGCCAGAATGGCGTCGATGGCGCCATCGGACTGACGTTTTTGATTTAAAGCGTTGGATAACGAATCGCGGAAACTACCTTTCACTTCGATCACTTCAATTCTTTCTTCGGCTTTTTTCGTTTCAGCCGTTTCTTGTGCAGATACAGAAAATACTGAAGTACAACCTGCAATAGCTAAAGCTAAAGCAATTTTATTCGGGTGAAATGGCGTGTTGGTTTTGGCCATGATCTCTACCTCGTCCTGTCTGGTTCAAAGCGTTCAGCCAGTGCATGCCAGCTGTATTTTTAATAATGGAAGACGCTTTGTGCGACTCCCTGTTGATTTTGTCTACCGGTGGCAAAAAATGCTTGCAATTTTGTGCCACCGATGGCAAAAAGCTAACACCAAGCTTAGATTACTGTCAAACGTCGCACAAAAAAAAATCAGTCATGTCATAAGGTTTTATTTGGTGTTGATGGTTAACTTGTTGTTTTATATTAATAATGTTGCACAATTTGGGGTCAGATAAAATAGGTTTTGTTCCAGATGTGAAATTAATTCTGATAGCGCTGAACTTCACAGGTATTTTGAGCATTAAATCTGTCGTGACTGTGCTCTGATGCGGTAAGAGTAAGTCGCAGCAATTCAGACAAAAAAGGAGTCAAAGAATGTCGGCTTTATTTTCATTAAAAGGGCAAAGGGCATTAGTCACTGGTGCCAGCCGTGGTTTAGGTAAAGCCATTGCGCAGGCGTTAGCCCAAGCCGGAGCTTCGGTGATTTGTTGCAGTTCTCAATTGGATGGCGCCAGTAAGACGGCAGCTGAAATTGAGGCGCAGGGTCGTCAGGCTTTTGCCTTGGCTGCTAACTTATCTGATTTAGACAAGGTCCGTGAATTAGCGCAAAACGCTTTGGCATTGGGCGAAGTGCATATTTTGGTGAACTGTGGTGGCACTATTTTCCGCGCACCTGCAGTGGATTATCCAATGCAAGAGTGGCAAAACGTGATGCGGGTGAATCTGGATTCAGCATTTTTATTAAGTCAGTTGTTGGGGGCTGAAATGCTAAAACGGGGTCAGGGCAAAATTATCAATATTGCTTCGATGTTGTCTTACAGTGGCGGTATTACGGTACCAGCTTATACCGCCAGTAAACATGCTATTACGGGTTTAACCAAAGCTTTGGCTAACGAATGGGCTGCTTCAGGCTTAAATATCAATGCCATAGCTCCGGGTTATTTCCGTACTGACAATACCTTTGCTTTGCAGCAGGACGAAGTTCGTAATCAGGCGATTCTGGCACGGATCCCGTCAGGCCGTTGGGGGGAACCTGAAGATTTAGCAGGCGCAGCTGTGTTTTTGGCCAGCAGCGCCAGTAATTATGTCAATGGTCATGTGTTGGCCGTGGATGGAGGCTGGCTGGCCCGTTAAGGCTAATTTATGCCAGTGAACGCAGGAGAATACAATGAATGTAATTTTTGAAAACCGTTTTGCTACAGCGCCAAATGATGTCAAACACTACGACACCGAAAAGCTGCGACAGAACTTTCTGATCGACAACCTGATGCAGGCTGATCAACTGGTGTTGTGTTACACCCACTATGAACGTTTGATGGTTGGCAGCGCTGTGCCTGTGAATGCGCCCGTGGTACTGCAAACCGTAGACGCGCTCAAAGCTGAGTTTTTTTTGCAACGCCGTGAACTGGGTGTGATCAATGTCGGTGGCACTGGCTATGTGGAAGTCGACGGCAACAAATACGAGCTGGCGAACAAAGAAGCGTTGTATGTCGGTATGGGCTGTAAAAATGTCAGCTTTCATAGCTTAAACGCGCAGGAGCCGGCAAAGTTTTACTTAAATTCTACCCCTGCTCATCACGCTTATCCGGTGCAACATGTTCGGATGGCTGATTGTAAAAAGCTCGAAATGGGAGCTTTAGCGACCAGCAATGAGCGCATTATTTATCAGTTAATGATTAAAGAAGTGGTGCAAACCTGTCAGCTACAAATGGGTTTAACAGTACTCAGTCAGGGCAGTGTCTGGAATACCATGCCAGCACATCAGCATGACAGACGGATGGAAGCTTATTTCTATTTTGATCTGACTCCAGGCCAGGCTGTGTGCCACTTTATGGGCGAACCCAAAGAAACCCGTCATTTGTGGATGGGCAATGAACAGGCGGTGGTGTCTCCGCCCTGGTCCATTCACAGTGGGGTAGGTACTGGCAGTTATGCTTTTATCTGGGGTATGGCGGGTGAAAATCTGGATTATCACGATATGGATAAATTTGGCCCTGATCAATTGAGATAAGGGCCACGGAGCTCTGGGGAGAGCTCCGGTTAATAACAGTTTAGTAAAACAGGGCGTAATTGCTGCAACAGACAGTAGCCCTTCGACAGCGCCAGCCGTACGAGCGCTGACTTATAAAAAATACAACAGGTAGGTTAGACGATGAAACTCTTTTCACTGCGCGGCGTGCTGCTGTGCTGCGGTTTAGCGACTCTGCTATTCACCACAGGCTGTCAGCGCCAGCAAGATCAGATCACCTTACGCATGGGGCATTCGTTGGATCAGGAGCATGTGGTTCACAAAGCTATGGTCTATATGGCTGAGCGGCTTGAGCATTATTCCAAAGGCCAGATGCATATTCAGATCTATAGCGGCGGCCAGTTGGGCTCAGAGCGCGAACTGATTGAACTGCTGCAAATTGGCAGTCTGGCTTTAACTAAAGTATCTGCCAGTCCGCTGGAAGGTTTTGTGCCTAAGATGCAGGTGTTTAGTGTGCCATATGTGTTCAGAGACAGTGCACATTTATGGGCTGTGTTAAACGGCTCTATAGGGCAGGATTTACTCAACTCGATGCACGGCGCCCGTTTGCATGGCTTAGGTTATTACGATGCCGGCAGCCGCAGTTTTTACACCACGAATAAAGCTGTGCATCTGCCCGCTGATTTAAAAGGTTTAAAATTCCGTGTACCAAACAGTCAGACAGCTGTGCAGATGGTACAAACCTTAGGGGGCGCTGCGACACCCGTTGATTGGGGCGAGCTCTATACAGCCTTGCAACAAGGTGTGGTGGATGGCGCAGAAAATAACCCCCCAAGTTTCTATTTATCCCGTCATTACGAGTTATCCAAATACTACAGTCTGGACGAACATACCTCAGTGCCGGACGTGATTTTAATGAGTTTACCTGTCTGGAAAAGTTTGACGACAGAGCAGCAAGGCTGGCTGGAACTGGCGATGAAAGACTCAGTACGTTTCCAGCGCGATTTATGGCAAAAAGCCAGTGACGATGCCCTTGCCAAAGTAAAAGCTGCAGGCGTTGAAGTGATTTATCCGGATAAAGCCGCTTTTGCTGCTGCTGTTCAACCACTGCACCAATCTCTGTTGGGCACTGAAGTAGGTGACCTGATGGCTGAAATTGCGTTGGTTCAGGCTGAAACTGCGGAGGTGTCCAATGACTAAGTTAGTGCTGCTAGTCGATTGGCTGTTAAAGCGCAGTTTAATGCTGCTGATGGCAAGCATAGTGCTGGTGGTGTGCTGGCAGGTCTTGTCGCGTTTTGTGCTAAGTGATCCCAGTTCAATGACTGAAGAAATCGCCCGTTGTTTATTGTTGTGGATCGCGATGTTAGGCGCAGCTTATGCCTATCGCACCGGTCAGCATTTAGGCTTGGATATTGTCACCAGCCGTATGCCAGCTGTGTGGCAACACCGTATTGCTTTTGTGCTGACTGCCGCTGTGGTGGTGTTTTCTTCCATAGTGATGGTCTGGGGTGGTGGTGAACTGGTGTGGCTCACTTTCGAGCTAAATCAAATGTCGGCAGCTTTAGGCATTCGCATGGCCTGGATCTATCTGGTCTTGCCTTTAGCCGGTGTGTTAATCGCTTTTTATGGTGTATGTCAGCTGCGCTGTCTGGCGGCAAAAATTCAATTAGTCCCGGCAGAGGAGTCTGAATAATGGAATGGTCTGCACTTATTTTAATTACTGTATTTTTTGCGTTGTTATTACTGAACGTACCTATTTCCTTTTGTATTGGTTTAGCCACTTTGTGCACCATGTTGCTGTCGATGGATTTATTACCGGCAGTTACTACGCTGGCGCAGCGTATGGCAGGTGGCTTAAATAGCTTTGCTTTGTTGGCCATTCCGTTTTTTGTGCTGTCAGGACTTCTGATGGGGCGGGGCGGTATTGCCAAACGTTTAATTGAAGCCGCTATGGCCCTGGTAGGAAGTTTGCCTGGTGGTTTGGCGCTGGTGAATGTGTTGTCTTGTATGTTATTTGGCGCTATTTCGGGTTCTGCAGTCGCAGCAACCTCTGCCATTGGCAGTTTTATGGTGCCGGAAATGAAAAAACAGGGTTATGACGTCAATTACAGCGCTGCGGTAACAGCGGCAGCAGCGACCACAGGGATGCTGATCCCTCCAAGCAATATTATGATTGTCTATGCCATCGCCAGCGGTGGTGTGTCTATTGCTGCTTTGTTTGTTGCAGGCTATTTGCCGGGTATTTTGTTAGGTTTGGGATTGATGGTGGTTTGTGCCGGTTACGCCAAAATGAAAGGTTATCCACTGGCCGCCCGTCTGCCGTTGTCTTTAACTTTCAAAAAAATGGCGGCAGCTATTCCTAGTCTGCTCATGATAGTTCTGGTGATAGGTGGCATTATCAGTGGTGCTTTTACCGCGACAGAAGCTGGTGCTATTGCAGTGGTTTACTCCTTTATTCTGGCGGTTTGTGTCTATCGCGAAGTCAAAGTGAAAGAACTGCCCGCCATCCTACTGAAATCAGCTGAAACTACCGCCATAGTGATGGCGCTTATTGCCACTTCTGCGGCTATGTCCTGGATATTATCTTATGAAAATATTCCACAAACTGTTAGTCAGGGCTTATTAACCTTAAGCGAAAACCCGCTGCTGATTTTGTTATTGATCAACATTATTTTGCTGGTGGTGGGCGCTTTTATGGATATGACCCCAGCTGTGCTGATTTTCACGCCTATCTTCCTGCCTGTTGCCGTTGAGCTGGGTATGAGCCCGTTGCATTTTGGCATTATGCTGATTTTGAACCTGTCTATTGGTTTAGTTTCGCCACCTGTGGGCAGTGTGCTTTTTGTTGCTTGTGCTGTAGCCAAAACCAAACTGGAGTCGTTGATCAAGCCGCTGTTACCTATGTATGCGGCTATGGTGGTGGTGTTATTGCTGGTGACTTACGTGCCAGCGATCAGTGAATTTTTGCCTAATCTTTTTGGGCTTTAGGAGCTGTTATGACCAGTTATTTGATCCCAAATCTTGCCAATGCCTGCCGCATGATGGAGTTAGTGGCGGCATCAGGTTCTGGTTTAACTTTATCTCAGCTTGAACACCAGTTGATGGTGCCAAGAACCAGCGCTTTTCGTATTTTACAAACCCTTTGTCAGCAACAAATGTTGTACAAAGAAGGTAAAAAATACCGCGTCGGCAGCAGTTTATACAAGATGGGGCTGGATTTATTACAGCACCATCATTTGCATCAACTGGCAGTGCCAGTACTACATAAACTGACGATAAGCAGCGGCCTCACCAGTCATCTGGCATTGCCACGACCAGATGGTGCTTTAATAGCGGAAGTCTGTGACAGTCCTAATCCGAGTCATTTGGCTGCACGACCAGGATTTCTGGCCGACTTGCATTGTTCTGCCGGCGGCAAGGTGTTTTTAGCCTTTAACTATTTTGATCAACTGGCTACTTTGCCTGGTTTGCAGCAAATGCCTGCCCGGACGCCACAAAGCATTACCGATCTGGCCTGCTTGCGGGTAGAATTGCAAAGCGTTTTAGGCCGGGGTTATGCAATAGATGATCAGGAGTATCAGGCCAATGTACGTTGTATTGCTGTGCCTATACGTAATGCTCAGGGCGCAGTGGTTGCTTCTGTTGGAGTCACAGGCTTGACCAGTATTTTGTGCAAACAACGTTTGCCTGAATTGGTTGCTGCCGTAAAACAAGCTGCTATTGAAATCAGTCTGGCGTGCTACCGGCCTGCTTTGCTGGCCAACGATAAATAATAGGAAAAGTGGATGATACAAAAAAGTTCGACCATTAATGATGTTGCCCGTCTGGCTGGTGTGTCCAAACGCACTGTGTCACGGGTGATCAATGGCTCTTTAAGTGTGGGTGACAGCACCAGAGTCCGGGTCGAAAAAATTATCGCTGAACTGAATTATTCGCCAAACACTCAGGCCCGGGGGTTAGCATCCAGCCGGTCTTATTTATTAGGTTTAATTTACGATAACCCGGATGCGTTGTATTTAGATGACGTACAACGTGGGGTGCTGGAAATTTGCTCTACTCTGGGTTACGAGTTGGTGGTGCACCCTTGTCGTTATCGCAGTGAAACCCTGGTGCAGGATTGCCTGAATTTTATCAACAGATCCAAGCTGGATGGTGTGATAGTTCTACCGCCAGTGTCTGAACTGGAGTCTTTGGCTGAAGCACTAAAAAATGCCGGACGGCCTTATGTACGGCTTACCTCTGTTGTTATTGATGAACCTCAGCATATAGTGGTGTCGGATGATCGATCTGCTGCGGCTGAAATGGCACGTTATTTTGCTCAGTTAGGCCATCAGGATATTGCATTTATCAGCGGCCCGCAGCGCTATAAATCATCCACAGAACGGATGGAGGGTTTTAAATTAGGTTTGTCGGCTTATGGTATAGCGCTGAAAGCTGAACGTATTATGGAAGGCAATAATACCTACGAAACCGGTATTGAATGTGCCCGCAGTCTTTTAAGCCAAACGCCTTTGCCGACAGCCATTTTTGCCAATAACGATCAGATGGCAGCTGGTGTGCTGAAAGTAGCTCACCAAATGGGCATTGCCATTCCACAACAGCTGTCTGTTGCCGGTTTTGATGATAACTTGCTGGCATCCAGAGTGATACCTGCTTTAACTACCATCAAAAGGCCGGTAAGACAAATGGCGCAGTTAGCGACCACCAAAATGATTATGGTGATTGAACAAAATGATAAAGCAGCGCAACAAGTGGCAGCAAAAGTGGCCCCAACTCTGGTAGTGCGGGAGTCGACCGCTCAGGCTGTAACAACTACGTCATCATAACGTCATCTGGTTTTATACTTTTTTAGTTTTCCCGGTCATAAAAATAGAGTAAGGTGGCTTTATTAGAAAAAATGAAACCATCTGCTGACTGGGATGGCGCTGATGTTAATTTGTATCAAATTTATCAAAGTCTTAGATGGAAAAACTGCCGGTGTTTATTTCACTGCATTTTTGCTACAGCTTTTTTTGTCTCTGTCGTTTCCTGCCTCGGCTGCTACCGCTGCTTTAACTGATTACTTCCGCGAAAGCTGGAATACACGCCAGGGCTTGCCCCACAACACGATCAACAGTATCAGTCAGACCCCGGACGGCTACCTTTGGTTTGCAACCTGGGAAGGCGTAGCCCGCTACAATGGGCGTGAATTCAGAGTTTTTGGCCGCGAACAACAAACGGGACTGCCGGATTCCGGTATCAGGGCTTTGCATTTAGATCCCCAAGGTCGTTTGTTGTTAGGGGGTTCCCGTGGTGGTTTAGCATTATTGCAGGATCAGCAATGGCGGCCTGTGGATCCTGTGTCCTCATTAGTCAATGAAGTGCGGGGCGATGCCAAAGGACAGTTGTGGGTGGGCACTGAAGGTGGAGGCTTATTTTGCCTGCAAACTGATGGCTCCCGTCAGCAATGGACCAGACACCATGGCTTACCCAGCAATACCATCTATAGCCTGATTGATGATGATAAAGAAGGGCTTTGGGTAGGTACGGCCGAAGGTCTGGCCTATTTGTATCAAGGCAAACTGAGTTCTGTGGCAAAGAGCCCAAAACTACCCATTTTTGCTTTAGCCTTTTATAAAAACCAGCTCTATCTTGGAACTGAACGTGGTTTGTATCAGCAACAAGGTGAAGACTTTGTTTTGGTGCGGCCAGAGCTGCAACAAACAGCCATTTCCAGATTATTGGTTGATCACCATGGTGATTTATGGGTAGGCACTGTTGAAGAAGGTATTTTCCGCTTAAGTAATTACGGCTTAGAACAGCTGACAGCTAAACACGGCATGCCTAACAACAGGGTATTGACCATTTATGAAGATAATGAACACAGCATTTGGTTAGGTACCAACGGCGGCTTATTCCGTTTGCGCGACGCCCCTTTTACCACCCTAAGCACAGAACAGGGCCTGCCTGATAATTTTGTCCGTACTGTATTACAACATTCGGACGGCAGTATCTGGATAGGTACGGCGCGTGGAGTGGCGCGCTATAAAGCCGGCAAACTGCTGACCGACACTAACCTTATTCCCGAACAATCGGTATTAAGTCTGGCGGAAACATCAACGGGTGATGTGCTGATGGGGACATACTCCTCAGGGGTCTTTCAGTACAGTAATGGCAAGCTGACAAAGCTGCTGGACCGCAATTCAGGCCTATTATCCAACGAGGTTCGGGCTATTTTACCTTTGCAGGATGGTTCCATCTGGCTGGGTACAGCACAAGGGCTGAACCATTATCAGGGCGATAAAATGCTTAGTTACACCACCCGCGAGGGGTTAACGGCTGACTTTGTGGTGGCTTTGCACAAAATTGGAGATGTGCTTTGGGTGGGGACAGGGACAGGTGTAACCCGTCTGATTAAAGGCAAGTTTGAGCCTTTGCCTTTGTCGCAGCTCGATCAGACCGAATATGCTTTTGATTTTTTCGAACAAGCTGAACAAAAATTGCTGTGGCTGGCGACAGACCGGGGCTTAGTGCGATATAGATTAGATACGGCTGAGCTGTCTTTGGTGGGACGCAAGGCGGGCATTCCTTTTGATAAAATCTTCCAGGTGCAGGCCGATTTACATGGCAATCTCTGGTTGAGCAGCAACAGGGGCATTTTACGTATTAGTCAACAGGATGCGAATGCGGTTGCTGATGGCACTCTGGCCAGTATTGCTTACGAGCTCTATGGCGAAAGTGACGGCATGCTCAGCGCTCAGGCCAATGGCGGCTCAAATCCAGCCGCTATGTTGGCTCAGGATGGTGCTTTATGGTTTGCCACAGCCTCTGGTGTCAGCAGAGTTCAGCCCGATCGTTTGGCTGTGTTTGCTGAAGCAACTCCTCCTGTAGTGTTGGAAGAGTTGCTGGTGAATGGTGTCACGCAAAAAATAAGCGACAGCATTGAATTACCTCCTGACAGCGACAGGGTGGAGTTACATTTTGCAGGTTTAGGTTATGTCATGCCTGGCCGGATCCACTACCGTAGTCAGCTGATTGGGTTTGATGCGAACTGGCTGGACAGAGGCCAACAGAACTTTGCTGAATACACCAACCTGGCGCCGGGTCGTTATGAATTTCAGGTGCAGGCAGCAAATCCTGGTGGAAAATGGAGCGAAGCTGCACGAATAGAATTAATTAAACATCCGTACTGGTGGCAAACCCGTAACTTTCAATGGTTAAGTGGGCTATCCATCATCGCTTTTTTGTTGCTATTGGTGTACTGGCGTATGTCCAGCCTGCGCCATTCAGAGCAACGTTTAAAGCGGCAGGTGGCGGAAAAAACTGCAGAGCTGCAACAAAAAGCTAATAGCCTGCAGGCCGCAGATGAAGAAAAGTCGGCTTTATTAGCTCAGTTACATCAACAGACTTTAGCTTTGGCGTTACAAGCCCGACAAGATGGCTTAACAGGTCTTGCCAACCGCCGTGCTTTTGATGAAGTATTGAGTAAAGAATTCACCCGTTCACAACGACTGAAACAACCCCTGGTATTAGCTTTTATTGATATAGACCACTTTAAAAAGATCAACGACACCTGGTCACACAACGCCGGAGATTTGGCATTAGTAGCAATAGCTGAAAAAATCCGTCAGCATTCCCGTTCAGTCGACTGTGCCGCCCGCTGGGGTGGTGAAGAGTTTGCTTTATTGATGCCATCGACCAGTCTGGAGCAAGCGCAGTTAGTTTGTGAGCGCTTAAGACAGGAGATTATGGCGTTGGACTGGCTTCATATAGCTGAAGGCATCAGTATTACGGTCAGTATTGGTATTGCTATCAGTGATGAATTGAATGATGCCAAACAACTGCTGTTTTTAGCGGATCAGGCCTTGTATCAGGCCAAACAACAAGGCCGCAACAGAGTCTGTGCTGCCTGAGTTTCACCGTATTTAGAACCGCTTTGATTTCAATAATGGAATCTTCTTTGTGAAGTTCTCTGACCAGTTGCCATCGGTGGCAAAATTTTATGTCAATCTATTGCTACCGGTGGCAAATGCGTTATTATGCTGTTTAAACAGGCATAAAGCAGACGAGTTCCAATAGCTTTGTGCAGATAAAACAAAGATGGAATAACGGATGCTGCAACCTGATCTGAAAAAACGTTTTTTACTCAAAGCTGGAGTCGCTACTGCGGCGTTGCAGCCTTTGCTGAGTTTTCAAGTGACGGCTGCGGCTGCTAAAGTTGTGGACCCTGTTTGGGCTATTGCAGAACAAATACTGCGGGATTTAAAACTTACATCCTTTCCAGACCGCGATTTTGTCATCACTGCTTTTGGCGCTAAACAAAACCAGCGTTGTGATAAAGCCATTAAAGAGGCTATAGAGGCTTGTCATCAGGCTGGTGGTGGCCGGGTTGTTGTACCTGAAGGGGTCTGGTCTACTGGTCCAGTGCATTTAAAATCCAACGTCAATTTGCATCTGCAAAAAAACGCTGTTTTATCTTTTGTTACCGATCCAGAAGCTTATTTACCTCTGGTATTCACCCGCTGGGAAGGGGTGGAACTGATGGGCTTTTCGCCATTAATTTATGCTTATCAGCAGCAGAATATTGCGGTGACAGGTGAAGGTATTCTGGAAGGTAATGCCAGTGGTCAGAACTGGTGGCCCTGGAAAGGGGTATGGAAACATACGCCCTGGAAACTTGACCCTGCAACTGATCAAAAACCAGGTCGTGATCAGCTGTTTGCTATGGCTGAAGCTGGTGTTCCGGTCGAAAAACGTATTCTGGACAATAACAGATTAAGACCGCCTTTTATTCAGCCTTATCAATGTGAGCGAGTGTTGATTGAAGGTGTGACTATCCGTAATTCGCCGTTTTGGCTGATCAATCCTGTGCTTTGTAAAGACGTAGTGATCCGTGGCGTGAATTGTGTCAGCCATGGTCCAAATTCCGATGGTTGTGACCCTGAATCCTGCCAGCGTGTACTGATCGAAAACTGCCTGTTTGATACAGGTGACGATTGCATCGCCTTAAAATCTGGCCGTAATGCCGATGGCCGCCGGTTAGCGACACCTATACAGCAAGTGGTGATCCAGGATTGTCTGATGAAATCCGGTCATGGTGGTGTAGTCATTGGTAGCGAAATCTCAGGCGGTGCTAAACAAATATTTGCCCGGCGTTGTCGTATGAGCAGCCCGGATCTGGAGCGGGGTTTACGTATTAAAACCAACTCAGTGCGCGGCGGTTTAATTGAACAAATCGCAGTAGATGACATTGAAATTGGCGAAGTCAAAGACGCTATTGTGATCAATTTCTACTATGAAGAAGGTGATGCAGGTCAGTTTTTACCTCAAGTCAAGGATCTGAGTATCAGCAATTTCAGAGTAAAAAAAGCCCAGCGTGCTTTTGAAATTCGTGGTTTACCCCGAGCTGGGATACGCGGTATCCGTATGACGGATGTCAGCTTTGAGCAAGCGAGCTTAGGTGCACTGGAACATGCCAGTAATTTTAAACTGGAAAACGTCAGTCTGAATGGTAAAGCATTAACCGCAGCTCTGTTAAAGCAGGGCAGTTAGTATTTTTTAAGATAAGTTTGCCACCGATAGACAAGCTATATAGCAGGTTGAAAATGACAGAACAAACAAAAGGTTGTAGCCCACATATTGCCGATCCGGCCGCTATTCAGTTGAGCCTGTTGCAGGTGCATCCACGCGACAATGTGCTGGTGGTCTTGCAACCTTTGGCTTCAGGCCAGCCATTAATTGAACCTTGGTCGCAGATCACTACAAAAGAGGATATTCAGCCTGGTCATAAAGTGGCGTTGAAGCTGATTAAAAAAGGCGAAGCTGTGATCAAATATGGCTACGCCATCGGGGTTGCGCAAGAAGATATTCCGGCAGGTAGCTGGGTGCATTCACATAATCTGAAAACCTTATTATCTGATCAAATTGACTACCAGTATCAGGGCTGTGCGGCTGACGATTTAGCTTTCCCAACCGAATTGCCAAGCCATTTTATGGGCTATCGCCGTGCCAACGGCCGGGTCGGTACCCGCAACGAGTTATGGATCGTAAATACCGTAGGTTGTGTCAATCGTGCGGCAATGAAAATAGCCGAAAAAGCCAATCAACAGTTTGCGGGCTTAACAGATGGAGTGTTTGCTTACACTCATCCTTTTGGCTGCTCTCAGTTAGGTGATGATTTAAACCATACCCGCGCCGTATTGGCTGGTTTGATGCAAAACCCCAATGCTGGTGCTGTGCTGGTGCTGGGTTTAGGCTGCGAAAACAATCAACTGGCGGCTTTACTTAAAGCCTGCCCTGAACTGGATCAAAGCCGTTTACGCTCTTTTAATGCCCAGCAAGTGGAAGACGAATTAGAGCAAGGCTTAGAGGCTGCGGCTGAACTTATCCAACTGATGCAGCAAGATAAGCGCACAGCCTGTCCTGTGTCCGATTTAGTGGTTGGCATGAAATGTGGTGGCTCCGACGGCTTAAGTGGTTTAACTGCGAATCCGCTGGTCGGCCGTATTGCCGATTTAGTCTGCGCCGCAGGTGGCAAAGTAGTGCTGACCGAAACTCCTGAAATGTTTGGTGCCGAACAGGTGTTGATGAGCCGTGCTGTCAACGAAACCGTGTTTTCCGACATAGTGACTTTGGTCAACGACTTTAAGCAGTACTTTATCGATAACAAACAGCCAGTTTACGAAAACCCAAGCCCTGGTAATAAAGCCGGTGGTTTAACTACATTGGAAGAAAAATCTTTAGGCGCCATTCAAAAAGGTGGCTCTGCCAAAGTGACGCAGGTTATTCCGTATGGCGCTTTAGTACAGCAACAAGGCTTAACTTTGCTGCAAGGCCCTGGCAACGACGCAGTGTCGTCTACAGCATTAGCGGCCAGCGGCGCGACCATGCTGCTGTTTACTACGGGCCGTGGCACACCTCTGGGTTTCCCTGTGCCTACAGTAAAAATTTCGTCCAACAGCGATTTAGCCAAACGTAAACCCCAATGGATAGATTTTGATGCCGGCGCTTTGTTGCAACAAGGCCAGAATGCGCAGGATTTTTCCTACCAGTTTTTCCGCTACCTGATCGATATCGCCTCAGGCAAGCAGACCCAAAACGAATTATCAGACAACAAAGAAATAGCCATTTGGAAAAATGGCGTGACCCTGTAAGGAATTTATATGGCCAACTTTAAACCTTTAGTGCTTGATCAAGACAGATTATTTCCGGCCGATCCAACAGTTCGCGCCATAGCCAGACGTTTGTATGCCGGCATTAAAGACTTGCCTATCGTCAGCCCACACGGCCATACCGATCCAAGCTGGTTCGCCAGTAATGCCAATTTTGACAATGCGACCAGCCTGTTGCTGCTGCCGGATCATTATGTGTTCCGTATGCTGTACAGCCAGGGGATTTCGCTGGAATCTTTGGGTATTCGCAGTAAAGACGGCACACCGGTTGAAACCGATTACCGCAAAATTTTCCACACTTTTGCCAAAAATTATCATTTGTTCCGTGGTACGCCTTCACGCATTTGGCTTGACAGCGTATTTCATGACGTCTTTGGTTTAGAGCATGCATTAAACAGCGATACCGCTGATTTGTATTACGACAGCATCAATGAACAGTTGGTGAAACCTGAATTTAAGCCCCGTGCTTTGCTGGATAAATTTAATATCGAACTGATTGCCACTACCGAAGGCGCGGTGAATTCGCTGAAACACCATGCCGCGTTAAAAGGCACGGGTTATGAAAAACGGGTGATCACCACCTTCAGACCTGACGATGTGATAGACGCTGACCGTGCTGATTTTCTTGCCAATATCAAAAAACTGGCTGAGCAAACAGGTCAGGATACACATAGCTGGCAAGGTTATTTACAGGCTTTGCGTATCCGTCGGCAGTTTTTCCGCGATCATGGCGCTACAGCGACAGATCACGGCCACCCTACAGCCAAAACAGCCAATTTATCAGAGCATGAAGCAAGCGCTTTGTTTCAACTGTGTTTATCCGGTACTGCCAGCAAAGAGCAAACCGAGTTATTCCGTGGCCAGATGCTGACCGAAATGGCCGGGATGAGCATTGAAGATGGCATGACAATGCAAATTCACCCTGGCGCGTTTCGTAACCATAACCCATCGATTTTTGAACGTTTTGGTGCCGACAAAGGCGCGGATATCCCAAGCCCGACTGAGTTTGTCAGCAACTTAAAACCTCTGCTGGATAAATACGGCAACAATGCCGCTTTGAAAATTATTCTGTTCACCCTGGATGAAACTACCTATGCCCGTGAACTGGCGCCTTTGGCTGGTCATTATCCGGCTTTAAAACTGGGTCCAGCCTGGTGGTTCCATGACAGCCCGGAAGGTATGTTGCGTTTCCGTCATCAGGTTACTGAAACCGCAGGTTTTTACAACACAGTAGGCTTTAACGACGATACCCGGGCTTTCTTGTCTATTCCGGCCCGTCATGATGTGGCGCGTCGTATTGATTGTCGCTTTTTAGCTGGTTTGGTGGCTGAACATCGCTTAAACGAAGATGAAGCGCATGAACTGGCACAGCAACTGACTTATCAACTGGTAAAACAAGCCTATCAGCTGGATTAAAAGGACAAGCCATGAGTATTGATATTCCAGGTTTACAGCCAGCCTTGCTGCAGCAGTTGCAAGGCAAATTGAAGCTGCCAACTTATGATCCGGCGACTACAGGTATTGGCATAGTGCATATTGGCCCTGGCGCCTTTTTTCGGGCGCATCAGGCCTGGTACACAGATCTCGCGCTGAAATACGGCGGTGACTGGGGCATTTCTGTGGTATCGATGCGATCCAACGATTTAGCCAAAGCTTTAACTCCGCAGCAGGGTTTGTATAGTCTGGTATTGCTGGATAAAACAACTGAATATCAGGTTGTGGGGTCTATTCGTGAGTTGCTGGTGGCTGCAGAGCAGTACGAGCAGGTGTTGCAACGTTTAGCAGCACCAAGCAGCTATTATGTGACTTTAACCATCACAGAAAAAGGTTACTGCTTAAATTCGTTAGGTGAGCTGGATTTAACCCATGCCGATATTCAACACGATTTAGAAACTAACGTGAAAGCTCGTTCAGCTATAGGTTTGTTAGTGCAGGCGCTGGCGTTAAGGTTCGCCGCCAATGTGCCACCTTTTGTCGTGCTGAGCTGCGATAACCTGACCGACAATGGCCATAAACTCCGTAATGCCTTGCTTACTTTTGCCCGGCAAAAGCAACCGGCTTTGGCCAACTGGCTGGAACAGCAGCTGTTATGCCCTTGCACTATGGTTGACAGCATTACGCCTGCCACAGATGAAATGCTACCGAAACAACTGGCGGCAGAGTTGGGGTATCAGGACAACTGGCCTATTAAACGTGAAAAATTCTGTCAATGGGTGATTGAAGATATTCTGCCAGCCCACAGACCTGCCTGGCATCAGGTCGGGGTTACTTACACTCAGGATGTCAAAGCCTTTGAAAAAGCCAAACTGCGGTTACTTAACGCACCCCATTCGGCTTTGGCTTATTTAGGCTCTTTATGTGGTTTGGAAACTGTGTTTGATGCAATGCAGCACAAACATCTGCGTAGTTTTGTGCAAAAGCTGGCGCAAGAAGAAATTATTGGCTCTTTCCATGCACCGGCTGAATTAAACCCGGCACAGTACAGCGCTGATATTTTCCAGCGTTTTGATAATCCGGCTATCCGGCATTTACTGGCACAAATTGCATGGGATGGCTCGCAAAAGCTGCCGATGCGGGTGTTTCCTGTCATTATGGATAACTTAGCCAGTGGCCGTTCCATTCAATTATTAAGTTTGGTGGTGGCCAGTTGGTTGCTATTTATCCGGCTACGTTATCAGCAACAACCTGATACGGCTTTGGTGGATCCGTTAGCCGCTGTGTTGTTAGGCGTTGCAGCCCAGTGCACAGATGATGCGGCAGCCGACACAGCTCTGTTTTTAGCCTTGTCTGCGGTATTTCCTGCAACATTGCAGCAGTCGCAAGCTTTTAAAACTGAACTGACAACAGCCTACCAACAACTTTGCCCCTTACTTTTAGCACCCCAAGGCACTGATGTAGCCGCTTTATTACAGGATCTTGCATGAACTCTTTATCTTCCTTACTCAAAGGTGGCTTGTTGTTGCCTATTATTCAGGCCGAGCAACCAGCCCAGGCTGTGGCTATTGCAAAAGCAATGCAACAAGGTGGAGTCACAGCTGTTGAAGTGGTGTTGCGCACAGCTGCAGCTTTAGATTGCATCAGTGCTATTCGTGCTGAAGTGCCGGAGCTTTTAACCGGTGCAGGTACCATTTTATCGGCCAAAGATGCCAATAACGCCAAAGCAGCTGGTGCACAGTTTCTGGTCAGCCCGGCCAGCACCCCGGATTTGCTCAAAGCCATGATGAATACCGAGCTGGCGTTAGCGCCAGGTGTGGCTACGCCATCTGAAATGGCAATGGCGCTGGAGATGGGGTTAACTGAGCTGAAGTTTTTCCCTGCACATTTAGCTGGCGGTATCGAGATGCTGAAAGCTCTGGCTGGTATATTTCAGCAGGTTAAATTTTGCCCAACAGGTGGTGTGCAGCTCAATAATCTGGCAGAGTTTTTGGCTTTACCTAATGTGTTTGTCGCTGGTGGTTCATGGTTGTCGCCTAAAGATTTGGTGTTACAGCAAAACTGGGCGGCTATTACTGAAATAACCCGTCAGTCTGTTGCTGTGGCAGAACAAAGCCGGGTACGACATAGCCAGGTTGCCTGAGGCTGAACTTAAGGATCCATCAATGAAACAAGTCATTATTTTTGGCGAATGTATGGTCGAGTTATTCCAGCTCGTGGATAACGTCTACCATCAGGCTTTTGCCGGGGATGTCTACAACACTGCTGTGTACTGTAAACGCAGTGCGCCGCAGCAGCTGAATCTGAAGTTTTTATCTGCAGTAGGCACTGATTTAGTTAGCGACAAACTGATCGCCCAACTGGAACAGGAAAAACTCGACAGCTCCCTGGTGCTTCGCACAAAAACAGCCCGGCCTGGTTTATATATGATCAACACCGACTGTTTTGGTGAGCGTAGTTTTGTTTATTGGCGCGACAGTTCAGCGGCCAAACAAAGCCTGGCCTTATTTCGTCAGCACAACACCATTGCCAATTTGTTGCCTGCGGATGTGTTTTATTTCTCAGGTATCAGTCTGGCTATTTTGTCGTTGGACGATCGTAATTATCTGTTTGCGCTGATTAAAGAGTTAAAAGCTCAGGGCGTACAAATTGTATTTGACCCAAACTACAGGCCCGCACTTTGGCCTGATGCCGAAATTTGCCGGGCTAATTTTGATCAGGCTTATGCCTTGTCAGATATAGCTTTGCCTGGGCTGGACGATCATAAAGTGCTGTACAGCAGTACTAGTGCAGCTGATGTTTTGGCGCAATTGCAGAAGTTAGGTGTCAAAGAAATCATCGTCAAAAATGGTCCTGCTGGTGTGCTGGGTTATAGCGATGGCAAAAGTTTCCAGAGTCCGGCTGTGCCTGTGAAGAAAGTCGTAGATACCACAGCAGCGGGAGACTCTTTTAATGGCGGTTATCTGGCAGGTCGCCTGAATGGCTTATCGCCTTTGGCCTCATGCCAGTACGCCGCGGCTTTAGCCAGTTTTGTGGTAGAACACACCGGAGCTATTGTGACGAAAGAGCAATTCCGTAGTTTTTCCAGCCGTTTTAATTTAACTACATTTAGCTAAAAGGAAGTTTGTCATGTCTGCTGATCTGTCTTTGTATTTTCCAACCCAGGCTGAAATTCCGGCCCAGTGGCAACTCTCAGG
>Ga0180008_1000703_pt1 | contig 25268 bp, 24 predicted proteins | sample MM_PW_MetaG_FD_121121 | JGI IMG/M metagenome (GOLD analysis project Ga0180008, IMG submission 121121) | Groundwater microbial communities from the Aspo Hard Rock Laboratory (HRL) deep subsurface site, Sweden - MM_PW_MetaG | ecosystem: Environmental > Aquatic > Deep subsurface > Groundwater... | reverse complement strand
ATTTTTCCATTCCTTGTCTGATATCCGACCAAAATTATAGAACCGTTTGCTATCCTTTCTACTATAGTTAGTTTTAACGGAAGAGAATCTTGTTTTCAATTCTACTTTTTTCCCATTTATTTTGTAATCAATTCGATTGAATACAGGAATAATATCAAAGCCTTTTTCTTTGCATACCTCAAACAAACGGATCTCTCCTAATGTTCCTTTATGAACATTATTAGTGCCTTTAGAATGTTCAAATCGTTTATATGGGTCTTTTTTGTCCGCTGCAATTTGTGCTTTCTTTTGTATACGTTTTTTAGTAAGAAACTCATGGTAAGTAGTGGAATTTAAGAATTCAAATATCCTTTTACTTACGTCTGAGGACATATTGTATTTCTGAGTTAAGGCTTTAAGTTTAAAATCCTTTAACCATATTGTAATCACAAAATCAGAGATAACACCATCGCCATATTTTGCTTTAAGGCGGTTTATCTTGTCACTCCTTTTCATTTTTTCTTCCTCTCTTTGTTTTAAGTTAAAGTAATCTGGACCGGCTTTTGCTTTATATAATGTTACTGCATTTGATTTTTGTCAACCTATTTTTTCCTGGTAGATTGTTCTACAATACTTTCCGGATATTTACGCTGGACACAGCCCTTGTCCAAACCGGTGAGAAAGTCGATAAAAGAAAGGACCTTCACCATTTTCCAAATTGCCCGGATTATGTAAACCTTCGCCTGATCCAAACCGATAAGAAAGCAAGGAAAAGGGCGCGTTGCCACGCCCTTCACCCTCGCTACTCGATCGAGTAAGCTCCATCTCTCGCTTCCACGTAGCATCCTTTCCTTGGCGTCTTGTTGCCAAGGAATCCGCTCAGGCGAGAAGCTGCCTTCTTCGTTTCGCCCTTCTTGTAGTACACCGCCATCAAGAAGCCAAGCAGTTCATGCCTCGTACAGCTCCTGCTCTTCAACAGGGCGATCATGCCACTGTTTGAAGAAGGGTGATCGTGACGGAACTTCGCCACGTCCACTTTCGCAAGATCGACCGCTTCAATCTCCCTTCGTGCAATGACCACGACTGGCGTCTTCGCGATGCGCTCCATCACTTCAGCTACTGTCTCCTTTTTCTTCATCCGACTCACCTCCTCTCATCTCAATTGTCAGCCTCTTGCTGACAGCTAAAGTATAATAGGATAAAAAAAGAAGACACAAGGCTCTGAAGAGCGAGGAATCTAAGGAAATCTAAGGAAATCTGAGGCGTGGATTTTAAGATTTTCCTGGCGAATTGTCTTTAGGTTCTTTCCGGTAGCAGGTTCATTCCCTTGCCTTCTCCAACCAAACCGGTAAGACTGAGCCTGATCCAAACCGGTCTTCGTGTCTGACACATGAGCCTGATCCGAACCGGTCTTCAATTGACACGACACGGCCTCGACCAAACCGGTGAGGCAGGCAAGGCCCGATCTCGAAAAAGGCCTGGTCGTTCTGATGAGGTTCAATTTACCGGATGTGAAACTGAGTGAATCGAACAGGATTCATATATCAGAATGACATATCAGAAAGTGATAATGCAATTCACATGCCAATCGTATATTGGCATGATATATGCTATATGCAAACTGTATGCTAAAGTGATATAACTAAACTGGCAACAAACCGATTGCATACATGACAAAAATTATCTTGACACGATATATCAGTTCATTATACAGAAAAAACAAAAACCCGAACGGGATAAAGCGGAAGGTCCGACAAGGCCGAACGGGATAACAGCCTGCAAGGGCAGAAACGGAGTAAAGAAAATGGAAACGGAGAAAATCGAAACAACGGAAGTAAAGAAAATTGTCCCGAAAAAAACACCCAAAAAAACGGCCAAAAGCATCGCGGATGTTATGCAAGCTATCGCCGACGCGCCATCTCCAATTGTCACACGGCGCGCGCCGGTCATTACTGCAATCGACCTGGAGAAAATCGACTTGAAAAAATTCAAGCACGATTATCCGTCAAGTAACTCCGGTATGATTGCTTTACTGCTATCGCGCCCAACAACGCGCCATGAACTGTTAGGGTTTCTGGTCGCCGTTTATTACGGCGGAAAACCCGAAAACGTGAAACGAGCGTCATCCCGACTAAATGGGTTCTTGGCGAACAGAACCCCCCGCAAGGGTATTGATACAGTGTTAGCTGATGGGAAGTATAGCTGCAAAGCATAATACATGCCATGTGGCAAATTAAGGGGTGCTTAGTGCCCCTTTTTTTTTGTGCTTAGTACCCCCCCATACTTTCCGCCGAATAGATCACGAGCATAAGGATAATAGTTGTTACTTGGGTTTTATGCCATTTAGAGTGTATATCATAATGGCATACACTATTAGCATATACTATTCAACCACCGCCGACCTTTCCTCCTCGACCACCGCCGACCTTTCCTCCATAAGCTTCTTTAAGAAAAAGGTTGACACAATGTTCCTCCAAGTTTATATGTGGACCGATGGAGGTTCTGTGCCATGGCTATTGTTAAGAGGACAAGAGGGGCTGAGTTGCCTAAAGAGAATCTCTCTTGTAAGGAAGCGACTCAATTGCCAAAAGCAGAGAGAAAGACTTCTATTGAGAAGTGGCAGGAAGCAAGGGAGAAGTTTTCTGCTGCTGGCATTTCTGAAGAATCTTTTCTGAAAAATCCAAAATACTTTACTGAGAAGCTTCGTGGAGCAGGGATAAGACCCCGCAAGAGGAAAGTCCTTGGGGACATTACTTATAGTGATGTTGAAACGGCGATTTGGAGTTCTCAGGGTTCGATTGCTGCTGTCGCCCGTTGCCTTCGCGTGTCTGTTTATCACGTGAAATCGATTTTCAAAAGATTTAAATTGCTGGAACAGGAGTTTATTGAGTTTAAGGAAGCTATACTTGACGAAGTGGAAGATTGTTTGCTGACTAAGATACGGATGGGGGACACTCTCGCAATGATGTTTTTCTTGAAATGTATTGGTAAGGAGCGGGGGTATGTCGAACGCGCGGATACGACTTTCCAAAAACGTGGCGTGAAGATGAAAATCGTCAGGGCTCCGAAGAGCAAACTTTCAGATTCTAAGCCAACTAATGTTTTGACGTTTGCAAAAAAGGCGGGAAATGAGTAGGACATCCCGACAGCTTACTGAACCAATCATCCGCGACGACGATGACAAAGAACTTGAAATCGTCGCTACGGATATTTTTTATAGGAACCAAGAGACCCAAAAGCCTATTGTGATTGACCGCGGCGGTGCGGGTTCGAGCAAATCCCACAGCCTCGAACAGTTGATGCTTTACAAGTTTTTCAACGAGACAAGAAAGAAGATTTTTATCTGCCGGAAGTCTTTGCCCGCTCTTCGTCGGTCTTGTTATTATGAAATGGATCAACTTGCGTCTGAGTATGGCGTCAGAGATCAGATCATCGAAGAAAAAGTACATTTGAACTGGCACTATGGGGACAACTTGATCTCATTTGGCAGCCTTGATGATCCGGAGAAAGCGAAAAGCTTCAACGTCAATTATGTCTGGATGGAAGAAGCTACAGAGTTCACATACGATGATTTTCAGCAATTGCGCCGCTGTCTGAGGAATAAAACTATCGATGGCATGCGAAACCAGATGTTCCTCTCGTTCAACCCAATTGACGAGTTTCATTGGATTAAGACGAGGATTCTCGACGATCCTTCATATGCAGATGATATAGTCGAGATCCACAGCACCTATCGCGACAATCCGTTCCTGGAAGAAGATGCCGTCAAAGTCTTGCAAGGATATGAGCAGCAAGACATCTCTTTTTATAATATTTATACGCTTGGGCAGTGGGGAAAGCTTGAAAATCTGGTTTATAGGGGATGGGAATCTGTTGACTACATGCCTGAGACTTCAGACAGAACGATATATGGGCTCGACTTTGGGTTCAACGAGCCGTCTGTTCTCGAACGGATTCTGATCAAAGGGAAGGACGCTTGGATCGACGAGAGGATTCACCACACGAAGCTAACGACGACTGATCTCATTCTCAAGATGCAGAGCGCAATCCCTGAAAACGAGAAAAGATGCACGATCTACGCAGACCCTTCGAGTCCTGAAGTGATTAAAGAAATCAAAGATGCAGGATTCAATATCAAGCCTGCAATTCGCTCGCTCAATCCCGGCATTGATTTTGTCAAGTCATTTAAGTTGCATATCTACAGTGGTGGAATCAACACACAAAAAGAATTTCGGGCTTATAGCTGGAAGAAGGACAGGGACGGAAATGTGACAGACGATCCTGTTGGCGCTTTCGATCATGCACCGGACGCCGTTCGATATGCTTTGTATACAGCGTTGAAGGGCGGTTCGGGATTCAGGGTGAGGATTTTGGGATAGAGGTTTTGATAATGGAGTTCACGGAATATTTATCCTTCGTGGGAACGAAGTTAAAAGAAGCAGCGGACAAAAGCGACAAGGAAGAGTGGATCCGCCTCGCTACTGTTTTGATTGAAGCACTACAGGAACAAATCAGAAAACTTCAAGGAGGCTCCTGATGGCGAAGGAAGTTGGTTTCATCGATAATGTTTTGAGCAAGATGGGGCTTATACGAAAAGGAGCAATTGGCCCTTTGCCAGGCGATAAAGTCATTTATAGATCGCTGAGAGAGCTGCTTGGAACGCAAGGGGCAGTTTTGAACAAACCCTATGAGCAAAATATTTGGATTTATGCGGCTGTCAACGCCATCGCAACGAATATAGCGAGAGTACCTTTTGACATCAAACGAGATATTGGGGCGGGGCTTTCAAAAAAGATTGAAGAAGGAGCGATTTATGATCTCTTTCTCAATCCGAATCCCCTCATGTCTCAGCGTCAGCTTTTTGAAGCAACAATGATCTTTTTGAGCTTGCAGGGTGAGGCGATCTGGATTTTAGAAGGCCGAGACAATATTACTCAGATTCCAAAAGAGATTTGGACGTTCTCGCCTGCTCGCTTCAAGCCTGTTCAAAACAAACAAGGACAGGTCGTGGGATGGAACTATGATAATGGCACTCCTGAACTGATTCCTTTTGCAAATCATGAGATAATCTTTTTCCGCTATTTCAATCCTTATGATGATATTCGTGGACTCGCTCCTATCAAAGCGGCACAAGAAAGTATAAATCAAGACTACTATGCAGCGAAGTACAACTCCGCATTCTTTAAGAATAGCGCTGTTGTGAGTGGGTTCATTACGGTTGAAGGGGAACTGACAGATGAACAGTTCAACAGAACGCTTAAACAGTTCGAAGACCGTCATCAAGGATATGAGAAAGCTCACAAAATCGCTCTGCTTGAGGGCGGAGGCAAGTTTGAGCAGGCAACAATCTCTCAGAAGGACATGGAATATATTGAAGGGAAAAAAATGACGAAGCAAGAAATCCTTGCTGCGTTTAAGGTGAATGAAGTTGTGCTTGGTGGATTTGAACAGATCAAAAGTTACTTAGGAATTAAGGCAGCGGATAAAGCATTTTGGGAGGAGTGTTTGTTGCCAAAAACTCATTATATTGAAGATCATCTCTGGGCAAAATTCTTTTCAAATATTGGTCAGCGAAGAGGGAAAGGGAAGATTTGGGGTGAGTTTGATCTTGCGACCGTAGGATCGTTGCAGGTCAATTATGATGACAAGATTGTAACTGCGGGAAGAATGTTTACGATGGGGTGGCCGATCAATGCGATCAACCGTAGACTTGAACTTGGGATGGAGGACGTGGCTTGGGGTGATATGTGGTATGTGCCTGGTGGGTATTTGCCTGTTAATATGCTTGGGAAAGTTAAGCCAATATCTGTTCCTCCTGATGATAAGGGATTTCTTCTCGAAGACACAGAATCAGAAAAGCCTGCATCGTCTTTTTATGAACTCGAATTTCGAAACAAGATCAAAAAATTTATATTTGAGGTAAGAAAAAAGGTTCTGTCCTCGATTTATGAAGGGGACTTCATTCGCCCCGATGTCAGAAAAGATTTTAATAAATTGATCAGTGATCTTCAAAGGGTATATTTCGTAACGATCAACGAAGCATATCTTGAAGCGTCAAAGCAATTACAAAGGGAACAAAAAGTTGACAGCAATGCACCCGAGGTCGTAGTTTACGTTTCAATGAGAATTGGCATACTTACTGAGGGATTTGCGGGCTTGCTCGAAGATTTGTTTGATGTTTTGGAAGGATCGATATGCGATAAAGAAGGAAAGGCTGAGAAAGTGCGAATAGTCTTTAATGCAATCACACAAAAATCATTGATTCTGGCAAGGAAGGAAGCAGTACAAGCTGTGGATTTTGGGAAGGCGTTATTCGTTCAAAACTCTTTTGGATCATCTATCGACTATACCAAGAGTGTTGATGATGCAGGAATGTAAAAACAGGTTGATTATTTTTAAAATAGGTGTCTAATAGGAAGCAAAGGGCTTTCTGGATGCTAATTTGGTGAGGGAGGAATGGGAAATGGATGAAATGATCCGAAGGGTCGTACGGTCGGAGATAAAAAGTGTCAACGAGAAGGATTATACCGTAGATGTCACGATGTCTGACGAAACTATTGATCGGTATAAAGAGATTATCAAGGCGAGTGCGTGGAAGAAACGCATGGCATCTTTCAAAGCTCATCCTATCCTCCTTTCTTCTCATAATTATCATGGACTGATGAATCAGATTGGTGAGTCCCTCAAAATAGGGGTCAAGGATGAAAAATTGGCATCTACATTCAAGTATTATGCTGGAGAGGGCAATCCTGAAGCTGATTGGGCATGGGTGCTTGCGAGTAAAGGCGTTGCTGCTTATAGTGTTGGTTTTATTCGCCATGCAGGATACCGTGTTGATCCTGATGCAGATTATGAGGAGGACGAAGAAAAAGTGGGTTATCAAAAAGCAGGCGTTCGATATGTTTATACAGATGTCGAGCTTCTTGAGTGCTCACATGTCACCGTCCCCGCAAACCCCATGTGTTTACAGAATAGTTTTGATCAAGGGGTTGTAATGCGTGATCTTGAAGAAAGAGCATTCCCGATGATGGCGGAGTTGGAAATTGCTTTAAAAAATCTCTCTCGAAAGGTGAAGGATGTGGAGAAAGAAGCAATTGTCAATCTTCCTCCCTTTCATTATAAGTTAGATGATGACGTGAAACATAGTACAATACAAGACATTTCTGGGAGTTTTTTTGAGATAAAGCACCTGGTTACCACAAAGGAAGGTGTGTTTTTTGAAGAAGAAAGAATCTCGGATGAGCATGTCTTTCATATAATTGATTTGAAAGGGATGACAAAAGAAGATTGGATTACTGCGTATGCAAGTGAAGTTCCCCATTGGGCTGAAGGTTTATCTCCTTCTGTATTTGCTCAAAAATTCTCTGATCGGATGAAAAAAGATGGAGTTGGTAGCAGGGTGCTTGAGGTGGGGTGTGGGAATGGAAGGGATTCGATCTTTTTTGCAAAATCGGGCTTTACTACAACCGGCATTGATATTGCGCCAGGGGCGATCAATCTTGCAAAGAAGAACGCAAAGAAACTTGGTGTCAATGTGACTTTTTTAGAGGCTGATGTAGAAAGTCTGCCTTTTGAGGACAAATCATTTGATTCTGTATTTTCTCTTTCTGTATTGCATTCAACAGATTTTGGAAAGTCTTTCTCTGAGGTTCAGCGAGTATTAAAAGAGAAGGGCTTGTTGTTTGTCCATCTTTATACAAATACGATCAAAGCAGACGGCATTGAGGAGAAACATATTTCCGTTGATCAATTTATTGATTTGTGGAAGGAAAAAGGATTTGAGTTTCTTTCTTTCTATGATGTTTGCGATGATCTTGGTTATGATGAGTTTGGAGAGAAACATGATATGATCGTTGGGGTCATGAGAAAGGCATAAAAATGAAAGTATGTCTGGAATGTGCAAAAAGCCATGTCATGAACAGAATTGCGTATCAAGAGGGTGATGAGAAACAACGCGCAGATATAGTGTTTATGGATCGGGCTGGAAATCAAACAGGTGATGAGGCGTGGGATATAACCGATGAAACCCTTTGTAGAAAATGCGGGGACGATGGAGAATTGATTGATATAAAAGGACCCGCCATCCCAAATGTGGAATCTCAGGTACGTAAAGGACTGGGTAGATATTTCTGTGATAATACACGTTGTGCGAAATGGACGCAAGAAGGGTGCTTGCTACGGAAGGTCGGTCTGACCTGTGATAACGGCGAATGCAAATTCAACGTGAGTCCAATTCCAGGTGTTTATCAGTGTGGATGCATGGATGTACATCTTGATGCGGACGGAAAATGTCTGGGGTTTAAGGAAAAAGGAGGATAAGAAATGAAAATTAAACATGAGTTGGGAGAGACAGGCTTGATTCATAAAGTTCTTGATGTTGACATAAAGAAATGGGAAGAGACGGAAAATGAAATTCGCCATCGTGTGCGGGAACCTGAACTTTTTTCTAAATTTCGGTACATTACAATTAAGGCCGACAAGCCCAAGGTAAGAGCTGTAATTGGCAAGTTGAAGAATGAAGATAACGAATGGAAAATTCAAAGTCTGCGATTTCCAAAAGCAGATGGTTGGGATATGACAAAGGCAAAGGCGTGGGTTAAGGCACATCCGGATGTCACCAAATCTATTGAGGAGGAGGAAATAATCATGGGAATCGACGATCTTAAGGAAATGATAGATGAGCTGAAGGCGAAATTCTATGCTGATTCTGAGGAGGCGAGGAAAGATTTTCTTGCTCTGCTTGAAACGGCAGTGAAAACAATCTGTGATGAGATTGCTCGGAAGACGATTGAAGCCCTTGATGCCGAGCTTGAAAAACGCAAGGAGAAGGAAGTTGAGGAAGTGATCGGAAAAGATAAGAAGAATGAGATTGAATTGAAGACAGAGGACGCTGATGGTGTTCTCGATGTTTTTAAGTCGGTTACTGAGGAGATGAAATTGGCTTTTAAGATTCAGTCCGAATAGACAATGAATCAATTGAGAGCGAATTAAATCATAAGGGAGAATTAACAAAAACTAAACAACTAAAAAGAAAGGGACAAAAAAAATGGACATGCTTGCTGAAATCAAAAAGTTGCTTGAGGAACAGAAGTCGTTGCTTCTCATGAGTGTTGACGATAAGGTGAAAGCCGCTATCGCGATGATCCCGGGTCTTGAGGTACGGATTGCTGAGATGGAAAAGCTCGTAACCCCCCGAAAAGTCATTCTGCCGGGTCTCGAAGATGAGAAGGAAAAATTCAGTTTCTTCAAGTCGGTTTGGGCTATCAAAACCCAGAATTGGGATAACGCGGGTTTTGAAAAAGAGGTATTTGACAACACGCGAAAACGGGCAATGGCGATGGGCACGGGACCTACAGGTGGCTACATCGTGCCTACGATTTACATTGCTGAATTGATCGAACTGCTTCGGGCTGAGGCTATCGTCATGGCACTCGGCGCGACAGTTCTCTCTGATCTTCAGGGTTCCCCTGTTCAGATTCCTCGTCAGAGTGCAGGGGCTACGGGATACTGGGTCGCTGAAAATGCAGCGATCACTGGTTCTGATTTGACTTTGGAACAGCTCTCGCTAACTCCGAAGAAAGTCGGCGCCCTCGTGAAGCTCAGCAATTCGCTGATCAAACTCGCGAACCCGTCTGCTGAAGGTCTGGTAAGAAGGGACATTTCTTCAGCGATTGCTCTTCAGATCGATCTGAAAGCTCTTCGTGGAACGGGCAGTACAAATCAACCCACAGGCATCGCGTCAACGTCAGGAATCAACACTGTTGCAATTGGTGCTGCCGGCGGAACTCTGACGTGGGATCATCTGCTCGATATGGAGTATGCGCTGGCTGAGGACAATGCTCTGAAGGGCAAACTCGGCTACGCGATTCACCCTGCTCTGAAGCGCAAGCTGATGAAGCAGAAGGTTGCTCAGTTCAGCGGTCAGACTGATGGTGCATATGTTGTCATGCCGCTTACGGAAAGCTTGTTCCAGGTATGGCTTGGCTATCCGTACAAGATGACGACTCAGATTCCAGTAAACCTGACGAAGACTACAGGGACTGATCTGACTGAAGTTTACTTTGGCAACTGGATGGAACTGATCATCGGTCAGTGGGGTGGGATGGAGATCGCTCTCTCCACGGAAACGAGCGATGCGTTCGAGAAGGATCAGACATGGATTCGTATCCTGCAGGAAGTGGACATCGCAGTTCGTCATGCTGCGTCCTTCTGCCTGTGCAATGACGCCGCGTCAGGTAATTAAGGATTAGTGGGGGGAGAAATCTCCCCACTACAAAAAAACGAAGGAGGTTATCATGAGTGATACCGTAGGTGGGGAAATCAAAACCCTTGTTGCTTTCACTCCGCGGGCGTTGTCGGGCGAGGTTGCACATGATGGTGTTGTCATTGATCGGTTAGGATATTTGAGTGCTGTGTTTACTCTCGTTGCAGGGAAGTATACAAGCACTCCTACATCGATCAATGTCGCTTGCAAGATTCAGGATAGTGCAATGTCAACTGGTTCGTTTGTAGATATTTCAGGAGCGACGGCGAATGTTTCAGGTGAGGTCACAACTGTGGCTGATCAGGATCAGGAAATCAATATTGATCTTCGTGCAAGCGAGCGGTATGTCAAGCTTGTTGTTACCCCAGATTTCACGGGCGGCAGTTCACCGACGTTGTTCTTTGGCGCCACAGTGTCTCTTGGGGAACCGTCGATCAAACCTGCCACGTAATAAATGTAGGGCGGGTTGTTGCTCGACCCGCCCAATCTTAAAAAAGGGGAATGTGTTATGTTGATGAAAGTCAGAACAGGTTATGCATACAAGCTTGGCAATAAAGAGTTTGTTCCTGGCGACGTGGTTGATTTATCTGAGAAAGAAATCCAGGAATTTCACTGGAAGCTTGAACCAACGAACCTTGCAAAAGAAGAGCCGAAAGCTGAGGAACCGAAGAAAGAGGAGCCTGTGCTTGAGAACAGAGCGATTCTTGATATGGAAGCCGGGGCTCCGATCATTCGTAGAGGCGGCAAGGGAAGGAAATAGGGAGTGAATAATGAGGTTGATCTCTCTGACAGACGTAAAAGAGTTCATGGAGAAGACCGATACGAACCACGATGGGTTGCTACGAGGAATTATCGAGCGTGTATCGGCTGCCATTGAAACACATCTCAATCGAAATCTTCTCAAAGCTGCACGGACAGTTCGTAGGGATGCAGGGAGACGGTATTATTATCTCTCAGCCTATCCTATCGATGAATCAGCAACACTAACTGTGACTTGTGATGGCACGGCTCAGACGAAGGACACAAACTTCTTTGTTCGCGCAGATGATGGACTTATTGAGTTTCAGAAAAGTGCCATACCAACGTACACCGATCCAAAAGAAGTTGTTATTGTTTGGACTGGAGGGTACGCAGCGAGCGGAGAAAGTGATACGGAATGTCTCGCTGTTCCAGACATGATGAAGGATGCAGCGTTGCGGCAGAGTGCATATAACTTCAGAAGGCGGAAGGACATTGGGATTTCGTCAGTGTCGATGCCTGATGGTTCAATCAGCAAGAATCCAATCGATGCGTTTCTGCTCCCCGAAGTGAAGACTTTGTTGGTAAACTATCGTAGACCAGCAGGGGAATATTAAAATGCCTGAGTTGCTTGCAATTTCTATTACGAAGAAAGATTATCGAGCACGTTCGATTGCTCGCGGTCGTTCTGTGCCTTTGATGATGGAAGACGCAATGAAGGATTCTTTGGGATCAATTTTGGCTGATGTGAAACGACAATTACCTGGGAAGCGATTGAAGGCTCACACGAAACTTCTTTACAATAGGACTCCGAAAGGAGCCACTGCGCGGTTAGTTGTCGGAGAAGGTGTTCCGTTTGCAAATGTACAGGCTAAATATGGAACTTCTCCCACTATTATTAGGCCTGTGCATAAAAAGCATCTTGCCATTCCTATGAATGCATGGGCGCGAGGAAGACAGAATTCAGTTGATTCTTTGATGGATTATAACTTTGCATTTCATCCTTGGCGTAATAAAGATAAATCAAAGGGTTATTTATTGTATTATGGGAAGGGAACCACACCAATGTTCAACCTTGTTAAACAAGTTTCGGTAAAGCCTTCCGTTGATTTGAACGAAGTGCGTGAGGACATGAGGATGACAATCAGTACAGCATTCAAGAATGCCTTTACCGACTACGATTTTGGATATGTTGCCATAAGAAAGGGTAGATAATGGCAGATACAAAGCGCCAACAGATTCTTGTGAAAATTAAAACAATACTTGAAGGTGTGTCAAGTATTAAAGCTGTTGAAGTGAATAAAACTTCTATGATTGATCTGGAAACAATTGCGTTCCCATGCGCTTTCATATATTCTGATGCAGAAACAAAATTGGGCGATGATCGTGCCGTTATTGGGTACGAGAATTGGGAATGGATCTTGAACTTGGAAATTTGGTCCGATGAAAGAAACGATCAGGAGGTTTTGCTTGGTCAAGTTCATACGGCGATGGCGGCTGATCATCTTCTTGGGGGACTTGCGGTTACTTCAGGTCGCATTGGTTCGAATTTGTTTGTTCTTGATCCAACACGAGCCCTCAGCAGCATGGTGTTAGATTATGCAATTATATATCGTCATAAAATCGGAACCCCTTAAGGGAGGTAGGGCATATGAAAGTATTTTATAATGAGGGACCACTAAGAATGGGATTTGGGGAGGCGGGGGAATTTCGTTTGGGTGTTCCAAAGGATGTTCCGGATTATTTGGCAAATATTTTATTAAGAAAAGGGCTCGTAAAGAAGGTTGATGTCCCATTAGCACCTGAAGAAGAGTGGGCGCCAATTGTCACAGCCAAATCAAGAAAGAAAGGGGAATAAGCCATGGCACAACAATCGGGAAGCAGGGTACAAATTATCCATGATACTGAGACGACATACGGGCTGGCGCCGACAGCTCCAAACGCTTTCATATTGCCCTATGTGAGTGAGAGCTTGAGGCAGTCAAGAAATCTTGTCACATCGAAAACGATTCGCAGTAATCGCAATCCATATCCTCCTGCTCGTGGCAATGTGGAGGTAACTGGAGACATCAATTTCGAATTGTCGCCCCAGTATGGACGTTTACTCAAACACATTTTTGGTTCTGTGGGTTCAGTCGGAGAAGCTGCTCCATATACTCACACATTTAAAATCAGTGGCGAACTACCTGTAGGGATGACAGTCGAGAAGCAATTTACCGATCTTGCCGTACCGAAATACTTCCAGTATACGGGCTGTAAAGCTAATTCGTTTAGATTGACAGCACGTACTGAAGGCATGGTTGATTGTGTTGTTAGTCTTATGGGCAAGAAAGAAGTTGTTTCTGGCGAATCTTTCGATACAACCGCAACTGATCTTGGTCACACTCCCTTCGATGCAATGGAGGCTTCGATTGCAGAAGCGGGAGCTGAACTGGCAACGGTCACTGAGGTTGACTTCTCACTTGAAAACAGCCTCGATGGTGGGAATTATGTCATCGATAAAACAGGTCAGAGGCGTTCGCTGCCTGCAGGCACTTCAAGGGTTTCGGGAACGGTTCGGGCGGTGTTTGAAGATGTTACGCTTTATAACAAAGCGATCAACAATACTGAAACATCGTTGAATGTTGCATTTACAAAAGGAAATGGTGGTGGTGCAACCGCAGGCAATGAGAAATTCACGTTGTATGTTCCCGAATTGATCTTCTCTCCAAACGCGCCTGTCGTCACCGGGCCCGCGGGTGTTGTTGTTGAACTTCCATTTGAGGGTTACTACTCAAATGATGTAAATGCTTCTGCGATGTATGCACAACTTGTGACTCCTTCAAGTGCCACACAGCTTGGGTTGTAATAGGAGATAACTGAAAAAGGAGAAAAGGAGATGGAGAATAAAAAGTATGAGATTGGAGGACAAGTATTTACGCAACGACGCCTCGTTTGGGGGCAAGTCAAACAGTTGATTAAAGAAGTTGAAGGAATGGAATTGCCCTCAAGCCCGTCACCTCGGGACATTCTTACTATATTTGAAGCGAGGATTCCTCGATTGGTTGGGATTGTATTAATTCCTGAAGGGCAAACGGCAAAGAATAAAAACATTGACGAGATGTTGGAGCTGTTTGAGTGGGAATTAGGAGTCGATCAGATCATGGAGATAATCGAGGATTTTTTCGAATGCAACCCGATTCCTTCGTGGTTAGAAAAGATGGGAAAAGGGGTGGAGAAGATGACGGAAGGTGTCGAGAAATTTTCGGAGAAGGGAATTGGATCGACCGAAACGTTGCAATCTTGACGGGGGGTGATTTAACAAAACGAGACAGTGTAATGTGGGAGTTCACTCCTGAGGAAAGTGATGTTTATCTGCACCTGCGATTTAGAGAGATTATCTTTCGAGAATCGATTTTAGCGATATTCTCAACAACAGTCACGAAGAAAAGCATATCGTTGAAAACAGACCCTGAAGGTGCTTACTGTGAAGCATGTAGAGCAAAGAAAAAAGGCACTCAGGATTGTGAAAACTGCTCTCGTGAATTTTATGTTATGGAAGAAGAGAAAAAGGAGTGAATCATGCCCCCGACGAAAACAGAAGTCTTGCTTGAAGCCACCGAGAAGGGGTTTGCTCAGGTTACAAATGCTGTAACGAATCTTGCCACAGCTCTTGGTAATATAGGAAAGAAATCTCCTCCAGGAATCACGAAGCTCGCCAAAGAAATGGATGTGCTTCGTGGTTCCATCAATACCCTCGTAACAACCGTTGATAAATTAGCCACAACCTTTGATAAAGGCGGTGCTGCGGGCAGTCGTTTTGGCGATAAATTAACCATGGGTGCGGGAGGTGCTATAAGGAGCCTCATCACCGACACGGAAATGATGATAAAAGTACAGATGCGGTGGTATCTTGCCCGTGCCGTGTTGTTTGCTGCGGTACAAGCCCCTATTGCTGCTGTCAGAGAGATTGGTGGTTATATTATTGAAGTTGACAGAGCACGATCCGAAATGTTGAGATGGGGGGCTACATCCGGCGAAGTTACGGATCAGATGCGGAAAGGCATTGAACTGGTTCTCATTCAGGTTCGCAAGGCGACGACTGAATTTCCAATCACATTTGCAGAATTGAGCAAAACGACGCAAGCGTTTATTGGTGCAGGCATCAGTGAGAGTGTTATTGCTCGCATGGTGCCTGACATTGCACGGATGCAGACCGCATTTAAAGAGATAAACTTTGAGCAGTTTGCCGTCGCTCTGACAGGGACTTTCAATGTTTTCAAAGAAAGCATGAAAGGGGCTGCTGACGAAGCTGACGCGTTCGCTGCAATTGTTGATAAGTTGATGAAGGCACAGGCGACAGGTATCATTCGACCTGAGCAGTTCACAACAGTCATGCAGTATATGTCTCAAGTAGGCAAGTTAGCCGGTTTCACTCTCGATCAGATTCTTGCGATGTCTGTTGCGATTACGGATACTGGCATTAAAGCTCAGTCCGCATCTCGTTTGATGGCGAGTTTGATGCTATCTCTATCGTCGCCGGAACGGCTACAAATGCTCAAGAATATTGGTATCACACTTGATCGAACGCTTCCTATGGCCGCTCAATTTGATGAATTGCTTACAAAATTTGGGGAAAAGATAGGCAGAGGCGGGGCGATTCCATTAGGCTGGATGGGTGTCATTCAAGAGATTGCAGGGAAAGAACAAGCGAAGATTTTGGTCACGATGATTGAAAGGCTTAAAGAATATAAAGATTTGTTAAAGGCAATTGAAGAATCGAAAGGTGGCCTTATTGCTGCTGCGGATATTATGAAGATGCCTATCTCATCTCAGTGGGTAATCTTTTTGAGTATTTTGAAGGAAATAGGGACAGGAGTTGGTAGTGGAGCGGCAGTTGCTTTAAAAGAAATAATGGCAACGCTTGTTGACATGGCGAACGGTGCTCTTGTTGCCGCAGACAGAACAGGTATTTTTGCAGATAAACTTGATAAACTTGGGTCAGCAGGTAAAACAACAAGGGATGTATTTAATAGTCTTATTACGATTATTGATCAATTAAAATCCCTTTTTGGTGTTTTTGGAACAATTCTGGCTCCGATCACAAAACTTTTTGGGGGACTTGGAGTAGCCATTGAACTGCTGACTACTTTTTACATTGGTAAATTGTTGATCGGTTTTAAAAGCCTATCCGTCTCCGCAGGTTTGTTATCATCAGCTTTTATAGCCGGTGGATTAAAAATAAGCGGATGGGGAATAAAGTTGGCGGGGGCAGGGACGGCATTGGCAATTTTGGGGAGAGGCATACTTTCTTTTCTCACTGGTCCTTTGGTTCTTCTTACAGTAGGCATAGTCGGACTTACCGAACTTTTTCGTTATTTAAATGCTGAAATGGATAAAACGGAAAAGCGAGATTTGGGATTTGCTAATATGTTGCAAGCAGCAAAATCCTCACAACTCGCTAAAGAAAAATCTGATAGAGCGGCTCGTCTTACACAAATTGATGAGGAAATTGCAAAGAATAAGCAACTTGTTGCAACGGCAGATACGATTTTTAAGGGAGTAGGCACTGAAGTGGGACGAGCCCAAGAAGCGCTTAAAAAGTTGCGGTCTGAACGTGATCAACTGCGTTGGGAGATAAGTGCTATAACTGGTCGAGAAAAGACATTACTTGGTGAAAAAGGACCTCCTAAGAAAGTAGTGCCAGGTGAGCCTGCCCTTCCCGAAGATATAAAAGGCTATGAATCTCGCATCCGTGATGCGATGATGAAAATGCTTAAAGCAGAAAATCAGATTGCAGAATATAAGCGTCAGCAGGCTTTGGCAAATTTGGAACTTGAGCACAAAGTTCTCGGATTGGCTGATGCTGAATATAATGCCAGAAAAGTCGCTATTGCTAAGCAAGCGACTGACGAACAAATGGGAAACCTTGAGGCGGCTTGGCCTAAGATTGAAGCTCTTTATATAAAGGAACTGGAACATGCGCGGTTTAGTGATGAAAAGAAACTTGCACTCGCGGCATCTCGAACTGCTGCGGAAGCGGAATTTGAGAAGTTGAAGGAGAAGATTGCAACGGATGTTGTGAAGGCAGGAGTAACCGAGCGGGTTGCAAATTATGAAGATTATAGGAAAGCTATTGAGAGGATTCAAAAATCGATTTACGATATAACAATCTCAAATATTGATGAGATTACAGATGCTGAAAAAGCAAGTTTTACGATACGACAAGCGGCTATTGAAGACCTTTATAGTAGAGGGATTATATCGGCAGGTGAGTATTTTGATAAATTAAAAGCCATCGCAATTGAGGGCACAGAATCTCGGATAAAAGCCGAGACTGCTAAGCTTCAAGCGTACTTTGATCAGATGAGCAATATTAGCTCCTCGCTGAGTGAGATAGGAGTAGACCTCCCTGCTGATGTTAAGGAGGCATTCGGGGCAGAGAGCACTGCCAAAATGAATGCTTATGCTGATGCCGTTAAGAAAATTCGAACTGATCTCATGCTTCTTTTTGCGGACCTTGATTTGAAGGCAAAAGAAACACCAGCAATTGTCTTTCAGGCATTAAAGGGAATAGATACATTTAATAAATACTTGGATGAAGTTAGCAAAGACTTTGATAATTGGGGCTTGCAACTAAAAGCTGCTGCTGATGCACTTGCAAAAGGAATAGCTGAATCATTTAGCACTTTCTTTTTTGATGCAATGAAAGGGGAGCTGAAAAGTCTTGGCGATTATTGGAATAGCTTTACCAATATGATATTGCAGATGATCGCCAAGATCATGGCGGAATGGGTTGCTCTCAAAGTCATTGGTGGTGTGAAGGGAGGGGGCACCTTACTTGCAGAATTGTTCGCGTCATTTTTTCATGCAGGAGGTGTGGTAGGCTCTACGAACGCTCCCATGAGACTCGTTCCCGCAGGCGCCTTTGCAAATGCGTCAAGATACCATTCTGGTTTATCAGGCGATGAGTTCCCTGCAATTCTTCAGAAAGGGGAAACAATTATTCCAAAAGGCAGTGGATTTGGTTCTAAATCAGTTGTTGTGAATATAAAAAATGAGACAGGGACGCCTGTTCAGAGCAAAAATGTAAAGATTGATTTTAATTTGGAGCAGCTTGTTGTTGGAATCATCCTTAAAAACAAGCAACAAAATGGTCCATTGCGTTATATGTAAGGAGTAAAATATGGCTTTTCCCTCACTCACACAACCACCTAACTATCCACTAAAGGAAATTATTACTGATAGGGCACTTAAAACTATCTCAGAAGCTGGTTATGTTACTACACGGTTAAAGTATACCAAGAAGAATATTTCTTTTGATGTAAATTATTTGATGCTGAGTGATGCAGATAAAGATAGTTTACGCACGTTTTATGACACGGTTGAGACTGTAGATTCATTTACCTGGACTCACCCTTACACAAGTGTCGTTTATACCGTGCGGTTCGATTCTGTGCCCTCGTTTGAGCTTACAGATAATGACAAATGGACCTGTCAATTTCTTTTGAGGCAAGTGTAAAATGCTAACTCTCTCAGCATTGTCTATTTTGGAGAAGAATAAATTATCATCGATGGGAGCTTGGTTGCTTTTTGTAACTGTAACGATGCCTGATGCAACTGTTATTCGCATTGTCAGAAACAATGAAGACGTGACGTATCAAGGGAATACTTATACAGCGTTTGATTTTTCTCTTGAAGCGATTGTGCATGGTTCAAAAGGAAAATTGCCTTCTGTAAATCTTAGAGTTGGCAATGTAGGGAGAGTATTTCAATCGTATATTGAAGCGCAGAGCGGGATTGTGGGCTCAACCGTTTTATTGCAAGTTGTCAATTCTGCATTATTATCAGAAAACTTTTCAGAGCTTGATCTCACTTTTGAGATTCAGAAAACGAGTGCTGATTCTAATTACGTTTCATTTGAGCTTGGGGTTCCATCTCCACTAAATAAACGATTTCCTCTTTATCGTTATGCAGGAGCAATTTGTAATTGGGTTTCAAGGTACAAGGGCGCAGAATGCAAATATGCGGGATCGGAAGCAACTTGTGATGGCCGTCTCGTGTCATGTCAGACCAGAACTGCTGGTAATAATTCATTAAATTATGGTGGTTATCCCGGTCTTGGTCAGGGAGGAGTCAGATTTGTTCGATGATCTTGTAGGTATAAAGTTCGTTAAAGGTGGGAGAGATGTAAAGACAGGCCTTGATTGTTATGGTTTATGCAAAGAGGTTTATCGAAGAATTGGCATTGATCTGCCAGAATATGATTCGCCAGAATTCCGCGAATCAATTGATGAAATTGTTCAAAATCAGAAAAGCAGATTTGAAAAGCTTGATCATATTCAGGCATATGCACTTGTTTTGTTTACAATCAGACCTCCTTATGAGTCACATATTGGGGTCGTACTTGAAGATCGAAAGAGGTTTATTCACATTATGAAAGGAAGTGGATGTTGTATTGAGAGACTTGATGGTATGTTCTGGAAAAAAAGAATAAGGGGTTACTACCGATGGGAGAACCATATTGCTTAGAGGGAAAAATTAAGTAATGGAACAGCAAGTGAAGTTGATTAAAATTCAAAGCCCCTTTGACCATCGTAAAAGAACGGTGGAGTTCAAAGATTGTACATCCTTGTCTCTTCTCGATATTCGCAATAACGAAGCCCCTCTCGATGTTGATTTTTCAGTTTCAATAAACGGGATTGTTGTTCGAGAAGAAGATTACGCAATAACACAAATAAAACCCAACGATTGTATTATATTCACTCCGAATATTGGCGACATGGGAGATGTATTTCGTGCAGTTTTGATAATTGCTATTGTTGTCGGTTCACTTTATGTGGGCAATTTAGCTGGTGTTTATGTAGCAGGTGAAATGGCGGCTGCTGAAATGGCGGCTGCTTATGCTGTTGGTACAATGGTAGAAGCTGCTGTTATTGCGGCTACTATTTATGCTGGTTCCATGCTTGTCAATGCGATTTTACCAGGGGCACGACCGCCGGAAATTGCAGGCGGTGATTTTAATCGCTCACAAACGTATTCGTGGAATCCTGTTACCACACAACAACAAGGAGCAGCGGTACCCATTGTTTATGGGAAACATCGGGTTTATGGCAATATCATCTCTGGTTATATTGATGCTGGAGAAGGGATCTCTACAGATAGTTCGAAATTAAATTTGTTACTTGGTCTTAGCATGGGGCCAATAAAAGCAATAACGAATATAACAGTTAATGATCAATTATCTCCTACATATCCGGGGCTTGTTATTGATACTCGTCTTGGATACTTGGCACAATCTATTATTTCGTCGTTTAATGGCACAAAAGTCACCTATATTTCAAATCGGGAAATAAAGACTGCAACACCCTATACCTACACAACACCCGACAATGATTTTGATGGACTTGAGATTGTTCTGTCTCTTCCGAAAGGTATATATTATGCGAATGATGCAGGGAGCTTATCTTCTCATTCTGTGGAGGTATCAATTGAGATAAGAAACGTGACAACAGGGGAATCATTCAGACATGTTGTGTTTACATCTCTTTTGGATCTTCAGATTGCTGCGGGGTTTTATTGGTCGTTCGGGCTTTGGGTCAATGATCCTATTTCTCCTGAAATGAGTATAGAGAGATGGCTTGAACTTCAAAACGGGGGAACAGATCCAACTGCACATAAAGAAGGAGACACTGATCCTGCGATTCATGTGAATGCTTCGTGGAAGTGGATCGGGCCTGCAATAAAATTAACTACAACTACACCGTTAAATTATGTAACAATCTCTTCATCAAAAGCTACTGCATTTACATACACAAAGAGAATTTCGGGATTGGCACACGGAACATATGAGATAAAGATAACAAAGGTGAGTGCGGACAAGGATTCTGTGAGGTATGGAGATGCTGTACGTCTTAATTCTGTCCTTGAAGTTTATAATGATAAGTATAGTTATCCAAGACTTGCTTTAGCAGGCATACAGGCTCTTGCTTCTGATCAGATTTCAGGAGGCATTAAGTTCTCCGCTGATGTGTATGGGAAGCTCATTCGTGTATATAGAGCTGATGAAGTCCTTGGAACTGATGGCAAAAATTATCGGTGTATTCTTGCACATACGTCAGGAAGCAATACACGACCGATCACGGGTGGGAGCTGGGCGACTTATTGGGAACAAACGGGTCATAGCGCGTTACCTCTCGTAGATGGTAATGTAGGCGTTGCTTGGGTGACGAGTACTGCATATTCTGCCACGGAGAGCTGGCGTGTTGAATATTCAAATAATCCTGCATGGATTGCATTTGATATTCTTACGCAACCCGTATTCAATGATAACCTTACCGTTAATCGTTATGATGCATACAATTCGACATATTTGGATGTGACGACATTTCAGACGTGGGCAGATTATTGTGACACGCTTGTTGATAACGGAAGCTCTGGTCTCGAAAGGCGAATAACTTTTAATGGCGTTTTTGATTCGGCGTCGAATGTTTGGGATTCTGTATTGAGTATATGTCAAATGTCCTATGCATGTCCTGTGTGGACAGGAACAACGATAAAAATTATTACAGATCAAGCAAAAACGAGTACACAGTTATTTACGATTGGTAATATTATTGAGGATTCATTTAAGGAAGTATTTCTCTCATTAAGTGAACGAGCGGGAGAACTTGAGATTGAGTTCACTGATGCAGAGCAGGATTATGAGCGCACAACATTGACGATTCTTGACACGACAGCAAATCGTCCTTCAAATAAAGCAAATAAGGCATTGTTTGGCATTACGAAATCGAGTGAAGCAAATCGACTTGGTCATAGATACCTTGCATATAACAAATATCAGATTCGACTGATTGATTTTGAAGCGGATGTTGATGCGATTGTGTGTGAACTTGGTGATAGAATTGATCTTTCACATGATGTTCCTCAGTGGGGATTTGGGGGGAGGATCGTTTCTGCAAATTCAACTACTGTAACAATTGATAGAACGTTCACCGTTGCTGATGGTAAAACAGGAGCCAATTATACAATAAAGCTTCGTTTGACTGATGATACGATTGTTGCAAAAACACTTGCATCGTCAATGACACCTGGTGATTACACAGTATTAACGATCAACGGTACATTTTCAACAGTCCCTGCACAATATGATCCCTATGTTGTTGGTCTCACTGCGGTTGTTGTAAAGCCTGCTATTGTGGTTGGTCTTAGAAAAGCATCTGATCAGACGATCGGCATTACTGCTGTCGATTATTACGATGAAGTTTATAATTTTGAAGCAGGTAAAGTTTTTACAACTGCATTGAATTACTCATCGTTGAATCGACTTGTTGTAATTTCAAACGTGACTGCAAAGGAATGGGCGCATGTTGACATAGAAACGGGAGTTATTGTGCGCGAGATTTTTATTGAATTTGAAACTTCTACAAATGCGATTTATAAAGGAGCTGTTGTTCAGGTTATTGAACGCTCTGCATCAGGATCTTTTGTCATTGCAAATTTGACGACATCGGTGCGCAAAGTCACATTTACAAAAGCGAAACCATCAACAGAATACCTTTTTATTGTGCAAGGGATGAATGCGTCAAATGAATATTCTCCTGAATCTGTTGTGGGGGATGGAAATAGAGTGACAATTACAACGACAAGCGATTGGGAGTTTGTGAATGGGGCATTTAAGGGCAAGGTTTCGGGGTTACAGATTGTTGGTGAAGATGCAAATGTAACAACGTTTACAGGACGAGATGTTTCATTCAAATGGAGACGAACAACAATTACAGATTACGTAAAGGATGCAGGGAATGAGTTGCATGGTGCAGCAACAAGTCTCCCCGACGTTCTCTTCAAGAATTATCGTGTGCAGATTTATGAATCGAATGGGACTACAAAACGTGGTAATGTTATCATCACAGCAGAGCCTATTTTTACGTATTCACTTGCAAAGAACATGGAGGATGGAAACGGAACGCCTGCGTCGTCATTTGTAATTTCTGTCGATGCTGTTAATGTGTTTAATGAGCAAACGGCGCATCCAGCGAAATTGTCCGTTTCAAATACGGTACCGCCTAATATTACAGGTTTGATTGGATCACTGATTGCTGGAGGTGTGGAGTTTAAATGGGACAAGTGCCCTGACGCTGATCTTAGAGCGTATTATTATCGAATTACCATTGGAAGTGGGACTGCGGAAGAATGGAAAGATGTTGAGAATAATTTTGTATACCGATCGCTGACCTTTGCAGAAATCTCTTTATATACAATGACCTGTTCAATCACATTTGAGGTGAAGGCGAAAGATTGGTATAATCAATATTCCGAGATCGCCGCAAGTTCAGTGATTCTCTCAGATTATATATCACAAGAAGTTCTCGATCTTGCTAATCGTAATTGGACACAAACTTGCGTCTTTTCGGTTACTGATTTAGACACAGTTGCTTGGGGAGCTGGGACATTCACCTCGGCTAATGGTGTGTCTTATTCAATCAGTGCGGGGAACACTGGGAATATGATAGCAAGAACCTATGTTTATTTGGATATTGCTATTTCTACAATTGTTTATCAAGTAACCACAATAGCGCCACACGCAGTTGGGGCTGGGAAAGTCTTAATCGCAACTGCTGTCAATGGAGCGGTGGAGGCAGAATTTCAAGTTTTTAACGGTATTGGTGGATTAAATATAAATGGTTCAAATGTTGTTGTTGGCTCTATTTCAACAACAGAGCTGGCTGATTTAGCTGTGAGTACGGCGAAGGTGGCTGCAAATGCGATTACTACAGCAAAAATAGCGGCCTTAGCAGTTACAGCAGCCGAGATAGCCGCGGCAACAATCACTGGTGCTAAAATAGCTGCACTTACCATTGAAACTGGGAACATAGCTGCTCTTTCTATTACTACAGCAAAAATTGCCGCTCTCGCTGTTACAGCAGCAGAAATTGCAGCAGGGGCAGTGACTACAGCAAAGATTGCCGCCCTTGCTGTTGAAGCAGGGAACATCGCAGCAGGAGCAGTGACTACAGCAAAGATTGCCGCCCTTGCTGTTACTACCGCCAATATTGCGGCCTTAGCTGTTACATCTAATGAGTTAGCTGCCGGTTCTGTTATTGCGGGGAAAATTGCTGCACTTACAATCGTAGCTGCTGACATCGCCGCCGGAACAATCACAGGGGCAAAGATTGCAGCAGTGACTATAACTGCTGCCAATATAGCTGCTTTAACAATAACTGCTGCTGAGATAGCTGCCGGAACAATCACAGGTGCTAAGATAGCCGCTACAACAATTACAGCAAGTAATATAGCCGCTCTTACCATTACTGCTGCTGAGATAGCTGCCGGAACAATCACAGGGGCAAAGATTGCCGCAGTAACTATAGCTGCGGCAAATATCGTAGCAGGCACAATTACAACCACACAAATAGCAGCCAATACTATTGTGGCGGGTAACATTGCCGCATTGACAATCACCGCAGCTGAGATTGCTTCTGGAGCGATTACTACGGCTAAAATATTGGCTGCCAATGTTACCGCAACTGAACTTGCTGCTGGTTCTGTTATCGCGGGGAAAATTGCTGCCGGGGCTATTGTAGCTGCTGATATTGCTGCCGGTACAATCACTGGTGCTAAGATTGCAGCTCTCACCATTGAAGCAGCGAATATTGCTGCTGGAGCGATTACCACAGCAAAGATTGCTGCTTTGGCTGTTACAGCAGCAGAAATTGCAGCTAATACGATAACAGCCGCTAAGATCGCCGCAGGTACTATTACCACTACGCAAATAGCAGCAGCAACGATTGTGGCGGGAAATATTGTAGCAGGCACAATCACAGGAAACGAAATAGCTGCTTCTACGATTACTTCTGGAAAATTAAGTGTTGCACAACTTTCAGCTATCTCTGCTGATTTAGGAACAGTTACCGCAGGAAGTATTGTTGTCGGAACTACAAATAAATTATGGTTAAACGATGCTGCTGATGGAGCATTAAGTATAGGCGGCGCTGTAAAAGCGAGTGCACCTTTCAGAGTTGCGGCTGACGGAACACTTATTGCCACTTCAGCAACGATAACTGGGACAATTACATCCACATCAGGTACTATTGGTGGATTTACATTATCTTCTACTGCATTGTACGCAGGAACAGTGGCAACAAGAATCCAGTTAGACACGGGTGTCGGGATTTGGCTTGGAGCTACCGCATTTGCTGATGCTCCCTTTAGAGTTTCTTTAGCCGGTGCTTTGGTAGCAACATCGGCTACAATAACTGGGACAATTACATCCACATCAGGTACTATTGGTGGATTTACATTATCTTCT